>Ga0247757_10000659_pt1 | contig 27376 bp, 33 predicted proteins | sample UWRJL126311R4_FD_180929 | JGI IMG/M metagenome (GOLD analysis project Ga0247757, IMG submission 180929) | Plant litter microbial communities from Arlington Agricultural Research Station in Wisconsin, United States - UWRJ-L126-311R-4 | ecosystem: Environmental > Terrestrial > Plant litter >...
CCCCCATGCCCACCACCACACACTCAGCACACGCCAGCCCGCCCGCATTGCCCAGCAGCGATCCCAGGGGTCTCGTCGAACACAGACCACGAGCCGTCGTCCTCCCGTCGCCGCCGTGCTGGACACTCCCAGTCATCTAGTCTCTCCCTGTGTGTGCCCAGTCCTCCAGCTAGCCCAAGCGCCCGCCCACCAGCCAGCGCTAGACCAGCCCCATGCTCCTCGAGGCCACTCCGCACCCTCTGCCCTATAGCAAACATGATTTGAATCGGCCTGCATCCAATGCACACCCCCCCGTACCCTCCCAATGCACTTCCATCTCAGGGCCCAACTGACCGTCGTGCTCCACACCCGAAGCCTGCTTCCCAAGATGGCATGGTCGTCCTGATTCGTCCTCCATATTGTCGTCCCATTCACTCCGTCCGTCCTGCCTACGCCCTAGGCCCCTGGCCTTTGATGAGTTGGGCCTGTGGCCGCCTGCTTCACGCATGGTGCGTGCTCCCGTCTCTCTATATCTGGGCCTCCACACCCGGCCCACATGGTTTCTGTGCAAAACGACGTCGGCCTCGCTGCCTGTCCCGCCTCGGTACCACCTGTCCAGTCCACGCCATCCACTCATATCCAGACAGTCGTCCGCCCTCGCAAGAGACAGCACCTCCCCTTGGGCCCACCGCAGATTCTGACAGCTGGGCCGTTGACGCCCCGCCAACCCGTAGCCAGCCGATCGACAAGAGCGGGCGGCCACTTTCCACTCCGGGCACCATAGCGCCCACCAAGGCAGATCTGTGTCGTCCCGGCTCATTTAGCGCCGCCGCCTCCTGTGCCCGCATACCCTCTGTCCAGCTACCCATCGTTCCCGTGCTTGCCGGGACGTCTTCATTCACTGCCTCGGCTGCCTCTGCAGGAGGCTCCTCTCCTCTTCCCACTACCACCACTGCCACCACACCCATTCCACCCTAGACCCCATCCCCGCATCATGGATCTCGCCGACCCCAATCCACCACAAGGCTCCGCTGATGGCCAGCTTTCACCAAATGCCTCTGGCTCTGCGGCTTCCAAGACGAGGAAGAGGACCAAGACCGGCTGCCTCACCTGCCGCAAGCGGAGGATCAAGTGCGGTGAGGAGAGGCCTACCTGTGCGAACTGCATCAAGTCGAAGCGTCAGTGTGAGGGCTACAACCAGCGCGTTGTCTTCAAGCCTCCCATCGGAGACTGGCCCAACCATCCGGGTGTTGTGAGCACCTTGCAGTACCATAACTCGATGCTTCCTGGCACGCGGTCAGCCACCTACCGTACCAACCAGCCCTCTTCACAGCCTCCGGAAAGCCCTCTGACCTCGATCCAACCCCGACCACTGACCCACTTCGAGTACTCGAGCGAGAACACGCCTACCCTGGGTCATCTTAACACCCAGCAGACCTACTCGAGCAACGCCCAACCCTATGGGCAAGATGTTAGCTACTCTCAGCCTCTTCCGTCACCCCAGCACCGGCAACCCCTTCACTCGCCGCAGCATCAGATACCCACTCCCACGAGCGCAACTTCCTACTTCTCTCAACCCTCTCCCGTGCAAGCTAGCTTCCAGGGCAGCCAGTATGCTCACGAGGGCCCCCGATATACACAGAATCAATATCAGGTGTCTGCCCCCCCGGATGACCAGAGCTATTATGGCTACGGGTCCCATTCCCAGCTTCCGCTTCAACAACCTCAAGTCACCTCGGCAGCCTTCAGCCAAGCGGAGGCCTATGCCCTTTCCGTTTCGCATGCAGATTCTTCACACTCTAGTTTTTCATCCGTTCAGATACCCCAGCATGACGTGCCTTCACCTGTAAAGTATATGCATCAGCATCCTGTTTATGGTATGTCTCGTGTTTAGTTCCAGCGTTGCCGTCTTTAGCTATCACTATCGTTATTCCATCTCCCGTCTTGTCCGTCATGCAATCTTGGACTGGCAGGAAAACTATCAAATACTATTCTATTCTTTACCGTCATTCTTACCCTTCAATATGCTATAAGTCTGCCTGCACGCCATGTTACAACTTTCGAGCTCAAGTGCTGTCCTTTTGTCCGTGAACGCTGACGGCTGATTTTTTTTCTTTTGCACAGAACCGCCTGCCCCCACCGCCCGCCTGCCCAAGGTCACGGCACAGATCCAATCGAGTGGCTTCGGAGGAGAAGATCACGCTAGCCCTACACAGGTCCTCGATGAAGCCGCCGTCGAAGAAGTCGACGACGAGTACTGGGATGTTGACTCGGACGAGGAGATGGCGGATGCACACGTTGATAACAACGACGACTCCTTGATCATGAGTAAAGACTTCAGTCTCATCCGGCGAATCCATTTCGAAAATAGCAATATGTTGAGCATACGCAGATATGACGCCTTCATTTACGAGGGCATCCTGAGTCACTACGTAGCCGAACAAGCTGCCAACCCTCTTAAAAACCCAAGGACGGCAAGGGTATTTGCGCACTTCATCCATGTGACGGGACCGGTACGTCCATCTTCACGTTATTCCGTTTCTAGCATACTCTGCCTAAGACCAGGCTAACAAGCGACTTGATTGTTTTAGTCGCTGTCCATATACGAACGAAACCCACGAAACCCTACTTCCATCTTTGAGGGGCCAACCCCACCATCGCAACAAAGTCTATGGACCTATATACTCCCATTAAAGGCCCTGAATCATCAAGGCCTGCTGCATTCCATGCTAGCACTAGCGAGTTTGCACATTGCAAGATTGCAACGGGCTTCGGTGACCCCATCGTATAAGCATTACGGTCAGTCTGGTACTCGAGTCGTACGAGGATAGGGTGACTGAATGCTCATTTCTAGCTTATGCTCTAAAGCGCCTGAGCAGGTCATTGGCGAACCCCAAGAAGCGGAATTCGGTTGCAACACTCGCGACCAGTCTTCTTCTGGCATTTTACGAAGGTGCGCTCTAAGCAACATACCTGAATTGCCACTGATTCTTGGAAAGTCATGACTGCCGAACATGTGAAATGGTCTACACATCTAGTCGGTGCCACGCAACTGATTTCCGAACTTGACTACCCATCACTCTCACGGGAAGCGCGTCGCCTCAAAGCTGTTCAGAACGCAGAAGAACGCAACATGCTCTCACCTCGAAAGCTCAGTCCTAACGTTGGCGACAAGAACAACAAGGAAGACACGCTGGCACCAGACGAGGATGTAATAAGCAGCATTGTTGGAAAGAAAGTCAGCTATGATGAATTTGGGAGCGTGGTGGAAATTATAGACGACCAGCAACAAAAACCACAAAGAGACGCACCAAAGTTAGACCTGCGGACCTTTGAAACGTTACAGGATTTGTACTGGTACCATTCCCGCCACGACGCTTTCCAAAGCATGGTCAGTGGCAATCCATTAGTGTAAGTGCTTCGTCCCAAACTGTCTAGTTTAACTGATCAATATCAGTAAACCTTTCCGCAAATGGACTGATTGTCCACCTCGCGCACCTCTTGGCCGAGCCGATGCCATATACGGTACTCATGATCATGTTGTGCTCCTGATTGGCCGCATATCCGACTTCACCGTACGCGACCGCACGAGAAAACTGAAACAAGTTGAAGCAAACGGAGGGCAATGGATACCGACACCTGATATGCCGGGCGGCATGCCCAAAGGCCCTCCACCACCTGCTAGGAAGTCAAAGGGGGAACCTCCGAATCCATCGAGGCCCGTGGGACCGCCACTACACCTACAAGGCCTAGGACCTTCACTCTCTGGAGCGCCACCGGGGCAGGGAGCGGGACAAGGTCCAAGGGCAGGGCCTGGAATGCCACCGTTCTTCGGAATGGCACCGGCACAACCTCCTATTCCACTTCCTACGAGCTATGCCTCTCCCATTGGCCGCGATCCCTCAGCATCCCCAAAATCACCTACGAGCCCGCATCCAAGCCTGGCCGACCTCCCCGTCGCCTACGCTTCGGCTGTCGAAGAATGGAACGACATATCCCGCGCGCACGTAGTCATCGCGAATGCTCTTGCCGCTAGTGAAGCCTTTTCTCCGCTAACACCAGACTTGTACCCCGTTGCACCAGGCGGTAACATGACGCCGTTTGGCCCAGCCCTCGTGCACCGCAGCTATGACATCAGCACTCTCTGGACACTGCTTCACCTCTCCAAGATCTTACTCATCCGCTCGCATCCAGCCATGCCTCCTGCTGCCACTGTCGCGGCTGTCGTCGCGGCCGAGACCACGAAACCCTACGCCACCCTAATCGGCCGCATATCAGCCGGCATGCAAGTCCCCGCCAGTGATGCCTTGCCCTTGTCTCCGTTCCTCGGGGCAGCCTTGATAGAAACGACAATGGCGCTCTTCTTCGCAGGTGTGCAGTACCAGGACAATTCGCAACGCATGTGGCTCATCAAGCGGCTGCTCGACATCGATAGACGAACCGGCTGGGCGTCTGCGGCGTCGATCGCGCGCTCATGCGAGACCGCGTGGGAGAGGGCAGCTGAGGCGGGAAGGGGCCCACCATACGAAGCGAGGAAGACCAGGAGGTACAACGAAGAGGGGCCAATCGTGCTCGACGGGGAGGGCGGAGATGGACGGGATGGCGGCAGCGTAAGTAGGGATGGAAAGGGGGGCTGGGGCGGTACGGGGGTGCTGAAGGTCGCCAGGGCGGAGGGAGAGGAGTGGGGATTCGTGGTGGGGCTGAGGGTGCCGTGGGCAAAGAATCTCCTCGCAACAGAGGAGGAGCTGAGAGCTGACATGGAGAAAGTGGACCTGGGAGGAGGAGAAGGAGGTGCGGAGTGATGAAACGGGCTTCCTCTTTTTTATACCCTGGAAAGCAACTTCTTTTGGAGAGGGAGAGACTGGCTATGCGTCGCGCGGTGACTTTGGGTATTTACTTGTCGGGTGTCCGGAATCGGAGTTTATGGGCTGGGGGTAAATGGGAAGACCACGGTCGTCTCTAGCGTTTTCAATCCGCCATGACGTAGAAAAGGAGGAATGGACGATGTGTACGACTTAAAACGGTCTCATGCGATCTAAGATGCGTCGGCAGAGACGTATTCGATTACGATTTGTAATGTCTCCTTCGCCGAACAGTGTATTATTGCTCTTCTTTAGTTCTGGTTCAGTCACGCATGATGTATCATGGGAAATGAAGATGGATGGATGTCTATCGGATGAATACGTCCCAGGCCAGGGACCGTCATAGCTATGAACGACTAGTTGTAAATAGTTTATAGTTCGAGAACACGCCAGAATAGATCATGGAACACCACTCTTTGGATATCCTGAATCCCTTCATTTCCAGAAAGATCAAGCAAGTCCGAGAAATCCGAAGCAGCAGGAAACATTACAAAGGGGGTATCGAGCAAGGACATTGATGCAAAAGCTTACATCTGGGGTCCGATCGCTAATCCCGCCCGATAACGCTATATAAATATGCCGATATGTAGATAGCTATGTATGTACGATGTCGACACTAAGTCACGCTGGAATTTGACATAAGTGTATGCCTTTCAGCACGAACGATGGTTGTAGCGTCCACGTGGAGAAGTTGGGGTCGACTACTCGTACGCGGAACTCTTGCCCTGGGAATGGACGAGGTACTTGTAGAAGTCGATGTTCCAGTCGACGCACTCGAGGTACTCCCACCACAGACGGAGGCCTGCGGGATCTCCTGCATCCGGCTGTGTCACAGCGTCAGCCATATATCCTCCCCCTCTGGGCTACGGAAGAAGTCGGGGGGGCAACTTACCTGCTGGAACGCATCCAGGACGAAATCCTTCTTGATCAGGGAGGTCTTCAGCTTGGCGTCCTTTTCCCACCGCTTCAGCTGCTGCATGTACCGCTTCATGTCCTTGAGCACCTGCTCCTCGCGCTTGCCAACGTCCTCGGACACTACCGATCCACCCTCCTCCGCGTGCGTGCCGAACACCTGGCCGTCGTACTCGGGCTTCGGGAAGAAGTGCTTCTCGAGCGCGTCGGTCAGCCACGCGGGCCGCCCGTTCGAACTCAGTTCCTCGGCCCAGAAATCGAGCACATGCGAGGGAACGTGCTGGCGGATGCGGTCGCAGTCGAGCCTGTCGCTCCAGCGCGTCTGGCTGTAGTGGCCGTAGTAGTAGTACCGCTTGCGTGGCCTGCCCGCGGCGTCTGGAACCTCCTTCAAGACGAACATGGGAATACGCTCCGAGCTGCTGAACTCGTCTTCGAAATCCATCTCGTCCTCTGGGTCGGCGTTGAAGAAGGGGACAAGTCGCGCACCATGCTCGCCGGGCAGAGACGGGAGATGCGGGTCCAGATAAGCGTCCGCCAGGTAGTAGATGCGGTTGCGGAGGAAGTGTGGTGCTGGCTGGTCGGGTGGCACGATCATGGTGCCTGGAGACCAGGTGATGCCTCCGAGGTGGTTGAGAAGGAAGTCGTGAGAGAAGGACATCATGTCTTCGAGTTTGGGGATCAGAGCCTGCTTCTCCGAGGCCAGCGCCTGGAGGGTATTGACGTAGTCGGGCTTCCACGTCTTGGTAACCAAAGACTCGTCGGTGACATCGTTCGCACGCAGAGTACTGTGTGGAGAAGCTGGTGGAGTAGACTCGGAGTCGGAAAGTTTGGCAATCGAGTCTGTCAGGTTATCGACCTGGCCGTCTGTGACAAGAGGACTGTTGACGCCAGACGCATAACTACGCTCTGACCGCGTACTAAAGGCACTTCGGTGATTAGTTTCGACTAGCGAATGGGCTCTGTCTACCAATGCTGACCTCTTATCTGCCTCCCCATCTGGCTGGGAATCCACCAGGCCGTTTGTGTGCTTGGATGGGCTACTATTGGTAATAGCTTGGGCTTCGCTTCGCAAGGCCTCAAACTCGCTCCTGAACTCTGAAACTGATTGGCTTTGGAATGGTCCAACTGTCACGTCCCAACCGCCCTTCAGTAGTTCCTGGACCTTGGCGGTGAGAGCCTCGTTGGAAGACTTCAGCACTGCAAGATCAGAACGCATGGACGCCTGCTCACGCTCCAGGTTCTCGATCTTGACCACGAAGTCCAACGAGAGGGACGAAGTTCCACCGTTTGAGGCACGGAGGCCATTGTTACTTGAGTTCAGGCTAGTGATCTCTGGGGTTCTGCTACCGTAACGCAGATGAGGAGGACGCCGGTCAGTCATTGTGGATACGGGTGAGGTTGTGTATAGAGGGAACTGTGGATATCCACGAAGAGGACTAAGGAGAGTAAAGATGCCTTGTGAGCTAATGGCCTGGACTGCTCAGGTTGGGCAGTGGAAGAAAGAAGAAAGAGTTCATAGGGTAGTAGAGGTAGTTATATATAGGCGTAGGCCAAGGGTCTAAATGAATGACGAAGTAAGAGAAAACTGTGGTAATGGTGGAAGGCATTGAGCAAACGGACTGAAGGGTGACATCCATTGTTCTATTTTCTGTGAATACGGATATTGTACACGTTGCCTCAACGATTGTTGGTTTGCGAATGAAGTGCTATTAGTTACCTTTGTTACGCCTTTTTGTTGGTCTACAAAGGGTGCTTTGCATGGTTCTTAGTTTTGATTTTATGATACCCCTTAGTTGAATCAGAAAACACCATGGATATTGTATATATGGTGTGCGGGTGAATGAGTGGGCGCTGGATGGGCTTGCTGGATCCGGGTTTTTGGATAAGGCGCATACTGCAGAGGTCGCTATCAGTACCTCTATATCCACTATAGGCCCTCCCCCACCCACCGAGGGAACTCCCATCATCTCCTCCACCACCACCACCACCACCCTGCGCTGCTGCATCATCCTGCCTCTGCAAGCCCTTCTTGCGCCGGCCATTGATGTCTCCGGATGCCGTCGTCCCCTCTCTGGTCGTCGCCTAGGCGGGCCTCGATCAGCAGGCTTGGGGCGTCTTGTCGCGTCGCGTGCGCGGGTTTTCGCTTATTCGCCCAGAAAAAGGAGGACCCTGACGGGACCGAGGAGAGTGAGCGCTTGGGCCTCATGCGTCATGCGCAGCCCCCAGTGTGCAAAAGTCGTCCCGGTGGATGTAAGTGCGATGCTCCAACACCCGCAACACAGCAGATGACGAGCAGCCTCCCGGATGTAGCCCTCTTACACTCGGCCTCTGCCTCTTGCGATACCGGCTAGACCTCGTGCGACTGGCAGCTTCTGCCCACCATTTCCACCACCCCGATCCCCTACACGCGCCATGCCTCCCTCAAAGCGCACACAGGAAGACGGTCAGACTCTCAAGGAGAAGCTGCACTCGCTCAAGGTAGACAGCGCCCGTGTCCGTCGTCACAATGGCCACACAGCCGCCAACGGCAACGTTGTCAATGGTAGTGCTCTCAAGGAGGTCATGTCCTCCAACGGCGACAATGCCTCGATACAAAGTGCTCAGAATGAGCATACGTCAGGAGTGGGTGGCCTCCCTCTTCCGCTGAATTGCAACTATTTTGAATACGCATTGCTAATCCTTGTACAGATGAGCTGGAACACACAGGACGGCTCCGTTCTGCAGGGCTACCGACGTGCCTACCGCCTTGACACACCTTCCGCGTTTAAGGGCTCGGCCAGCCACATCGTGCTCAACCAAGGCATTGGAAAATACTCGCCTACAATGGCGCGACCAAAGTCGAAACGGAGAGTGGAAAAAACCCAGCTGTCGCTAGCTGTGCGGAAGAATTTCAACGCCCAGGCCGTCTCCGAGACTCACTGCATTGTCGACTGGATATACACTGTCAAGAACCAAGGTCGGTTGTGCTTCTATATAGGTGGCGCAATACTGATAATGCACCTAGACAAGGAATTTCGAGTCCGGTTCGCACCCCAGCGTAAATAAATCGAGTCATACATACCTCCTTCCTCTGCTCCGCGCGTTCGGATTTTTACACGTCGATACCCTCGTCTTGGATTGGATTTGAACAGTCCACATCGTAATGAGCATGTGCATACTAAAGGCGTTTTTTGGGTTGCTTTTCGGTCCCGGAATGGCTACTACGGCGACATTGGATACGGCATGAGTATCGTTGATGTTATTCTGGATGAGCATGTAACGAATCATCACTACACTAGAGGCAATGGCTGAGCAAGAAGCTCATCAGATATGCTTGTTCAATATAATGCCTATGGGATATCCAAGTGCTGCCCATTGCGGAAGCAAAAGTCGGAAAGAAATGCACTTGAAGACACCACTGTTTGAGGGTGCTTATGAGCTTTTGCTTTCTTCTATTGTTCGACGTAAACACTCTTATGAGGATCGCTAATGCGAAGGGGTGATTATGTTCGACTATTCGGCTCCTATAAAAGGCTGTGTTTGAGTGCGCGGCTTCCGACGGTGAGACTCGGAAATTCATGGCGTCACTGCACCCCAGCATCGGAATATTTCCGGCTCGAGTGAGTCCCAATGACGGGTATCTCTAGACAATAAAAGCAATGCAAGGCAATGGCCTCGAGCAGCAGGGCAAAGTCTGTCATGCGTAAAGCCGAGTGTAGAGGTACTCTTGCTCTGGTGCTGCCTTGATATGTATCTAGAAAATGCGAGAAGCGACGATGCGACGAAGCGACGCGTGCCGCAGGCCAATGACATCGCGCGTCAAAGTGTCGGTGCACAAATTTTGATGATTCGTCGCATCCATCATCACTTTGATCTCTGAAGCTCTCAGGCACAGTCTCCGCGCAGAAATCCAATACGCTCCTTTCAGTCTCACCTTCTCTCTGTTCGTTCAACATGAGCTTGGCTGCTCCGGTGCTGCCTTTCAAGGCAGTCACCCCTGCCCGCATCATCGCTGCCTCTCGACAGTGTCAACGACGGAACGCATCGCAATCATCCAGGCCGCATTTGAACAGACCGGTTATCGCGCCGCGAGCACACCAGCAACATGCACCACGGATACGTGTAAGTCTGCGCCGGCATTTGTGCTTGCAAGCTGTCGTCCGCTGACCTCGTCTTGTAGTTTTTCCACGCAACCTGCCCGTCACAAGCCATCGCCGATCCGTATGCCTCCTTGGGTGTTTCGAAAAATGCCTCCGCCGCCGAAATAAAGAAGGCATACTACGGGCTCGCGAAGAAGTACCATCCCGACACAAACAAAGACCCTGGAGCCAAAGACAAGTTCGCCGCGGCCCAGTCCGCCTACGAGATATTATCCGATGCGGAAAAGAAGAAGGCTTATGACTCGTATGGAGGTGCCGCATTCGATGAAAGTGGTGGATTCAACCCTGGTGCAAGCGCAGGCGCAGGCGGGCCCGGGGCCAATCCCTTTGCAGGCTTTGCGGGCTTTGGGGGTTTCGGCGGAGGCGGTCAAGGCGGTTTCCAGGGAGGCTTCGGCCAGGAATTCAATTTCGAAGACTTGTTCGGAAACTTCGGCGGAGGAGGGAGGAGGAGAGGCAGGAATCCTTTTGAACCAGAGGCTATGGTGGGCCAAAATATCGAAGTCCAGACTAACATCTCGTTTATGGATGCGGCCAAAGGCGTCAGCAAAGACATTCACATTACGCCTCTGGTAGAGTGCAAGACGTGTACGGGAAGCGGAATGAAAAAGGGTGCGAAGAAATCCGAATGCAGGAGTTGTGGTGGCACAGGGCAGAGGGTGACCAGCATGGGGGGCTTTCACATGAGCGTAACTTGCACGGCGTGTGGCGGTTCGGGCATGATGGTACCACGTGGGTCGTCTTGCGGGACTTGCGGTGGAGATGGTGCAGTGAAAGAAAGGAAGACCATTACTATCGAAATCCCCGCAGGCGTGGAGGATGCCATGCGGTTACGAGTCAACGGAGAAGGAGACGCCCCACTCACTGGTCAAGCCATGGGCTCCAACGTCCGAGGCACAAAAGGTGACCTCTTTGTGTTAATCCGCGTTGCATCCGACCCGAAGTTCAAACGAGCAGGATCTGACATTCTCCACACGGCAACCATACCTTTGACTACTGCCGTTCTCGGAGGAGAGATCAAGATTCCGACCCTGGATGGCGAAGTCAAGGTCAAGGTGCCCACCGGGTCTGGAACAGGCGACAAGATTACCCTCTCTGGCATGGGCATGAGGGTGCTCGCTGGCCGACGGAATGCCAAGGGTGACTTGAAGGTCGAATTCAAGGTCAATATGCCCAAATATTTGAGTCACAACCAGCGCACGATCCTGGAGATGCTTGCGGACGAGATGGGGGACAAGACGGCACAGAGGATGATAATAAACAAGATGAAGACCGATGCGACCGAGACATCAACGGATGAACACAAGAACGAAGGGTTTCTGAAAAGCGCCTGGCACAATCTGACTGGGCAACATCGGAATCTGGACAAGGACGAGCCCAAGACTGATGAGGATGAAAAGAAGAAGGGATCTGGTTCTGGATGATGAAGCGGCCATTGATGATGGATGCTTTCACTGGCTTAAAGACGTTTATTGTAGATTTATGTGTCTTGTTTCTAGGTCACAGCAGCCCTTCTCCCAACTCGACTGTATAATACAATGATCCGGCGTATAAAAGGGGGAAGTGTATTGGAGGGGTTTCAAGCATTTTTTGGCGTTGTACAAAGATGTTTACACGGAGATTCTGGATGGTGGTATCGCCTCTCGACCCGGGCTTGTATAGATAGATAGATAGTAATAGTGTATGTAAGAAAATGCCTTTTCAAGTGTTCTTCCAGTTGGTCTGGTAATTTACCGTGGGGAGCGGCAGGCCACCTTCATGGAAGGGCAATTTAGGGCAGCTGTGTAGACCGAGGCGGCCGCTAGTCATAGGACAGGCCTTGACCGTTCGAGCTCTAGGTTCAGTCGAGCTTGTGCCGTCGAGCGCTTACACTGGCTGCTCACGAAGCAGACCAGCAACGTGAGTGGCCAGACTCAGCAGCCGGCCTAGGATGATCCCTCTCGGGGGCCCAGCAGCTTAGCGAGTGTGTGACTGGCATGGTGAGGATGCATGGGACATGTGAAGAAAGCGGTGCATGGTGGTGGTTTGATGTCGATTGAGCGCGGCTGCAGGGTGCAAGGAGCGGAGTTGGATATATAGTCAGGCGTGTCCAGGTGCGTGCCTTGCAGCTGACTTCCGGCTGCACAGAGCCCAGCAGATAATGCGCTTTGCCCCGCCGCGACGGCCCCAGCATCTCTCCTCGTGCCGTGAGCCGCCGCTTCTGCAGCCGCCCGCCCATTCTTGACAGGACATACTGTCGTCCGTCTTCGAGCGTTCGACGGCACGGCAGACAGACAGACAGACGGACGGACAGCGTGCGCTGGTTTCCCATGCGGGCACCCGACACACCGCTCCGCTGGTGAGAAAGCCACGCCCACGTCGACGCCAGCCCTGCCTTTCCCTGTCCTGCAACGTCATCTGCTGCACGTCCATGTCGACGCGCCGCCAGCATATACACATATTTACTACATACTGACCCGCCTGCTTCGCGTCCCGACTCGCCCTGCAATTGCTGACTGCCTATAATCTACCCCACCGCACACCCCACCGCCTCGTCTCCCGGCTGCACTGACGCCTACGACACCTCGACCGTCAACGTCAACCCTTGCGCTATCCGTTCTGACCTGCGCTGAGCTGGCAGGCGAGCACTTGCCTCGCCCAGCTCACCGACACCCGTCGCAGCATGGCCACGCTCGTGCCCATGATCTCTGTCCCGCTGAAGCAGACCAACGAGATCGATTGGATCAATCCTCTCAAGAGCTACATACGCGCTACCTATGGCGATGACCCGGAACGATATGCTGAGGAGTGTGCCACGCTGAATCGGCTGCGGCAGGACATGCGAGGCGCTGGCAAGGACAGTGCTGCGGGGAGAGATCTGTTGTATAGATACTATGGCCAGTTGGAATTGCTGGACCTGCGCTTCCCCGTCGACGAGAACCACATCAAAATCTCCTTTACTTGGTATGTGGCACATGGAGAGAAGGGTGCAGAGGAACACCGTGGCGTCTGTCCGGAACCTAATTAACATCGAACAGGTTCGATGCCTTCACTCACAAGCCCACCTCTCAATACTCCCTAGCATACGAGAAAGCGTCCATCATCTTCAACATCTCTGCCGTTCTTTCTTGCCACGCTGCACACCAAAATCGTCACGAAGATGTCGGACTCAAGACCGCGTACCACTCGTTCCAGGCGTCTGCTGGCATGTTCACCTACATCAACGAGAACTTCCTCCACGCCCCGTCTACCGACCTGAGCCGGGACACCGTTAAAACTCTCATAGCAATCATGCTTGCTCAGGCGCAGGAGGTGTTTCTCGAAAAGCAGATAGCCGATGGGAAGAAGGTGGGATTGCTGGCAAAACTGGCGAGCCAGGCTGCCTTTTTGTACACCCAGGCTACCGAAGGTGCTCAAGAAAATGTGACCAAAGCTATTTTCGAAAAAGTATGGCTATTGGTTTGTCAGGTGAGTGCACCCCTTTTTTTTCCACGGAGCAAACAGCTGATAAGGCATCAGACTAAAGCAAATTATATGGCTTCTGTAGCACAATACTACCAGGCCCTGGCGGATGATGATGCGAACTCGCACGGCGTAGCCATCTGTCGACTGCAAGTCGCCGAAGCAAATGCCCGAGATGCAAACCGAACGGCAAATGCCTTCCCATCATCCTGCCCTGCCAACTCCAATTTACCTGCAGAGACGGGCTCAGTCCTAGCAGAGCTAACAAGAAAGCATCTTGCTAACGTGCAAGAAAAACTAACAGAGTTGTCTAAGGATAATGACTTTATCTACCACCAGGGGGTTCCTAATGAAGCCTCACTCACTCAGGTTCCAAAACTACCTGCGGCTAAAGCGATTCCCGTCAGCGAATTATACCAAGGCCAGGACATTCAAAGAATCATTGGGCCCGATATCTTCCAGAAAATAGTGCCCATGGCTGTGACGGAGTCAGCAAGCTTATATGACGAGGAGAAAGCGAAGCTAGTACGAGCAGAAAGCGAGAGAGTCGAGGTTGCTAATGACGAGATGGCGGCTAGCCTCGACTATTTGAAACTTCCCGATAGTCTTAATGTACTGAGAGGTGGCATGGACAACCAGGATATGATGGTGGACGAAGATTTCCGTACATGGTGCGAAGAACTTGCAGGACATGTGCCTTTTACAACCGCGTTTGAACAATTGAATGCGGACAAAGGCGAAATCAGTAATCTCCTGGACGCAAGCATGAAGAACCTGGACATGGAAGAGAGTGTTTGCGAAAAGATGAGGTCCAAATATGGCGCCGAGTGGACACAGCAGCCGAGTTCACGCCTGACTGCGACGCTAAGGAGCGACATCCGGAACTATCGGGGGGCTATTGAGGAGGCGAGCACAAGTGATGCGCAGCTCTATAGCACGTTGCGGCAGTATGAAGCGGATTTCGATGAGATGCGATCTGCTGGCGAGACAGATGAAGCAGATGTATTGTATTCAAGAGCCATGGTCAAGGCAGGCGCTGCAAAGGGAAAGAGCCCTGGACCAGCACAAGGGAACCTACTCGACGATGATTTCCATGATGGACCTAGCGTTGCAGACCAGATCGCGAATGTAGAGGACTTGCTTCGGAAGCTGAACTTGGTCAAGAAAGAGAGAATGCAAGTGTTGAAAGATCTCAAGGAGAAGGTAAACCGGTCTCTCCTGCCTCACTTTCTGTTGCGCTAACCTCATGTTGTAGGTTCATTCTGATGACATCTCCAATGTCTTGATACTTAACAAGAAAGCTATAGCTAACCAAGAATCCCAACTCTTCAAGGCTGAACTCGAGAAGTTTCGTCCACATCAGAACCGTATACTGCAAGCGAATCACAAGCAATCATCACTTCTTAAAGAACTCACACGGACATATTCTGATCTTCTTAAGGATCCTCGCGTGCGCTCTGAGCAGAGCAAATACGATGCATTTTCCAGACAGCGAAACTCGGTCATGAACAAGTACAAGAAGGTCTACCAAAGCTTCAATGACCTCAATGCTGGTCTTGCGCGCGCTCAAGGATTCTACTCGGAAATGAAAGATACGGTTTCAAGCTTGCAGAAAAACGTGGAAACATTCGTAAACAACAGACGATCCGAAGGCGGCCAACTCTTGCAGAACATTGAGCAAAAGAAGTCGCAAGGTGCAGACCAGGAACAACAGCGGCTGAAAGAGCTCATGGAACGCATGTCAATGGAGCCATCCGGTTCACCCGTATCATCCAATGGAGGGAGGAAGAAGAGCATCCCGGCTCCGCTCTCATCTACCCCGCTTAATCAGCCAGGGTACCAGATCACCTCCACACACCCAGCCTACAATCCTACCTCCTCTCCCCCGGTCACACCTCGCTACCCATTGACTACGGCTCCCAGCCAATCCCAATACATGTCTCCACAACAGCAACAGCCTGCCTACCCTTCGAATGGCTACCAACAACACACCCGCCGTGACTCACAGCCTTCTTACACCCACCATCAGTCCTCTCATTCGCAATCCTCGTACAATCCTACAAACTATGGCCCAGTTTCCCCGCCCGCACATCAGCAGTACTTTTCCCCACCACCAAACCAGCACCAGCCGCATCAGCCATGGGGCCAACCCCCTCAACAATACCCAAGCGCATACCAGACTGGAACGCCACAGCCTGGCCTTCCTCAGGGCTATGTGCCGCCGCCCCCACCCCCAGGTCCGCCGCCCAATCAGCACTCCGAATACGGCCAATACGGTCAGGCATATCCCGGCGGACAGGGGCAGAGACAGAGCGGACAGGGGCAACAGGCAGATCCGTGGGCAGGACTGAGTCAGTGGAAATAAGGGATGTACAATGGGACGGGTGAATAGACCGGGGCCTGTAATACTTGTTCCTTGCACTGCAATTATTGCATGATTGAGAGAGCGCGCCATTTCTTGCACATGAGTGCAGTTTGAGACCATGGTCGAATGCAAGAATAAAGAATGGTGGACCTGGCGGTAGGAGCGTTGTTGCATACGCATACATACAAGGACCGAGCCAATCCAATTAATATAAATTTTTGATACTGTCAACGGCACTAGAAGATATGGGATCGCTGAATGATGTGCGCACATCTGAATTTTTTTGAAGCATGTATATGTAGATTTACAAGAGGAAAAGGGGAAAAGGAGAAGACTGGTGAGAACCACCCGAAAAGAAAGCACCAAATGAAAACCATCCTCCAGACTCTCTACGTAACCAGCACGCGATCGTCCATTCCATCGGTATTTTGTTGAACCATCCTCCTCTTTTCCGTGCCTATTGTCTATCAGCACTCGATTTGTACACCGAGCTAGGCCGAACTCCTTCGCCCTGGGCTGCTATCCCCAAACCCCAAACATACTCCCCGACAACTTTTCCATAAGAACAGGTGGAAGGCTTATCCCTTACCAGCCAAAGCCTTGAGAATGACGAAGATCATCCGATTCGCAGACCGACGGGTCCTAACCACCTACTCTTTACCATTCCCCCTCTTACTGCACTCCCCCCTCGCCTGGGTGCAACCCCTCCCCCCTCCCCCCCTTTCTCCCCGATGGCCCTTCCCTTGTCCACCCGGTAAATCCCCTACCGCAAACGATGCCGTTAAAGACTGCGGCCGTCGACTTCCCTACGCTGCAAGGACCGGACATCGACGCCCTGGAACATGCGCACGTTGAGCGCCTTGACGCCCTCGTAGAAGCCCGGCTCGATGCTCTCGGCCATGAGGCTGCTGCCGCAGCGTCTGCAGAAGTAGTGCTGCACGCGCTGCTTGCCGAAGCGGTATTTCTGTAGCCGGGATTCCAGCGGTCAGCGCACATGGCAAAGGAAGGGGGGGTAAGGGGAAGAGAGAGAGGAGGGGATGACGATGACGGACCTCGACGAGCGGGCTGTCCAGCCCTACGGTTTCGAACTGGATGCATTCGTTGCGCACGTACACGTTGAGATAGCCGTTGCGGGCGCAGATGGAGCAGTTGCATTCGACGACCCAGCTGTCGAGGTCGTGGAGCGGGGGGGAGAGCGTCACCGTGTAGCGGACGAGTTGGCAGTGGCAAGAGGCTTGATACTAGGCACGGATTGTTTTTAGCTTTTGAAATCTAGACCCATTTGCAAAAGGGAAAGACGGAGACTTTTGTTGTAAGTTGATCTCCGTAGAAGGGGAATAGTTCAGTTGACCATGAGCCCCCCCATACTTGACTGTTTTGTGGCGTCGTGAAACGGTAAGAGAGAAGCTGGAAAAACGTACCCTTTGACTCGTTTTGTTCGACGCCATGGCATGCACCATAGGATACCTCACATCCGCTGTCCTTCTTGGGTCACAATTGATTGCAATCGAAAAAGGGTGGAGCGGAAGGAAGTAGATGGGATACGTGGTGGCGGTTGTTTGAGTGAGACGTCCGGAGTGGAACGTCTCTCGATTATCACACCGACACTTAAGGCGAAGTCGTGATCTCGCAAGTATGGCTCGATTGAGCTATAGTGGCGAAGTGCAACGAGACGACGGGTGGGAGTGCGCGGCCTAACACGGTAACCAAGGATTCTGTCGTCCTGTTTGGGAGAAGAATGAAGCCGGTGGCAGACTGTTTCTTTCAAAGGGTGATGAGCGAGTGGCGGCAGGGGGAACAAGCGTCGTTGAACCTCGTACTTATACCATCCACGCTGGCCCATTACGAAGATGCCGGGCCCAGGATCACCGCCATGCCCTTGACTAGAGATCGTTCGATTTTCCGGACCGCATGGGAGCCCACAAAAGCACTCGCCTTCCACCTCGACTCTGCTATTTTGATCACCCCCCAACTCTCGCAAAAGGCACCCATAGTCGACTTTCAGGAGTCCTTGACATGCTCGAAACAGCGTTGCCAAGTTTGTTGGAGAAACACGTTTCCGCGGAAAGGCCCAATTGGACTGTTCAGCTCACTGGGGGCCTCCACAATGGGGCTCAGTTGCTAGCGGCGGCTCGTAACCAGAGATGGACGGAAATGTGCCGGCTACATTTGCCTCTGGGAAGTTGCGGTCTTGGGGGCGCGTTTGAAGCCTGGGAATTACTCTCGTATTGCGGGCACAACGTCATGTACGTGGGGCGACGCATGCCAGCAACGGGCAACAGGTGGGCATCTGCCTGCTAGTCTTTGGCGACCGAGGGCCGTTGACTTGACAAGTTACGGATCCAGGCAATCGGATGATGGCTGTGGCTTTGTGAGCGGATATGATAGTAACGGCTGATACGAGGCCTTGGACCGGGTTCTTGACTGACACTTGTCGGTGACGGGTTGCCGTGGGCAAGATCCAACATGTGCTTCGCTTTCGGTCGGTTTCACTGCTGCTTTGGGTAGTGGCTCGTGGGGGCTGGGGCGGCTATATCTGGACCGGCTGTCTGGGACGATTTGCGGCTCGTGGATCTGTGTCCAGGGAGTTGGGATGGGAGTGTAGGTAAGAAACGAGGGGTCGGAAAGTTTTGGCAAATTGGAAAGCGTCTGGCGGAGGGTTGTTGCACCGCGGCGGACTCTCAGGCCTATTTTGGCGGGTACCTGATCCGCCTTCAGCGCTGGCTAGACGGGCCCTCGGGAGTTTTGCATCAGCCACGATGCCATGGCTCGATACATCACCAATGACGGCAAAGTCGGTAGTCGGGAGATGCTAAAGCGGGTGCCGGCGAAAGGTGGGAATAATCATGGGCAGCAGGTTGCATGTGCCAGGTGGACCCTTTTGGCTGGACCGTTCGTATGTCTTCGTCGCATTCCCGTATTCCGCACAGCACAGGACGCTGCCCTCTCCCCCACATGCAAGCCGCCGTGTCAAGTAATTATAGGCCTACGTCATCGCGCCTGTTCTGGTCATTCTGGGTGCCGCAGTCCAGTCTCCCCATGCTCCACAATCCTCTTCGTGTAAACCTGCCTCCCTCCTGGGCCAGTGTTACCGGTCGGGCTATATCGCTAACATGGGCTGCCTATATCAACGGAGCCTCTGTGTGGCACCTTTTTGCAGCGGGCAGCACGGTAAACAGCACATAGCCGATGCACAAGTTCTATAACTATACCACTCTGGACCGGTGAGGTCATATCTGGGGCTTGCAACTTGGGCAGCACAAGGAAAGAGGAAAAATAGAGCCCATACAACCAACGTTGAAGAAAAATACATGGCCACGCAGACGAAGCATGGCAATGTCCCAGACCCGCATTAGCCAACCGCTTGACCTTCGACACCAAAGCCCGACATGGAACTCCAGGCAGACAACTTTGGTCATACCTGCGCATGCCGCCTAAGCCCCCTCACGGGCTTTGCGATAGCTGGCCTGAATCGACGAATCAGTGGGGAGGATTACGATATTTTTGCTGAAAACGAGCATCAGAGCAATTCGCAGTCAAGGGGTTGAGAGAACAAGGCAATTAGAAACCAGATGAGTCATGGCGACGCACCTCTTGCTCTACTTGGAGCTGGTCAACAACAGGAGCCAGCTCCGCCAGGATCTCGTATGCCTTCTTGTGATACTCGAGCTGTGCGGCAATAAGATCTGCAAGGTTGCGAAGCGGCTCGGGAGTGTCAAGCACCTGCAATCGATCATTACGTTAATGTTTGTTCAATGCTCAGTCCTAGGGTATGGTGGACTCGCGACTTACATTCTTCATCACCCCAACCGCCTCTTCTGTCTGACCTACAAACTCATCCTCAGCCTGCTCAATCTTGGCCCTCTGTTCTTCGGTCAAGTCCTCCTCCATGTTGCTGTTCTTGGCCGCCTGGCCGGGTAGGTGGAACGCAACGCCCTTGGCGTTGGCTTTGGTGGCGTCCAGACTAAGCCTAGAGTTCTCGACGGCCTTTCGAGCGCGTGTTGCAAACATGATGTTGGTATTGAGCGTCGTACTCCAGCCGGCCAAAAATCGGCTCTGAATCTGGGCATCCTGGGCCAATCGGGCCTCTCCGACCTTCTCACTGGCAACGGCAAATTTCTCGAGAGCAGTGGCCAGTGGGTCTTCGCTTGTGCCAGAATGTTCTCCTTGTAGGGTGTGCGAGCTGTTGAGGGCAGCACGAGCGATGGCATGGCTGAAGGTCTTAGGCTGGGGTTTCGCGGAAGGCGGCGCAGTGAGCGCTGCTTGAGCTTCGGCCGGGGAGGTCGCGGCGGAGAGCAGCTGAACCTTCTCACCGACGGTCCGGCCAAGATCGTTGAATGACTCTCGGATGTTGGAGGGATAGTCATACGCTTCACTCGCGTACTGGGACCTGGGCGAGGAGTACTGTCAGAGGAAGCCAGGGTAGGTAAAGGACAGGACTGGAGTCGTACGTAACCTGCAACATGGTGTTGTGCACTTTCTTCAAGGCATCGACGCGCTTCTCAAGCTCGATATAGTCGGGGGGGAGCTGCGTCTGCAGGGCTGTGAGTCCATATTCTTGCCTCGGGTCATGCAAAAAGGCAGAAACCCTCCAGGGCATGCTGGGAATAGGATTTGGGGTAACTTGACCTTGTCGTCCGCTTGTCCAAGCTGCTCCTTAACATACTGCTGGGTCCGGGCCGCAAAGGGCGTGAAAGATGCTCTGTAAAGGCCCTGTCAGCATATCTGATCGCTGCGCATCCCCCCGTTGTGATGGTGAAGGGGAGACGTGGGAGGTCATACGAGATGTTCTTCCCGAAAGCCTGAAACTTGTCCATAGCTACTGATGATTGCGGGGTTGATTATAGAGTGTAACGTGAACTCGCCGACCGTAGTGTGTCTATCGACGTTGCTGTTCGCTGGAGCTTTCATGTGGTTGCGCAGTCGCGCTGGCGCACAGACCCAATCACAGCCACACCTATTCCGCATTAGGCACCCGCCTTCAACAAATTACATTTGCACCCCTAAACTGTCGGATGTGCCATGAAACACCAAGGGAGAAGAGGTCTGAGGAACCTATACAGATATGATAGCCATACATGATTGCAATAGTAATTCCTAAATAGACTACACATCATCTGCAGTACGTTGTGAATCAAATCCGCTATCAAACCAGGTACAAAGAACTAGCAGGATCAAAATCAGCGGATGCAAACACATCCACATCTGTGTACAGAAGAGAAGAAGCTGCTCCTCTTCAGCTAGTGAATTCCAAACAAAACTAACTTTTGCTTTGGTGCGCAATGCGCACCCCCTTGCTGCAGTATCTAGCATGCGACGAGAGCCACTCAACAATTTCATCTGGATGTATGCAGAGAGCTCCGTCCCACGCGACGTTGAAACAAAGCTGCGGGGAGCTGCGAGCGGGATTGGTAGGTTCGATGCTGTGCCATCAACCCTCGCTTGTGTTAGCGCGATGAAGGCTTGGGCATTTGCATGCCGCTGTAAGACGTGGTACGAGATTGGGGGTTTGCCAACTGTCCAAGTCCATCGTGCAGGGTTCGAGTCGGACTGTGTACGATCCTTCATTTGGGTGTCACCAAACGCCATTCGGATCATCTGAGACGTGCATTTTATCGGTAAGTGGTGTTTCGGCAACAAAGATGCAGCCATCCTATCTTGTTGTCCCATTTGACAGCGAAGGTCTTCCAGGCCTTGCACTGCCCCGGTTTTTAGCCCGATCCGTAATTTTCTGCGCCAGTATACTTGGAATCGTAGCTGTACTCGTAATTAGAGGATCCGCTTGTGTAAACGAACGTCTCGTCCAGATGAGACGACGTGGCTCGAGCGCCGGCCGTCTCCTCTAATGTTGCATTGCTGGAACCATCATCCGAAGGGGAATCTGAAATTGTAAGTGTGCTGAAGATTCCCCGCATCTCTCGTAGATTTTCCGAAACTTCATCTTTGGGCGCTGTTGTACGTTCTCGGATGAAATTTTTGATAGAGCGGATTATAGGCGGACAATTCTCATCGTTGGGTAACCACCAATCCGAAGGTCCCAGTCCCCAGCTTTCGAGGAATCTATTGCGTAGGACGCCGGAGTATATATAACTAGACCCAGAGTTAGCACAAAACGAATAAACACAAACACGTCACAAGCTCAGCAGATATTATCGGTGCACATACCCCGCACTTTCAACTTTGGCCAGGGTGTGGCGACACCATTGCACAGTCTTGGGATCCTTGGGCAAGAATAGACTCGCTATGGCAAAAGTAGCTTGCGACTCAATGATAGTGCCTGGAGGCGCTTCGGGGTAGTTACGAATGGCTTCGAAAAGCTGGGCAGCGCGGAACGCTTTTTGAGTCATTTCCGGTTCAAATGGTTTTCGGAGAGCTAGCGAGCTCGAAACGTTGTACATGAATATAATGCCGAGTGTGTCGAGAAGAAGATAGTTAGAAGTGAAGTAATTGCCTCCCCAGATCAAGTTGGGTTCGAAAGGGTTAACAATGCTGTCCGGGCCTGGGCTTCCTGGGATTTTCTGCACTTTCTTTGTAGGATCAAGGAGAACAGGGTCGATGTCTTTTTCGAGGTTATGCACTCGCCTGCCAAGTTGTGGCAGTTGCTCCATGAATTCCTCGTCGCTAAGTAGCCCTTTTCCCTTCAACGCGAAAAAATCGCTGGACTCTTTTGCCACAAGCCGTGTGTAAGAAAGTCTTTCCTCGTATTTCAGGTTCAGGTCATCTGGATACTCGCGACATTTTCTCTTGAAATGCTCATGTACCGCAACATACCAATCGTGGCTGAGTATGGCTTCTGCCCCAGACTGGAGCCCAACGAATAGATCAAAACGTATGTACCACAGTGATACTTTCAGCAAGAAATCGGACTGTGTTATCGACTGGGGAGTGTAGAGGCGTGTTAGCATTTCCTTGGCGGCTTTTTGATGGCCCATGAGATTGACCCAGTCTCCCAGCACCTCCTACAACAAAGCGTTAGTATGAGCTCTTGTGCACCGTGCTAATGATCCTACCTCGATGGCCGCAAGCTGAAGAATGGTCAACAAAGTCGAAAGTCCCTGCTTCTTGTTCTTCGTTATATGCATTCGAAGCCTTGAGACCGACTCATTGTAGTAGCGCAAAAACGTGTCAATTCGGCCGTTTGGCTGACTGAGTGTGTGAAAGTAAGCGGCATATCCAACAATGGCGTACAGCAGCGGCGGATACTTCATTGCGTGATCGAGATAATCCGTTTTAAGGAACATGGATCGTTCATGCTTGATTGAGTAGTGGTGTCCAGATATATTATTCTTGAAATACTCGAGGTAGAATTGAACGTCTTTGTCAAGCCCGAGCTTGGTGGCGGTCCCTGGTTTCGAGCTCTGATGGCTACCCTTCCGGGGCATGGGAGGCCGAGCTGCTAAATTGGGTGTGCGAGTGGAGGGATCTGTAGACGGTGACGGGCTACGGTCAAGAGTCAAAGCCGGTGTATCGGATCCATCCTCCCCTTCTTGGCCCTTGGTGTCAGTTTCCATTCCTTCATCCTCTTCATCGTCGAGGATAGGAGGAAGACGCTCCTTCATGTCCTCATCATGATCTTCAGGTGATGAACCCTCATTTGATGAAGGTTTTCCGGATTTAGACCCACTACGACCTGACTTTTGGTTGGATTGAGGATCTGGGTAGACGCATTCGCGATTGCCTTTAGTACATCCTGGAGAAATGGGAGTAAGAGATTGGCTACAGAATGGTGAAGCAGAGATATACATACTATCGCATACAGGGTGTGTTTCGTCACACTGGACGTAGGTTAGTGAGAAGCAATTGTTGTTGGTTTGGATATTCACCTTTACTCTTCGTTGTCTGCACGTAAAACATCCGCTCCGTGTCCTGCGGTGTTTCACATGGTCTCCAGGGGCTGAACGACGCCTTGCTCGCGCATTCGGATCTGTGCTTGTGGAAATGGTACCAGATACGTCTTCATATTGACCCACGTAGGCTTGTTGACCATGCGGGTCCGAGTATGGCACATAAGGTCCGGACATGGCGTGATAGACAGGACTCTCAGGCACGCCATGTGCGTATGAGCCATCGGGGGTCATGATAGCGGGAACACTGGGGCCATTGGGATTGGGGACAAGGTTGGGATTGACATTGTAGTACTGCAAGGGGATGTTGGAGTTTGGAGGATAGTATCCAGACATGATGTTACTGCGACAGGGCAAATTGGATAGCGGCGAGGAGATGATGGTGATGGAAGAGAGGCAGAAATGCGATCAACGTCATCCGTGCCCTAGGGCCCAGGATCGAGCAGGGGTGCAAGGACGATCGCAAGCGCTTTGTAAATATGGGACCCGCACAGGGCCTTTCAGGGACGGGCGGTAGTGTGTTCAGGCGTGTTTGGGGGGTTGAGCCAACAGTGGCGGACGCAGCTTGCGGTCGTATTTGAGGATGAACAGAGGTACGATGAGAGTCTTGGGCTCAGAATGGACCCTTGCTAGCCTGGTGACGGGAGTACCAGTCGGGTTTTAAGCAGGGCTGGTGAAGGTGGAGGTTCAACAGGTGGCAGCAGGTCGGGCTTTGCGGCGCAGGCCCGGGAGCACTCTGAGACGGAAAGGTGGTGGTGGTGTTAGTGGTGCCTGTGACAGAAGCCATGTATCTCAAAGGGACACTATCGGGCCCAGGGCGATGCAGGCAGCGTGGGCCTCTGACTGACAGACAGGCGCGGGGTGAAGGACGACCCTGGCTCCCGCATGCACAGAGAGCAAAGCGGCGGGCGTGCCTCTTCGTCGTCGGCCAGTGCGCAGAGTCCAGCGGTGCTTGATTCGAACCGGACGTTTCCGCTTTCCGCTGGCCATGGTGCAATACTAGCGCAACGACATGGATGGCATGGACGAGCGGCGCCCTTAACAGCGGTGTTAAGGGTCCACTTTCTGCGAGCCTGTGGGAGTCTGTGGGAGCCTGTGGGAGCCTGTGGGAGCCTGTGGGAGCCTGTGGGAAGCATGAGCAGCCCTTGCGGGCGCCTCTGATCCCGGGCGATGATCGCAAGTGTCAACTGCAGGCGGCAGCCAAGCCATCTCGGAGGGACTTGGACCCCTTTGCCTTGGGCTGGCAGTCGTGGTCCGTGGAGCCTAAAGTCAGGATCTGCTTTGCAGCTGGTGGCCGGGTGGGGCCAAGGCTGGTGAGAGGACGGCGCGCGCAAGGGAGAGACGTGAGCAAGTGCATGAGGCCGTACGGCAGGCCGGCCGCGGCGCCGGTGAGGAGAGCCCATGTGCGAGGAGAGGGAGGGGAGGAGAGCAAGCAGACAGCACTTGGGGCCTAGTGGTTCGTGTCGCGGCGCGCCACCAAGACAGCCCTCTCCTCCCTGCTCCTCCCGACGAGCAGGAGGCCAGCGGCGACTGAGGCGCCCAAAGCGGAGCGAGTCCCGACGCAGGACGGACGAGGCCATGCCCTCACCGTCGACGATGCTGCTCAACCCTGCAGGCGTGGGCTGGACGGGGTGTGCAGTGAATGTACAGTGTATCCAGCCGGCCCAAGACGGCTAGCCCGACGCCCAGCACTTCACCCGCCCAAGCCCACAAGCCCACAAGCCCACCGCCAGGTCAAGTCGAAGCCAGCCCACAGACCCAACGCGCCCACACATCCACACGCCCACACGCACACGCACACTCGCATCGTATCGTGCGCCGCCCCGCCGTGACAGCGGCCGTTTTCTGCAGCGCCCGCAACCCCCTACATGTACCTGTGTACATGCACACACACCCATCTGTTGCATGCCCCTACGCACGCACGCACGCATCCATACATACATAGATCCAGAGATGGGGCCCCGATGGCGCTGCCTCTGCCTCCGCCTCTGGTGCTCCTACGCACGCCCCGGCGTCGCCGTCCCGCCAGCCTGTGAGTGGTGGACCATTGGCGGTCCGGCCCTGCGACGCTCTCCAGCATCATGGCGCGCGACTGCGGATGCCGAGCGCGGGCGGGTCGACACCATTAGAGTTTGCCCCTCTGCGAATTACTGGGCCAGGTCGGCCGTGGGCGGCGGATGGGCGCCGTGCATGTGCATGAACAATATCCGCTTTGGCTTCGTCCTGCCATGGGCAAACGCGAGCGACTTGTATTGATTCCTTAGCGCTCGACTCCTTCGGAAGCTGTCCAGAACAATCGAACAATCACGGCTGGCCGGGGGGTCTTGGACGCCCTCGCACGGCCCGGAGCCATACATAGTACCGTAGAGACTGTACATGGCCACAAGCCTACAAGCCTACGAGGTACCGTCGCCGTGGAATGCCGCCACGTGCCATCCAGGCTTGAACCCTGCTTCCTCCAAGCTCCAAGGCTCAAGCTGCGCTGTGAGACCGTCGATCGCCTTTGAAACACACAGACGATGGGACCATGGTGGGTTCTGAAACCCACGCCATTGTCTCCGCTGGTCTGCGTGCAACCTCCTGCCGCGCGCCATCCTCACCAGCGCTTCGCTCGCCCTGTCTGCTGACTGCCCTCTTCTGCAGAATCGACTCTACCTGGCCCGGTACAGCGTCGCTGTGCGTCCACAGCGGTGGCGCAGAGCAATCGGTGTATGCCTGCCAGGGATCCGTTGTTGGTGCTCTGTCGTGTGGATTCCAGCCTCTTGCAGACTACACTGTACACATGCACCCTCCCTTCCCGGCCACTGCTCCCCACCTCAGCTGCATTGCCCAGGACGCTGCATCAGTCCCTTCATACAATACGTACAGTAGGTAGTAGATCTCGGCCCGCCCTGGGACATGATACGAGCGTACGGCCTCAAGTTGAGTCGTGGTCGCCTCAGACAGGGACACGGCATGATCAACGGTCAACTAACGCCCCGTTCGTCCCCTTCTCCGGTACACGGCACTCGATAGATAGAGTTTGCAATCAATGTCCCGCTCAACGTCATTTAACGCTCCGTCTGTTGGTTGTTGACGTGCCTGGCGGTCCTTGTACAGTAATCAAGCCCCATGTCTGTGGGAGAAGCCTCAGCGGCTGACCAATGGGCAAGCCCAGGAAACCTTGCATCCCTCCTCCCCCATGCCCGCCATGCACACTACTCCCGGCTATCGATTCTTCCTACAGTCCACATCCCGACTGTCTTGCTGCCGCGCGCGAATGAGTGCCAGCAGGGCTGCAGGAGCCATTTCGCTGCCCTCGCATGGACGTCCTCATCCAGACTAGAAGCCTCATGGAACAACTTCATCCCGCGTATGCCTCCAAGTTCGTGGTGAATCCTTCACCAGCGGGACGAACACGCCTGCGGACGCTAGAGGCTCGGACGACTAGCCTTATCAGCCATCCTACAAAGGGCAAATTCAATTAGAATATTCATCACGTGATACCAAGAGACGCTAAAATTCTGCCAAGAAGAACACCAAAATGACGTATCCTGAGAATCACGCTCAACACCATCGTCAGTTCTTCTACTCTATACCATCAACACTATGCCAGCAGGGCGCCCAAAAGGCTCGCGGGACATCTCCGCAGCCAAAATTGCTGCTATTATTGTTCTACGAACAAAATACTCTACTCCTTTCGTCGAGATCGCCACCGATTTGCGTATTACAAATACTGCTGCTGGACAGTGGTATTCTCGCATCAAACACCAAGCCAACAACAGTACTGAACTACTCGACCTTCTCGACGCGATTCCTCAGTATATTGCGCAACATAAGAAGCATAGAATTGTGAAG
>Ga0247757_10000660_pt1 | contig 27359 bp, 31 predicted proteins | sample UWRJL126311R4_FD_180929 | JGI IMG/M metagenome (GOLD analysis project Ga0247757, IMG submission 180929) | Plant litter microbial communities from Arlington Agricultural Research Station in Wisconsin, United States - UWRJ-L126-311R-4 | ecosystem: Environmental > Terrestrial > Plant litter >...
GGGGGCGCCCCACCCCCCCCCCCCCCCCCCCCCCCAATATCAAGTCATCTTGGCTATCAATTAGTAAGTCATCAGTGGAGGACAAGCATAGTCAAGTAGTGCTTTTTATGAGCATTGGACCACAACCGTCAGTGTGGAGAGAAGCTTCATTCGCCATTAGCATACGCAATGCTATAATTAGGTTGAGCATGCTTTGGGTCGGCCTCCGACCAGACGTAAGCTCTGTGAGACGGTCGCTGCAGGCTGTCTCCCTCCTCGGGAGTGAGCCGGTCCGTGTCGGCACAGGTTTCGCTGGCCAATCCATGGCTATTAGCAAATGTCGGAAACACGGCGAAGCAACTACGAGAGCCGCTGCTTACCGATGACAGTCGAGTGAAGCCAGTTGTAAGCGGTCTTTCCTAGACGGATACCACAACATACACGTTCCGGGTTGGGCAACATGCTGCCGGATAAGATCGTTATCGTCAAAGACGATGAAGTGTTTAGCTGGGAGGTGTGTTGTGGGCATGTCGTCGGCGGTTCCGGGAGGGTAGGGCTACGGTCCAGCGTGCATCCCTCGTCGCAGCGTCGTCGGGCCGGCAGGGCAGGCGGGGGCAGCCAATGGCGCTGTGCTCAAGTCGGACAGGCCGAAGGTGGTGCGCTTGACACGGATACAGACACAGGCGATGGGCCATGGAGTTGAGGGTATCCGGCGTCACTGGCGCAATGTGGATGCCGCCCCCAGATCGGGGTCATCTGGCGCCAATGCGCGAACTGTGGGCCCGGCAGCGTCGAATGAGCGGTGGGCGAGGGCTCAGAGCCGCACTACACGGCCCATGAGGAGTGGTGTTGGCGAGCCGGTGGCGAGTATAAAGAAAGCACTGATGCGTTGCGTCTGAAGGATGCTGGAGCGATGAGCAGACGCAGACGACCCTCGCCCTCGGGCGCTAATCCCACCCCCCGACATCCTCCCTCGGCGCGCGACGACAGCGTAACGCCCGCCAGCAGCAGCAGTGAGTGTACCCATGTCCTGATTCGCCTGTCGCACAGCTGCCTTGCCGCCGCGAGGCTGCCACCGCCGCTGCTGCTGCTGTGCGAGACGGCCATCCAGGCCAGAAGCAACGAGGCTGATGACGCATGCGCCACGCCCAGTGCCGTCTTCGGTCAGGAACCCTGACCCCGCCAGCCTGTCGTCGCTGGCCGCCGTTCTCGAGAATTCCATCACCCAAAGCCCGCTCGGCGAATGGCTGCAGTCGCCCGCCGAGGACATCCATACACGCCTGGCGCGCCTCTCTGAGCTTACCACCAGTACGCTCGAGCTCCCGCCATACCCCCTAAGTGCCAGCCCGCCTTGTTCGCGTTCCGTCCGCAGCGCAGGCTCCTCCATGGCGCCCGCCTGCGTCCACCAGTCCAACGCCTCGACCCACCTGCCTTCGCTCTACAACTTCTCCGAGACCACGCTCACCGAGACGTCCATCAGCACCGGCCTGGCCAGCTACTTCCCCGCCGGCGTGCAGCTGCTCGAGGACGATGGCAACGGCATGCTCGTGAGACGCGAGAGTCCACGCCAGAGCCCCGTATACGAGTGTGCCTTCTGGTTCCTGAATTGCACCTACATCTCCGAGGATCCAGAGGAGTGGAAGACCCACTGCTTGAGCCACTTCCGCGGCGAAGACCCTCCCAAGACAATCCAGTGCCCGCTCTGTGATTTCCACGGCACCTGGGAGGATGGCTGGGACAGGAGGATGGACCATGTCGCCCTGCACCACCACTCAGTCGGCGAGAGGCTCAGGACGAGCCGGCCCGACTTCTATCTGTTCCACTATCTCTGGCAGAAGCGGCTGATCGACGAACAAGACCTGAAGGAGCTGAAGGGTGGGAATCATAATCTGACGAGACAGACGCCCAACTTCGTCGTGACGCACAGTCGGCGCGAGCGAGATGGACGTAGACAAAGGTCGCAACACATCCCGCCTGTAAGGCGACCGATAGCGAGCGAGAGTATGCTTGGCCGTGCTGTTGATTGAAACGCCGCGGTGGTACAGCTGGCACTTGTCTTTTCTTATGCGTTACCATACTACCCCTTTCCTATTGACCAGTGTGCATCGCCTCCACAGCCGGGGGTTCGCGCATACCAGTCAGCTTTCCGCTTGGCCGTCTCCATCTCCTTCGGCTTTTCACTTGCCAGCATCCGACACCACGCGCACTTCACCCTTTTCTCTTGTTTCCTACTCTTGTTTTGGGTTTTCGACCAACCCTTCTTGGGGCATGCTGCACCAAGCTGGTTGAGTTGATCAATACGATTGATGTGTGCATCGTCTTGGGAGTTGCCGGACAAAATGGCTAGTCATTTTGAGCTTCTTTTATTCACTCTTTGGGGTCTCCTCTTCATTTGTATTAATGTGGAATATACCGGCAGATGGCTGCGGGATTGGACAGGCTTGAGATACCACCAGATAGCATCTGGCACGCTTTGTTTATCTGGGGGTTCAAATAGCTAGAGGAAAGTAGAAATGAAGTAATCAAATTGCGCGAGAGTCAGCCTGCCGAAGCCGGCCATCATTTCTTTTATATACCGTCGGATCGTACCCCTAGCATTGCATTCTTCAGCCACCCCTGCCTGCTTGCCTTGTTTGCTTTGCCTTCTTAGCCCTTCCTGCTACAGCAACGGCGACGCCTATTCGTCACGCTGTGGAGTAGCCCGTCTTTAGCAGCCCTGCGCCGTCAGACGGCGCCGTCAACAGATTTGATAAATCTCTCAACCGCAGGTACGCCATCGATCCATGTGTGGGTGCCTTGGGAGCCGCTTCCTCGGTTAGGCTTAGCGATACCACCGTTTGGGGAAAGTTGACGCGACGCGTTAGTGTTCGCATTCTTAGCGCAAAGGTCGAATGCGAACGCCAGTGCGGCTGATAGTTATCCGGACGTGTGAGTAATAGATCTACTGTTGTATCTAGGCAGCAGCAGCAGCGGCGGTGGCGGCGGCCATGTTGACCTTACCACCGTCTTCGTGCGGATTGGTTGAAGATTGTGCGGATGATCTTGGCATTCAACCTACCAAAAAGGGTAGGTTTCTGAAAAGTGTTGATCGAGGGGAAATGAGTCGATTCCCTTTTCTGCGTCCATTTTGGGAAATCGAGATGACGGTAAGAAACATCTGGGATGACTTGCAGGTCAGCTCGAGGTGAGCTCCTCAACGACCTTTTCCCGTTCTCAGAAACGCCAGGAATCAATATATCCATCAGCATACAGGGTAGATGTAGTATTTATATCGAGATAGACTCAGCCGCATCAAGTAGGCCGTGAGGCTCAAATGTATATACAGATAAGGGGCGAAAAAGAGCAGTCAGCGATGGCGAAATCATGCCACGCGACAGAGCTTTCCATTCTCGTTGGGTAGACCATCAACGCTCTCCACCGCCCATCTTTCGCTCCCTACACTCGTTGTGGCGAAGAAGACGTCGTGGGGGTCAAGTTTCGTCTTGAGTTTCAGGAGTCGCGGGTAGTTATCACCCCAGAATGCCTGCCCGAAATCAGGCTCCAATCGATCTGCTTCGGCCAGATAAGATCCAGCACCAGGGCTAATATCTCGCCAGCGTTGCATATCGCCATCTTGGAATTCCTGCCTGATCTTTAGAGTTTCTGCCGCCGTGCCGTTCACAGGCCATCGCACGGCCTGCTGGGCAAAGAGAATGTTCTTGCGCCATGCAGGGTTCACAGCATTGTCGGCGTTTGCGGGGTCAACAGCTTTGATGTTAAAGTGCACCTGTACACGGTTGTTCTCGCTTGACTTGCGTAGGTTCTCGAAGAGCTCTTCTCGTTTCTCCTCCGTCTCGAAGTTGGACCGTGGGAATAGGCGAGACCCAGTTGTGGCGTTAATCTTTTCGACAACCTCGAGGGGAAAAGAGCTCCGCCAGGCTTCGTAGAATGAATCAAATTGAGTAATGTTGGGGTCGAATTTGATCCCCAGCTTATCGAGTCGTGTGAACCAAGGATGTAGTATGGCCTGGGTTTCCTCGAGCGTCTTGTTTGGAGCGAAGAAGGGGGACATGTTAAAGGAAAAAACACCAGTCCAGACATTGGGAATAAGTGTGAAATAAGCGTAGGTCCCAGCATCAGCGTTGGGGATAAAGTAGTCGACATAGGATCGTACCCCGGCCCAGAAAGTTTCATTTCCAATCTTTTCCGACGTAAAAGAGAAGCGTGATGCGGTAGTGGGAAAGTCTGGGTGAGCTTTCACAGTAACTGAAGTTGCAACACCAAAGGTGGACCCACCGCCACCCCGCATAGCCCAGAAGAGATCCGTGTGCGAGGTAGAGTTTGCTACGACAAACTGGCCATCTGCGGTGACTACTTCGAAGGCAAGTACTTGGTCCGCCCCAGTACCATAGCTGCAGACCGTCAGGTCATTCTACTTGAAGGTTCAGGGAGGGACTTACAGAGAGGTTAAAGGTGAGTGACCACCGCCCTGGATGTAACCACCCATGATTCCCACCGTTTCACCTTCACCACCAACAACGGAATGACCTTTTTCGTGAGCGGCCAAGTACATTTCATACGCCTGTACACCAACGCCAGCTTTAAATGCCGGTCCATCATAACCTAGATTCTTGTCCACAAACTTTTCAATGTACTCAACGCTCTTGAAATGGTGTGTCCAGATACTCAGGGCGTCCTTCCCTCCCGATTTCCCCAAAAAATCATGTCCAGTGTTCCTAACAACAAGCCGAACACCAGTATTACGCGCGAAGTTGACACCCATCTGCACATGCTTTGGCTCTGTGGCATTGATGACATACATTGGGAAACCGCCCCTGGTACAGTTGCCCGAATCAAACACATTGGGAGGTAAGCAAGTCATGCCCTGGGCAACAGGACTCATCATTTCGATCGGATCAATGAAATGTGAATAGGATCTGCCCCATACCGCCGTCATTTCAGAGCACTTGGTAGCATTATAAAGCGGACCGTCGTAGCAAGCCGATGCTTGGGGATCTGGCCGGCTAAGCAATCGGTTGTCAGTCAATTGATTTAGCTTCGCCCATGCTTCGTCTGTAGGCCAGTTCCGGTCTCCTGGGTAGACTTTGCATCTTGATGATTCATATGCGGGAGGAGTTTCCGGAAGAAAAAGCCGTTTGATATTTGATGACACATCCTCGAGAGCGCTGTCCAACACGTTGTCCAGATTCCCGGGGGAAGAGATTGGGTTTGCTGCCGTTGAAGCTACCAAAAGTACAGTGAGCCAGAAAGATGTCGACATTTCACAATGCTGTCGGCTCATGCTGGCAGGCCTGGTCCCTTTTTTATTCAAAGGAGCGTTCCTTTTGGGATACTGGATAAAGTACAGGCTCTCCCTTAGATTATGTTGAACTCCTGAGAACTACGGGTGCTGGGACCAGAAAATTCTCGCCGAGACGCCGAAGGCAATGAAACGAGCATCCTAACATGTTTAAAAGATGCCTGTTGAGGGAGGCGACTTGCTCTGGCCAATAGTGAACCCCCTGTAAGCTTGCTGATTACCGTCAATCATTGCTGTATACGAAAAGGGATCGACCATGTTAGGCTTAACCTTCACTCTGCCGTTACATGGGCCGGTCCGCTAGGCGAAGCAGTAACGGTAATAATCGGCGCACGCTCGTGCTCCAGGAATGCGCAACCCCGCATGCGCGGGCGCGGCAGGTAAGCGCGCAGCGGTGAAAGACGATGAGCTGTTTGTTTTCTGCCCATCGCTGGGCATGAACTATATGTTTCTTTTAGGACATAGTAGGATACTTCTTGTACATCTGTGGCGTTTCAGTTATCGCAAAATTCTTGTTATGAAGCCCTGCAGCGGACCACGCTGTTCACTGAGCGAATACACACTAAGCCGCATTTCAATTAGTGCATGTCGTGCACCGACTCAATCCATCATCATTCCTTGATCACGACTCAGTGACAGCGTTGTAAGCGGGTCGGCTGTGTTTTCAAGTCCTCCCCGGGAGCAGATCGTCGCCATTTTCTTCCTAATTGACATCTAATATGCATTTGATGCCCGCTGTTATGTCTCTCGAGTCTCTTCAGCTAACGCACGGTGCGGCTGGTTAGGCCTTAAAAAAGGATATTGATGCCCTTCGAGAAAACGGCCCGATGCTAAAAATTTTAGACTCAGCTATAGATTGTCTAGTTCTTTACATCTCCCAATCATTTACATATGTTTTCGTGTTGAAATCGATATCCCTTGGCTCTGCTTTCTTCCGCATGACATGGGACAAGGTCGCCAAGCTGGAGCTCTTGCAGTAACCTGTCTGTTCCCTATACTTGCTGCACTGTTCGTGGCAGGTCGGACATTGTCTCGGTATCTAGGGCAGAACTATGGATGGGATGACTGGCTTATTCTTCTCGCGCTACTGCTGCTGCTTGGCCAGACGGTGACAATTTATGAGTGTATACACGCCTGGACTCTAACTATTGTCAACGCCTAACATTGAATAGATATTATCGTCAGCCATACCGGTTATCATAGCAAAGAACTGCCAAAGCAGTCTGTTGAGCAACAAGTTCATGCCATGAAATGGAGTTTCGCCGTGCAGATGTTCTACCACCCATTGATGGGAGCTATCCGAGCCTCGATCATCATGTTCTTATTCCGAATCAGGGATCAACGCTGGCATATTCGTAGCGCCCTACATGTCGTCTGTAAGCAGCATCCCAACTAGTCTTGGCGGGTTATTGATTGTTATTGTGTCAACAGTTTGGATAAACGTAGGGTATCTCGCTTCGACGACTCTTGTTAATATCTTCCAATGTACCCCAGTCCGTTACGCTTATCTTCGTCCGCAGATGGACCAAGAAGTTGACTCCGACGGAAATATAGTCAGACATGGCAAATGCATCAACAGCCTCCAATTTATCATGTCCAGCTGTGCTCTTAGCATATTCATGGATCTAATCATTATTCCCATTCCTACTGCCATGGTCTGGAATCTTCAAATGCGACGTAAAACTAAGATGGCAGTTGTTGCGATCATGAGTATGGGCTGGCTGTAAGTTTTCTAGGCTGTGGAGCTCTTTGGTTGCTAATGTACTGCGTAGTGCTACCATCGCATCTGTCGTCCGTCTTCTTGTCTACTACTACCGCTACAAACCGACTACGGATCGCACCCATAATGTCGGCATTGTGACTTCTATTATCGAACCTTCTATTGCCATCCTGGCTGCCTGCGCTCCAGCCATGCGAGGCTTTCTTACCTTGATGATGCCACGCTACTTCTCAGAAGATGCATCGAATGGTGCCCACCAGGTTACTTATACGGACACACGTCCAAAGCGGTCTCATAGCTATGCGCACGATGTGGACAAGGAACTTGAAGAAGGTATAACAGAAGCCGAAGGTGAAGAGACAGGGTTCGGCATGGGGAGTTCAAGGCATCCATACTCGCACGATCTGGTTCATTGCTCTACAGACCACGCACCTCATCGGACGCAAAGCGTAAAGACGGGTATTAGTGACTGTCCAAGGGACGTTGATCGACCCGAGCCATTCAATATTCTTAATCCTAAACAGTAAACGCGATTCGGACCAGGGCTTGCATTGCTACCATCCATTCTTCGATTTCTAAACGATGCATACGGCCTTGACGAATTTCATTTAATTTGTGTGTAAAGCGTGGGAACTGGACGAGCAGCACCTGAAGACAATTTATGCCTTTGTCGATGTAATCACGCCAGTCCCTTTTCATCCCGAGAAAAAATTTCTCCGTGTCTGGTCCCATCCTGGTCACATGCAGCGCGCCCTCGTCCAGATACTCAAGTAGTGCTCCTTCTCTAGTAGCCGTCTCTGGATACAGTTACGCGACATTTAAACCGATAAATCGTCTGGATACGAGTCCTAGTGGATCGTTCTCCCTGAAATCAGCAAGGTGGGGTAGGGGCAGGGTCAAAATCACTCGAACTCTTGCGCACCCTACGTACGCCTCTGCAAAACTCCTTGGCACCACGAACTGGAATGCAGGAGCAGGGAAGTTTCGCTAAACCAACGGCGTCATTATTGCGGAAAGGATTGAATGTTGCCTCGTATCTACCAGTTTTCAACGACTGTGCATGACGCTAACAACAGCCGTCCTACGTCTTTGTAGCGCACGAGCTTAACGAAGGGGCTAATTGGAGGAAAATCGGGTTCCTCTGACTGCAACATCATGCGCTAGGACTGGCGTCCGAAGCTGCAGAATGCTTCTTCCATCTGAGGGCACTGAGGGGTCAACACCTGGCTAAGAGTGTGACTAACAGCAACTTTGGAGTTTCTTGCATTCTTCTCTCGGTGCTTTCGTCCGGAGCCAGGAATAAATACATGTGCTTGTCCATGTGTGCAGTCATGGCATCAGGGTCAAGCCAACATGGGTTGCTGTTCTCTCAGTCATCTTGTACTACCAGGGATATTCATGCTTGCATGCGTGGGCAGCCGGAAGTACCGAAAGGATTGGCGGTTAGGCGAGTACGACCAGGTTGCGATGGAAGCGACAGCAATTGAGGTCGGAGTCAGGGCCTCGCAGTCACATTGAGCAGAGAACTAGCGGAATGTTGTCGACTGGCATGGCTAAGAGCCCAACTTGCAAGCCACATCATAGGTGTGAAGTTAGAATCAATCCGCCAGCTTCCCGTGTATAAGGCTAGGCAGGTCTCGGCTTCGGAAGCAGCTGACATTCGCTTGGTGCGGTAAGCGCCCTTGAAGAAAAATTCGGAAATAAGAAACTAGGCACGACTAGTAGGAGACCCTTATATCTCGTTATTTGCATCCGCTAGTCCGTTTAAAGCCTCATATATAAGTCCTTGAAGTGGAAATTGATAGATCCGACTTTTGGTCTCCACGAGAGAGAAGTGTACATGGACAAATGCAGAGGATTCATAATCTCCACAGTTCGCTGGAAGGATTCCAGGTGGCACATGGTCCGCACCACGAAATTGAGATGGCGTCGTCGCGGTGGACCTCCCCTCGACGCGGTTGAATGCAGGGTTTTTCCAACGCCAAGCTTGATCGGGACCCTGATCCGGCAATGTGCAGGACGTCGACAGACAACCGCACAATGCAGTAGCCAAAGGGAGCTCGACCATGGGGATGCTCTATCGACCCATCTGCCTTGGACTCTTCCCCCCAATCGGACATGCCTACATGGCGTCGGGCGATTTTTCCTGCGATTGCGGGGAAGACCAGGGGTCAACCTACCAAGAGAGTCAAGAATACGAAGGGGCCCTGACAGACAAGCCACTCAGCAAGCCAGGGCCCACGTGCTGTGCGGTGTGACGGTGAGTGCTGCACCATCAGATGCAGCAAGGCATGTCGCCTGAGGGGGATACGAAATAGCCGAGCGGAGGAAGGTGAGACACTTAGTCCAGGGCAAGGAGAAGGAGCGGACGGCTAGGATGGGGGCCTCTTGTGGAAAGTAAAAGTTGGAGACAGTGCTCCTTGAGAGCCCTCGTGAGGGAGTGGCAGACGGAATGGAGAAGGGGAAGGAAGAAGAAACAGGCCCGTACAAGCCCTCTCTGGTGGTAGTATAGCTATATCTGGCATCGTACTTCTACCTTCTGCTTCGGCGAGGCGGGTGAGGCTGGATAAAAAGAGCATTTGAGCACTGCGGGGTATGGCTGCCCTCTTCATAGTACGGTAGGCATTTGCACAGCTACCGTAATGCTACGCTGCCTATGGGGACATTGCGGAGACGGCCGTCCAACCCTGGCGGTCTGGGGTCGCGGTAGCTTAATTCGACTTCGGGGGCAGTTGGGCGTGGCTGTCTGGCCTGTCATGAGGGCCGAATCTCGGTACAGAGTGATCTGCTGTGCCTGTTCAGGCCTCGCCGATCCCTGTGCCTGTGCCTATGCTTGTGATTGTGTGGCGACAGGTGAGCCATGTTCTCGGCCTGGCAGAGCCATAGCAGGTCCACGTTAATTACTCTGTAGCCGTTTCTTATATAACCCCTCCGTTCCTAGTGCGCCTCGACTAACTCTCTCTCAGTCGAGCTCCCTTGCCAATAAATGATGCCCCAGCGTCCCTCGACCCGCATCAAACTTCCTATCACGCAATGACGACCTCTTATCTTCGCGCCATCTTCGCCCTGCTGAACCTGCTCGTCATTGGCGTCAGGTGCGTGGGCCTCAACGTGTCTGGAGAAGCAGTCACTACCAGGTTCTGGGACTGCTGCAAGCCGTCGTGTGCCTGGAAAGAAAAAGCGCCCTTCAATCGACCCGTCCTGTCATGTTCGATAGACGACAAGCCGATAGACGCTGCTGCCGGGACCGGCTGCGAGGGCGGCACTGCATATCTCTGCTCCGAGCAGCAGCCGTGGGCCGTCAATGACACCTTTGCCTATGGCTTCGCAGGCGTCTTCATCATGCCCAGTCTCACGGGGGGCAAGATCGAGGATGCATGGTGTTGCGCCTGCTACCAATTGGACTTCACCAGCGATCCGCTCAGGGGGAAGACGATGATTGTCCAGGCCTCCAACACAGCATACGACATTCACACCGATAACCGCTTTTCCTTGGCGGTAAGTTGCCAACCCTCGCAGAACGATGGTGGCTAATGCTGTGCGTGCCAGCTACCCGGTGGAAACACTACCTCACATGATGCCTGCGCCCGACAATATGGCGTGGACCAGACCGTCTTCGGTACGGATAATGAAGGCGTGAACTCCAAGGACGACTGCAGCAAGCTGCCCGAGCCGCTGCAAAAGGGCTGCCAATTCCGCTTTGGCTGGTATGAGGACGCGGCTTTCCCCACGTACGTTCTGCACCCGGCCTTGCCCCGTCCACGTTTCGGTCTAACGTAGCACAGCGTGAACTTCAAACGCGTTTCCTGCCCAAGCGAGCTCACTTCCAAAACGCAATGCATCCGAAATGACGAAAAACAACTCGCGGGCGGCGCGTCAACCTCGCCTGCAACCCGTTTCTCTCCTTCCTTCAATGTCGCTCCCCTCGCCGTCGCCGCGGGAATGCTATTGGTATAGGGCCGATCCTCGCTATGCCCGGTCCAGCCATCCGCAATCCAAGTTCCCGTCTCGCTCGCCCACACCTTCGGCAGAGCATCGCCATATCAGGTGATGGCCTTCCCTCTATTCTGTTCATGCATCGCTACCTTAGCAATCAACCCCGCCTATTACAGGCCTCGCCTCACATCCTCCGGACGAACTCGGTGCGCCATCTCTGCCTCAAGACGAATCATTCGTTTACACCCCACACTGCACGCGCATTTGTGCGACAGACTTGTATTACCTTAACCGATCTAATGTTCGAAACGATTCTCGTTCCTTTCACGTAGCGCAGGGCACTCATCAAAACAAGATTTACCGGGCTAATGGAGTTTTGTGTGTACGTTACGTATTCTTATCCACGGATGCACGTGTTTTCACTCCGTTCTATTCATCGACGCGGCCTATGGCGTTTCCAAGGGCGTCTCATGTTCTGGACACTGAGGTGGTTTGGTTTTCTTATCTGCATTTGGAGGCTCCGCACCGCATCTGGTATGGGCTTGGGCATCATTTAATACGCGGCAGCTCTCGCCTCAGCCTCCGTGGCGAGAAGTGATGGTTTTGATGAAGGTGGCGCGGAAAAAGCGTCACCAAGGCAGAGAGGGACATTGAGCATGTTTTGTATGAAGTCATCAAGTAGGGAGATTTCGAATCGAAACAATTGTCCCCTCGCCACAGATGCACCACTCCACGCTTCGGGGAAACTCTTGTCCAGAAGATCCAACCGTTCCCCCCTCACCATGGAGATCTCCAGTGTTCCCCACTTTCTCCAAGGTGTGCGGGAAAAACGCTGAAATGTCCAGACGCCACGTTGTGGTGGCCGGGGGTGGGGGGGGGAATGAGGACCTCCACACCATCACGTTTGCAGATTCACCTGATCATCGCTGTCCAACATTCGGGGAGACGCTCCCTCCTAAGGAAAATTTCAAGTTCTCTTGCATGTCTGCCGAAGGTGACAGGGGTGCATGCATTGCCTGAATGTAATCAAAATTGCCTCTTGGCAAATTGAGGACGGGGCTGCCCCGCTTGGGGTTAGGGATGAAGGGTGCCGAGTCGCTACTTTATCCATATCAACCGTGGGGTAAGGATGCTGGAGATGCTCTCATGTCTAGAGCATCTGGACCACTCACTGGCGCCACCGGCAGCACGTTGCCCCTCGTCTTCTTGCTTTTGCTGCCTGGTCAGTTGCCAATGCCACAGCGAGACGGTAGAGGGTGGAGATTGTGGGTGAGGTGAGGAGGATGAATACGGGTTGGAGGCTTTACGGGCAACCAGCCATCTATCGATATGTACGACGCCACGCCGTAGGATCAAGGTTTGAACATAACGTTCGTCACATGAACGTCCGAGCCATCTGCGAGTGTTCAACGACCCCGTACCCCAGACTCTGACATGTCACGCGCATACAGCTGCCCATGGGCCTACGGCTGCAAGGACCACCAACGCAGACGCAGACGCAGACGCAACTGCAGACCCAAAGACCCTTTTTGTTGGCGCTCGCATCCTCTGGCTAGGATGCCGGGCGATGTGCAAAAAAACGTCCAATGGATTGCCTTCTGCCATAGCATATTGGCCACTCATCCCAAGAAGCTTCAGAGTAGCAGATGCAACCGGGCGCATAAACAGGTGCAACTTCAATCTATACAGGACGTTAGTCGAGCGTCTAGCTAGCTACCCAATGCAGCAGTGCACACAACCGTCCTGGCCGAGGACAACCACCTTTTCCTTACCTACTAGCACCGCATTCCCACTCGCGGGGGAGAGGGGGGAGCGGGGGGGTCCGTCTGCAAGACAGGCTCCACACACACGGCTCTGCCCTATATTGTAGCACGGGATGTGCTCGCTCCCCACTAACATGCTTCCTGGAAATCCTCCTTTTTTTGCAGGGACCTGCAGCGCTCGTCGATGCAATAGGCAACGAAATGCAATGCTGGATTGGCTTACGCATCGCGTCTCCGACTGGTCTGCCGCGCAGCACCGGCTGGCCGCTATCGAAAGTGACACGGTCTGCTTAGCCGGGGATCTGGTGTGGGTAGGCTGGGCTAGCGCCGTCTGTGCACTGCGGGCGACGGGCCTGAGCGCCGGCAGGGAGCAAGTGTTGGTCTGTGGATGAGGATCGGCAGGTGAGCGGTGCTGTGCTGCCATGTGGGAGCGGCCGGATCCGGGGTGCATGGTGTACCTTTGAGGCTTCGAGTCGCGTGTACTTGGGGGCTTCTGGAAGGGCTTGTTGACTTCGGAGCGTTTATGTCTTGCCGCAAGGAATATGTATAGAGGAACAGAAGGTACCCGTGAGGTCGGCACGGGCAGAGCACTCGGTAGGTCAAGCACTGTCCGACACGACGGAAAGAGGGTAGAGTATCTGGGTATTTGGTATTTTGTAGATATTCGTAATATCAATACCATATGCTATGCTACGTACGCTATGCTAAACATAATAAACTAACAAGTTCATGGGTATCTCAAGATCTCGTCCTCATCCTCCACCTCTCTCAATAGCACCGGGCTAAACGGTGAAATGGGACTCAGCGTTGGGCTGGACACCCTCCGGGGGCTCGACATCAAGCTTGCTTCGCTCAGTCTCCACTCAATCTCCTTGTTGCTGTCGACCAATGTCGGCGCACTCCCTAGACTTCCAACGCTCCGTACTGTCTCTAGCACGTCACCCTTCTCGCAGCTATTGGCCGTCTCGTACCGGTCCAGGCTATTTCTTCGGCTCTGTTTCCGTGATTTGGACTTGAAGGACCGACTCTTCTTATGCAAGACAGCGGGAGGGATGCGCGTCGGCTTGATGGGGCCTCGGAAGTCTTCTGATCGGGCGAGAGAAGAGGAGAAATCGTCGGTGAGACAGGGCATGATCTTGTGGAGGAATCCATGCTTGTGGGGAGGAACATGCGTAAGGGTAGAGGAATTTGAGGAGCTCCATTGCCAATCACTCCGAAACTCACGCTCAATGGGCGTCGCTTTGGTTTTGAAATTGAAGACCCAGCGTGTCACGAGACCGCGTAGGATGGGGATGTTGGCTACGATGATGGCGACATTGTTTTCGATGTGGTTGATGCAGTAGTCAATTGGGTACGTCCAATCGGTTTTGAATGACGAATACAGTCGGTCGCGGTACGAAAGGTAGATTTTGGCGGCGCCAATCGCAGTGACACTAGAGTGCTCTTAGTGAGTGATCTACAAAACCAGCGCGAGTAGACTAACGCCAAACTTGAGGTAAAGACGGCCAATACCACCATACGTGATCGTAGCCTCGCGCTCATCATCCTGCGCACAATGATAAACGGGATGGGAAAAATGAGCAAATCCGTAAGGAGGTTGGCGCAGGTGATCCAGATCAACATCTCGCCCATCCGATGACGACCCATGCAGTGCAGACCTCCAAAGGTGCGTGGCTTCCAGGTATTCCCTGTTTGGGGCGGGCAAATAAAGATGTACAGACACCATGGAATCAATGCACTGCCGACCGTGAAGATGAGGATGGCGTAGAGAGCCTTTTTCAACCACTCAATAACCGAGCCAGCCCGTAGGAGGAGTAGGATGATGGATGCTTTGACGAGCGGTAATATGGGAATGTTGAGGAGATTGAATGCCATGAGGACCTAGTGCGATTAGAAATGCAGAAAGTGCGGAGAAGTAGGACGATGCGCACCGAGTAGTATTCATCGTAGTCTGGTTCCGTGTCGTTGGGAGGCACTTCCCAAATGTGCACGCCAACGTGCCACATTTTCACATCTGAACGCGATCAGCACTGTGCACACGAGCCACCAATTGCTGTGATGCGACTCACGTCTGTACGAAGGCCCAATTAAGGCTATGGAAAGCAGGGTGGGGAAGACGATTAACCAGTCATCTGCGACCGAGGGTTAGCACCGGATGGCAAGCGGTAATGAGACACGCACCCCAACCAAGCCTGAGATTGAGTTTCCGTCTGGTGTAGATTCTCAGGGCGACGAAGACGGTGGCCAGTGCCGGCGTGAAGCATATCACGGCCAGGCACGTATCTTGGAGTGGATACCTGGGCATGTTGGCGGCGAGGTGGCCTCGTTAAGCAATGGCAAAACCCATTTTTCGCGCGGTTTCGAGGGTGGGCGTTCTCATATAGCTTGGGCGGCACCAAGCTCGTGTGGCTACTGATCCCGGCCAGTCTGTCCGGCTGCCCGCGCCTGGCTTTTCCCCCGCAATATACAAGGGGGTCTCTAGATTAAACGGCAACTGCATACGTAGATGATCACCCCGGTTGGCTAGCGAATGCTGCCGTTCACGTGGGTCTGGTGACACGGTACAATATGTGAAGAGTAAAGTAGCCATCTGAATAAAGAACCCAGGTCCGACCTGGCACAGTGCCGTCGAACAGGCAGATTGAGAGCATAGTTGCATTCTTCCGCACAGGTCAGGTACAACTGGCCAGGCCTGGCTGGCCAGCGAGCAGTGACCGCCAGTAAGCCAGGCCCGAGATCCGGGTTAAGAAAAGCTCCTCGAGGAGCAATCGAGTCCCACATCTCGTAACACTGACAGCCTTCGGTGAGACTGCCATGGCTGTAAGCGAAGAGGCGTGATTGCACCAATCGTGGGCGTGTGTGGGAGCATTAAGCGCGAATTCCGAGTCACAACAGCCGGCGGTGCGAGGTCGGTCGCAGGTCCTCATATAGACGGCATTGCGCCAGCAGCCGTTGCACGAAGCCGCTCCAGACGCAATATCTGTCGCATTGATGTGCCCGCTGCCGTGTACATACAATACATACCAACTGAACGCCAACTTGGGGTGTGGGGCTCACCCTAATATAAGGCGAGGGATGACGACAGAAATGCATGCTGGTATGCGACGCGGCCGCAGTCGTCTCTCTCTTGCTTCAGTAGGGCAGGCAGGGCGGGCAAGCAGGGCTGCTTGAACTGCTGGTGCTGGAGGATGCGAAGAGACGGGAGCAAAACGGTCCGAGGAGATACTGAAGCGGGAGGCGTGAGGGCGTGCGGCTGTGGCCAGGACGAGAGTCGGAAGCGAGGTGGCCGTGTTCCGGCTGGAAGTCTTCGAGACGGACGTGGCGTCCCCGACTCATGTGCCATCTTACATTTAATTGTCATGGGAATCGAAAAGCCGGATGTGACACTGTCGCTTTCACGAGAACCTGAGAATGCGAAAGCTGAGAGCGCAAGCTGTGCAAGGCCACTGTGGTTGGATACGGCCTCTCCGCTGGCTTCCACACTCCTCTCTTCCTTGCCCGTATAGGATGACCAAAGGTCGAAATCCTTCCATACCACACGACCGCCTAACGAAAGAGCAAAGGCAGCTGGAGATGAGCCTCTGCAAAACACAGTACTTGCATGTGGTAAGCGAAAAGCGACTCTACCTGGCGCATATGCTCCGCGTAGTCTCAGTGCTGTATGCACTTTGAATACACGGTAGCGCACCAGGACCGCTAGGCGTGGAGGCAACCTGCAATTTCCTTTCCGACTTTACCCCCGATCGCATAAGATGCGCCTTGTTGGTTGTCCTGGTGGCATGCCCACCCACGTGTACCGCACGGCTGCCTACAATGGTATATCGACACGCAAGACCCCGTGTTCTGTTTGCAGCGTTTACCACCATGCCGTCCTTCTGGCGTACAGTTCATTTTGCAGGACTTGCACTCTCCGGGGCGTTGCTCGGAAGCCATGGCAGACACCTGCAGCTACGCGTCTCGCCGTGGCATAAGGGACGCATGACAACCAATTGAGTCTCAGCCTCTGGAAAAGTTTCGTGAGCGACGAGTTGGGCCCGACAGAGCGATTGCGCAAGCCATGTCATGTCATCACCATCATGTACAATATGTACGTGCTACCGTAGCTCTGCTTCGCGCTGACAAGGAGATTCCGATCGGCAGGTCTCGAACATGGCCCACAAACGCACATGAATTCTTATCGATACTAGCTGTCATGCTGGTGTACGCGCCGCCGGCCTCTGCGACCGAAGTCTTTTCTAGGGCGGGCGGCAACCAGCTCCTCGCCTCAGGATAAGCGCTTTGCAAGTGGACCACGATCGATTAATGGGAAGTCGACCGAGCTTTCTGGACTCCCTTCTTTCCCCCCTCCCAGTGGCGTAACGACGGTGTGGTCGTGCTGCAGACGGCGAATCAAGACATTCTGCAAATGCCAGCGAAGGCGTCGGGAAATTGGAGGCAGACTGCACCAGAAGAAAACATGGTGTGCCCACATGCCGGCTGCAGAAATCAAACCAGGAGCATGCACCACCTGTCCATGTGCGCAGTACATGCAATAGGTATGGACCCATCTCCTGGACTTGGTCGTGTCAACGGACTGGGCAAGATCGGACTCACAGCCGGCAGTGAACGTGATGACCGCCAGGGTACGCTCCGCGAGCTAACGTCCCCTTCCTTCTCCCCCTTCCATCCCATGCCCGCCCGGGCTGATGAGCATCACCCACCTCCTAGCTCGTTGAAGCGGAATGCCAGCGGGCGCTAGAGAAGGAAAAAAACAGGAACGAGCTGCCCAGTCGAGATGCAGACGCGGGCGCCCCCTGCAGAAGACGTGGGCCAAGCGGTTTGAAGATCAGCCACCAGCCGTGCGCTTAGCACATCTCAAACCCGGCCGCGGTCCCAGCGCCTGTGCCTGGAGTGCCTGGAGTCCCGTTTCCACGCCGCGTTTCGAACCGTCTCCACCCATTTCCCATCTGCCTCTGCCCTGATTCGCCCAGTATTTCCCCTTTGCTCACCTTCAACTTCCGACTGCCGCCACGTTGGGCAGGACGCCACGCTGAGGGAGCGTCGGACTCCCCCCTAGTTAATTTTAGGCCGTCAACCGCCTGTGTTAGTATGCAGGTACCGTGTACAGTAACACTCCAGATCCCAGAGACAGCCGCGTGGGCACGACAGCTCGGGCCTACAAATACCATGTCCACCTCCCGCTCCCTCACCACCCCACGCTCTCGCTCCCTCGTTGGCTTCCGGTACAGGAATACCATTCTTTCTTTCCTTTCTGCACGCTCCTTTGAAGAGTCCGAGACTCATCCATTCTTTCACTTCCAGCCATACGTCCTGCTGACATTCACTGCCCATACCCTTACCCACCTTTCGTCTCAACCATCATAGAACACAATGCTCACCAACACCTTCGCCCTGGCTGCTGCATTGGCCTCCACGGCCGCCGCTTTTGACTGCAATGGTCCTTACTTCAGCTTCTACAACCGTCGTGGTCCTGCCATGAGCTCTCAGAGGCTTGACCCTGCTCTATTCCCTGGGGTAACCAGCCCTCACATGCACGATTTCGATGGTGGGAGCGGCCTGGCTGCTGATGTGACGTATGAGAGTCTGCAGGCTTCCGAGTGCACTACTGCCCGCATCAAGCCGGACAAGAGTTTGTACTGGCGCCCTTCTCTCTACTGGAACGGCAACGGCACTGGTTTCTACCCTGTGCCCAACAGCTTCCTCAAAGTCTATTACAAGTTTGGTGATTCTGGCAACTCCAAGGCGAAGAACATTTCCGAGTTTCCTGAAGACTTTGCCATGATTGCAGGCGACCCATTCAAGCGATCAGAGAGCGAGGGCAACGAAGCCGGGATTGACTGGACTTGCATTGGCGAGAACTATTCCAGGATAACAGCCAAGGGCTTCCCAACTGGATTCACTTCTTGCAAGGAAGGCTTGACCACCCAGCTCACCTTCCCGGCTTGCTGGAACGGAGACAAAATTGATCCTAAAAACCCCAACGCACACATGGCATACCCCTCTGGATCAGGCAAGGGTATTGATGCTTGCCCCGAGGGTTTCAAGGCCGCTCGCTTCCCCAGCATCTTTATTGAGTTTTGGTGGGACGTCTCTGCTTTTGACGGACAGTACGGTGCCAACGACAACCCCTGGGTCCTAGCTCAGGGTGACCCAACGGGCTACGGCATGCACGCTGACTTCCGCAACGGCTGGAAAAAGGGTGTCTTGGCCAAGGCCACTTCTGATGACGGCTACTGTAACTGCGGCTGCGGTTGTGGTGACGAACAGATGCGACAGTGCTTCGGTGCCGAGAACGTTAATGATGACAACGACATCAAGACATGCGCAGCTAAGCCCATCCTTGCTAGCGAGGATGGTGTAAAGGAGAAGCTTCCTGGGTGCAATCCCATCCAAAAGGGCCCCGCCGAAGCTACTGCGGTCACTGGTCCCGACTGCGCTGCAGCACCCACTGGCATCGTCGAATCCGCTACATCTGCTGTTGCACCCACTGGTGTCATTTCGAAAGTCTCTTCTGCAATTGTTCCGATTGCCTCTGATACTGCTTCCAAGTCTACCATCGAGGCCGGCTCCAGTGTTACATCTGCCGTTGTGGACGCCGTGTCTACTCCTGTTCCATCTCTTTCCGTCAGCTCGATCAGCGAGGGTAACGGATATAATATTGGTGTCTCCAGCGGTTCCCCAGCCTCCGTCTCTCTTGTTCCTTCTGGTGCTCAAAGCAGTGAATGTGCCAGCCCCACTACCATCACCATTACGCCAACCGTCTACGTGACGGCTGGTGCAGTAGGCCCTAACGCAACCTCTTGCGACCCTGGAACCGTTTACGAGACCCAAACCAGCAAGGTCACCGTCACCATTGCGCCCACTGGCGGCTACAGGCACAGGAGACACTCCCACCGTTACTAGATGTCTTCCGCGTCCGTGACTTCGGCGTTAACCCAGGCCTGGGAACATGCATGAAGGCTAGAGGAATCGACTTCATGGGCTCTCAAACGAAATGATGCATCGTTTATCATCATTCATACTTGACGCAGCGCTTACCTTCTTTTGGATAAGGAGGATGGAAGGCTTTCAAAACTAGCCTGACCGTCTTGCCTATTGCCCCCCCACTGATCTCATTCTTGATGTGTATATACCTTCTAGCTTGCTTAGACGCGTGATTCAATATCACACGAGCATTTTCCGCTTAAAATGAACCAATTTCACACCCAACTCTTCTAAATCTTACAGGTGATGCATAACAAGGATTACTGTGTAGTACAAGGTCTAAGCTGTTGACCCATCCTGTTAGTCTCATTTCTCTTAACTCGTTTGTGCGGCACGTAAACGGAAGCCGATAGAACCATGCAAGATAAGTGTGGTGCATTGTGACGGAGCAGCAACGTTGCATCCGTCGATTCCTTCCCGCGCGCTAAAGGAGTGCCGTAGAAAGGAATGCCGCACGTGGCGATGGGAAGGAAGGATAGCTAAATAACCATCCAGGATCGCGAATACGTCAACTCTCGGCCTGCGCGATTCGCACCATTTTACAGCACAGTAGACCCACGAATATGTCTTCAGCTGGCGACGAGACAGGCTTTGGGCGCCATGCTGATGGACAGACGGGAAGATGCCGGCTTGTTGGGAAATGACATGATGACGGTGGAGGCAACGAAGCGGCAGAGGTGGAAATGTGCACATTATGCAGGGGCTCTGTGCTCTAATAAGCTCATCTTTTTTTGTCTACGAACTGCAACGCTTTTACGGAAGAGACCCACCAGGTGTTGGTGCATCGAAGTGAGATAGCGAGATCTTAGCTTTGTATCAGGATTGGAAACTCTCCTAGTCGGCGTGGCCACAAGTGCACATAAGATGGTATATTTCAACCTATGTTTACCTTTAAAAATCATAATGATAACATATCATCCTAGATCATTTGAGGATAAAATACCAGTTAGATAGATATTCATTCCCAAACTCGTAGACGTCCGGATCACTGCTAATCCCAAGGATGTCTCAGACCTTCCATATATCTGTCTCTCACAACGTGCACCGGCCGTCAACGCACCAGGGACGTCCATCCTGCGGCATTTCGCAAGTTTTGATCCGCTGACCGTAGAAATCTGACCCGCTGGGTCAGTGACCGTTTTTCTGTCATAGCATTCAAGCGGGTTGGAAGCATACGGCGATGTTTGTCTCCGTCAAGCGAAAGCTGCTCAACGCATTGGATCTGTAGTATAGTGTGTAAGCGAAGACCTAAAGCGACAAGATACCCGTAGGTACAGTCCTCCAGACGTACAAGGTCGCCGCCGTCGTCGCACTCGCAAGCAATATAGCCGCGTTCCGCTTGCTGTTGTGAGCAACGGTTTCGGGCCCTCAGGCAGTCAGCGGCCGTAACATTAGCGAAGAGAAGTGTAGTAGTAAGGATTAAGGTGATGATAAAAGTGAAAGACTTGTTGTTCATGGTGACAGATTTCTTGGTATGGACTGCCAGGTTATGATTGAGGTATGGGAATTGTACCGGGTCGGTCTGTGACAGGATTTATATAGTTGTTTATAGATGTAACAAGGCGCCATTCTAGCGTCCCAATAGAGAGTAAGTGAAAATTGCTGGAAATTTCCGTGACCAACACGGGGTAAGAGATGTTGACAATGCAGCGAGCGTTTGATACTTTGATGTGAACGTCAGCTATGCTAGTGTCATGAGAAATTTGGCTATTCTTTACCCGTCGAATACCTCGGGTTCTGCTCCTCATCTAGGGCTTCTAATCAAGATCTTAGAGTTTTGCTCGACGGTGTTACGATTTCATCGTTCCACACCGACGCTAGCGGAATCAGGCGAGCACGTCCATCGCTCGGTACTTAACCAGAGCCTATCACACTCAGTCCTTCGAACAGTCATTTTAGGAACATGCTACTATGATGAGCACTACTGTTGCACTTAGTGAAGAATAGCACGCAGATTTTGTACTTTGTTGGTTTCTACCTTGCTCCTAATAGCCTAAGCAATCGTGAAGGCTAGCTATTTCGGCAAGGTCTATTAGACCACCGAATGTGAGTCACCTAGACTGAAATATTATATCATCAGATATTTAATTGAATGAGAAAGGCTATAATGTGCCAGGCATCATTCCCATCTGCCTTACCCTCTGTGGACACATTCCATCCGCCGTCCACTCCTATCTCATTCAGATTGGAATTTCAGCATCGCTGTCATCCTCGTCACTACCGTCACCGCCACCTTCATCTTCATCAGAAGACCAATGATCAGCCGAAGCAGTTGGGGCTGTTGTGGTGCGGTGAGACGGCAAGTTAGGATCTTTTTTGGGGTCCTATTGCAAATTAGCCATATTCCTATGGTGAAGACACTGGAATGTATCTTACATAGGCTTTGATCTTTGGCCATCCTGACTTGGATCGCGGAGCATCCGACCTTTCGACGTAGCTCGAAGCAAAGGAGTGTTGAGACCCTGAAGTAGAAAGGGTTGACGATGGCTTTCCGTATTTGTTTGGATCAAAAACTGAGGTATTTGTACTTGTACTGTACGCGGAGGTTGCTTTCCATGGTTTGGTTGCTGCGACTTGGTTCCATGAATAGAGGTTCTGAGTGCCATTATCTTCATTAGAACCACGTTCAATTGCCGACTGGCTTGTAGACGATTCAGATATAGACATTCTCCACATTAAGTCTTTGGCCAGATTCGGAATGCCGTCGGGCTCTCCGGTACCAGTACGATCCCTGTCCTCAAAATTCTTCCATTGGGATGCCTAAAACATCAGCTCAAACTCATGATTGGTGTATAATCAACGTACTGTATCTGAGACATTGGTAGAAGCATCGGATACTGATGGCATGTATCCATTGGAGGATTCGGGAGCTTGAAAGGCTCGAGTTTGGTCTTCAGACGTGTATGTTTCTTCACTGATAGGGACCTGCTCCAGCCGCTTTTCCACGCATTCATAGCACTCCTATCGAACCAATTAGTACAGCCTTTGGAATGAGAGTACTAGGTGAGCATTTACAGCCTGATCGCCCATCCGCCGCTGTGACTTTGCGAAGCACTCTAGCCCCTTGTGATATCCGCAAACGCTGCATTGGAGCTCTGTAACTTGGCCACCGTTGCAAGAAGTACAGAAAATGTTATATTTGGCACCCGGCCCCGCGTTATGGGTTGCCAGGCGAGCAGTGTCCAGCTGCTTCTTGGAGAAGGCAGTCTGGTTCTTGAATTTGTTGCAGCGATAACACCTAAGTCTGTTGCTATGTTGATATTTGTCAGTCAACATGGGAATGGAAGTAAGGCGTACTTAGCAGGGAGTGTAGCGCCTTTCAATCTACTCAAAGTCAGCATCAAGAAGCCTGCCGATGGCCTTGGTATGAACGTACTGCTGGATACGCGCCGCATTATACGGTAGCTGGCTGCGAGGTCCGGCTACCATATTGGGCGACCCGAGTGATGGAAGTCTAGGACTGGGTGATGGGAGCGAGAGAAGGTGAGGGTGTCGAGAGCTACGAGCAAGCAGAATATATAGGAAGCCTTGACATTAGAGTGGGAAAGATAAGTAAAAAAGTTGGCGGGTCAGAGGGGAGATAAAGGCCAAAAAGCTAACGTAGTAAGAGAAGCGGAGGGAAAGTGCGCAAGGGCCAAGACTACTGATTGAACAGCGGAAGGCACGCTGCACTTGCTGGAGTGGGGCCAGTGCACCTCTGCCAATTGAATTCTTGAGCGAGCAGAATACCAATTTCACGTAGAAGTAAATCATTCAGGTAAGCTGATATTGGGATATAGAGGTATAATTGCAAATTACTACAATGACCCAGCATGCAAGGTGCGGGCATTCACCCAATCCTGATGGCTGGAGAATAATACCAAGCGTGTAAGAGTCGGTGTTGAAGCGTTATCTTGGAAAAGTCTTTAAGAGATACATGGCCTGGTAGCAGAACACAGGCACGGGCGCATGCTTGGTTCCATCTTTGTACATGGGATTGAAGATGCTGCAATCTAGAGACATCACCATCAGGCTTGTAGTCGGGACTCGGCTGTTGATCCCCAGCGCACGCACCATATCGATCGCTACGCGCCACTTCCGTGCCAAGTTTTCTATCGATAAGCCCACAAAAATTATGGCAACCCCTCCATGTTGGTGACGACTCACACAGCCAGGGCAGGTTCCACGGTCCACAGTCCACGTTCAGACAAAGTGGCTCTTCCATTTAGATTCAAGGCGGGGGGCAGCGAAAACATGGCTCCTCTTGTTCAGCACCACCATCGTAGCACCACAAAACAACCTCAAAAGTCCTTCAAGTCTCGCCATGCCACAAAGGGTGCTCTAAAAGAGCTATCAAAGGGTATGTGCGGGTCACACCAGACACAGGTCATGTCTAATATCGTATTTTCAGGCAAGATAGAAGGTCTGGAGCGTGGGAGCCGTAAAACACCTCATCAGCAAGTTATGTCAAAATTCGACCGTCGGAACCGAGCGAAACAAATGCGCATCAACAAGGATTACGACCATGCCAAAGCGACAAATGTGTTCCTTGGAAAGGAAGGGGCCTCCCGAATCGTCGCTGTGATACCGCTCTGTGGGGACGTCTCTGCCGCCTCCGCCGTTCAGAGCCTGAACACAAGTTTAGACATTAGCGAAGAAGTACCGGATGCCGGATGGGCCAGGGTGAGCGTTGACCGGTTCAAGCAGAAACTACAATACTTGATCGTCCAAAGAGACTTGTTGGCTTCTTTGGATGCCTGCAGGGTCGCTGATTTTGTGGTTTTCGTGCTTTCGGGACAGGAAGAGGTGGATGAAGAAGGCGAAATAATCCTAAAGGCGGTAGAAAGCCAGGGTATTTCAAACTGTTTCACGGTGGTGCAAGCGCTAGAAACCGTTGAACCTGCTAAGCGAAGGCCACAGGTTGTTGCGTCTTTGAAGTCGTACATTACTCATTGGCTACCTACCACAGAGCGTGTGTTTTCGCTAGACTCTCGCCAGGAAGCCTCAAATCTAGTTCGTTCGCTATGCACGACTACGACAAGGGGAGTCAAGTGGAGGGACCAGAGGAGCTACATGTTTATTGAAGATGTTGCCTGGTCCGGAGGGAAGACCCCTGTGAATGCGGACGGAACTGGCGAAGTTGTATTGACTGGAGTTGTCAGAGGACAAGGTCTTAAGGCCGACAGACTTATCCAAGTAGGGGATTGGGGTGACTTTCAAATTGACAAGATCGTTGCTGCACCACTAGAAATTCGCAAAAAGAGGGATGATACAATGGTAGTTGACTCAAAAATCGATGACCTCCTGGAGCGCCCGAGTGAAGACCAAGACGATCTAGCTGATCTGGCTCCGGAAGAGACAATCATGGAAGATAAAACAATTTACGCCGCCTCGGTTGCACCTTCTGAACGCAAAGGCGTGCTTTTGGATGACCACCATTACTTTTCCGATGAAGATGAAGATGAAGCAATAACACGACCTAAGCGGCTCCCGCGAGGCACCAGCAAGTACCAAAGTGCATGGTATATTGACGATGTGTCAGATTCTGGCTCGGATCTTGAAGACTTTGACATGGAAGATGTTGATGAGCAAGCAAAAAGCCAGGAAATAGAGCCAGCTGACGGAGCAGAGGGTATGTAAACATCTTGACATCATGTTGCAGCACCGACTAACCCTCAATAATTATTTAGGTATGGATTTTGACGGTCAAGCAATAACCGAAGCGGGCCCTTCAGAGTATCCGCAGTCGGAAATGTTTTTAGACCCCTCTCCAGACGACGAAGCTGAACAGATAGAGGCCTATCGAAAATCAAGAAAAGTGGAAGAAAACAATGATTTGGAGTTCCCAGATGAGATAGAACTTCATCCCAACGTAGAGGCCAGAGAAAGATTGATACGATATCGTGGGCTAAAGAGCCTCAAGACGAGTATTTGGGAGAAAGAAGAGGATAAGCCATATGAACCCGAAGAGTGGTCTCGATTGCTAGAGATATCAGACTATAAGAAGGTTGCTACGAAGTTCATGCGAGAAGCCTGGGCAGGTGGCGTCAAACCTGGAACTAGAGTCAACGTTCATGTTCGTGGCGTTCCTTTAGCCATGCAAGGCTCAAGGCCTATGGCAATCTTCTCGTTGCTTCGTCATGAGCACAAGAGGACAGCCTGCAATTACAGCATCCTCCTAAGTTCCGAGCATGAAAGCCCCTTGAAATCTAAAACGGAAATGATTGTGCAATGCGGACCACGGCGTATGGTTATTAACCCGGTAGGTTCCTACGTATTTTCACGTCTCGTTTCATTTAGATGACAAAGGCTGACGTAAAATAGCTTTTCTCTCAGGCTGGAAACACACCGAACGACGTACACAAGTTTGATCGATATCTTCATCCAGGTCGTTCTGCTATCGCATCATTCATTGGTCCTCTGACCTGGGGTAATGTGCCTATCCTCTATTTTCAACGCACCACATCATCAACGCTCGAAATTGACTCAGAGATACAACCTATTGATGCTCCTGCGTCACCATTCAAGCTCATCGCTACGGGCACTTCACTTCCGCCATCGCTGAACCGTATCATTGCGAAGCGTATAATCCTTACTGGCCACCCATATAAGATCAACAAACGGATCGTCACTGTGCGCTACATGTTCTTCAATGACAAGGACGTCAAGTGGTTCAAGAGCCTTCCGCTGTGGACGAAGAGAGGTAGGAGTGGGTTTATCAAGGAAAGTCTTGGTACGCACGGTTACTTCAAGGCTACGTTTGACGGCAAAATCAACCCTATGGACGCTGTGGCTGTTAGCCTCTACAAGAGAGTTTGGCCGCGGTCGGCGACGATGTGGCATGCTTAGTTAGTAAGATGTTAAAGTCTTGTCTGGAAGTCGAGGTTGTTGGATGATACCAAATCAGAGAATACCCTGGTGGGTCTTAGGGAGCATGGAGACAAAGTTGCCCGTGGCAGTAGGCTAGTGTGTGTTGTGCAGGCGTTATTGCCCACGCATGTCGCCCCTCGCGGAAAGTTGTGACCAAGCGGGCCTTTGATGGCATGGCATGATTCCATGTAAAGCCGCATGAATACGAAAGCGTTGTAGGTCCTATAGGTCACACAGTATGCATGTCAGGCATCCCATGAGTCGCCGTTTGCTCTTTGTCGCCGTTCCAATGCGTGGATGTTGGCCGGGGAAGGGAGTACGAGTCTTGCTTCGGCGACGTGTATCCCTAGTTTTTCGATGTGTTGTTCCATGGCAGCCCTTGAGTGCATGGTAAATGCCTCGAGTGGTATGATGCATGGCAAAACTGTGGGCAGGTGGTTCAAGGGAGCTGAAGGGGGATATGTCACCTGCGCGTAGAGCTGCCCTGCCCGGTAGAAGACCGACTCGGATAGATTGACCAAACTGCTGGTGGCCCTGGAATTGAGGCACATGATGCGTCACTGGATGCCGTGTGTTCCTGCAGAGGACTGCTTGCCATGCTTCTTGATGGTATGCGAAAGAAGGCCCAGATGCAACCGCCCACTGTGTGTGGATAACAACAATGCTCTGTTGAGTCTTCGTTTATGTGCAGACTCCCCGGTGCTTGGTAATGTCTCGTACGCAAGTCCAGTCGCCCGACTGCCAGAGAGCCAACATACGAGGCGAATTGTCCGCTGCCATGGAAGTCGGCCGGACGCCACCCGCTCTTCGGCGCAGATGGCAATTTCTC
>Ga0247757_10000661_pt1 | contig 27349 bp, 22 predicted proteins | sample UWRJL126311R4_FD_180929 | JGI IMG/M metagenome (GOLD analysis project Ga0247757, IMG submission 180929) | Plant litter microbial communities from Arlington Agricultural Research Station in Wisconsin, United States - UWRJ-L126-311R-4 | ecosystem: Environmental > Terrestrial > Plant litter >...
CCCGCCCGTCACGGGAATCACTCGCCGCTCACTCACCCCCCAGACGATAGCCAACGCCCGGTTCGGTCAGCAGCCAACGCGGGTTCGAGGGATCGGCCTCGAGCTTCTCGCGCAGGTGGTGCATGTACACGCGCAGGTAGCCGGCGTCGCGCACGTAGGCCGCGCCCCAGACTTCGCGCAACAACTGCTGATGAGTCATCACGTTGCCCTTCGCGCGCAACAGCACCCAAAGTAAGCGATGTTCGGTCGCAGAAAGTTTGATTTCGCGCCCCTGCACGAAGGCAACGCGACGCACGGGGTCCACCCGCACGCCATCGATTTCACGCGGGCCACCGGGCGACACGTTGCGCAAGCAGGCGCGCACCCGCGCGAACAATTCGTTCTCGCGGAACGGCTTGGTCACGAAATCATCAGCGCCGTTGTCGAGCGCTTCGACGATGGAGTGCTCGTCCGAGCGCATCGAGAGCACCACGATCGGCACCGGGCAATGACCCCGGATTTGCTTCGCCAGGTCGATGCCATCGACGTCGGGCAAACCCAAATCGAGCAAGACCAAGGAGGGCGCGCTGCGCGAGATGAAGGACAGCGCCTCGGCGCCCGTCCCGCACTCGAACACCTCATAGCCCTGTTCCTGCAAGATAAGCCGCAAGACTTTGCGCATCGGCGCTTCGTCCTCGACGATCAGGATGCTGAATTTGGCTTCGACGGCAGCGGCGGCTCTGGTCATTCGATATTTGGAAGCCGTAAGGTGGCTTCGTCGATTGCTACTTTACTGGTTGGTACGCTCAACGTCACGAGCGCTCCGCCCGTGGGGGCGGAGGACATGGTGATTTCACCGCCGTGGGCGCGCAGAATGGCCCGACAAATGGTCAGCCCGAGGCCCACGCCGCCATCGCTGCGCGGGGCATTGCTGCCGCGGCGAAACTTTTCGAACACCAGGTCGCGATCGGCGAGCGCGACGCCCACCCCGGAATCGGCTACGCGAATGCGGACTTGTCCGTTCAGCTGCTGGGTGTCGATGGCCAACGGGGAGCCCGGCGGGGAGTAACGCAATGCGTTGTCGAGCACGTTGAGCAGCGCCTGCTCGAAGAGGCGCACGTCGAGGTCGACCAACGGCAAGCCGCGCTCGGCGTTCAGTTCGACGCTGCGCCCCGCGAGGCGATGCTCGAGGCGCCGAAGGGCGTCGCGCAAGACCTCATCGAGCGATGCGGGCAGCACCTGCAGCCGCAGCTCGCCGGTCTCCACGCGGGTGATGGCCAGCAAGTTCCGCAATAGGCCGTCCAAACGCTCGGCTTCGTCCGCGATGCCCGTCAGCACCTCCCCGCGCAGCACCGGATCCATCTGCTCGTGCTTGCGCACCAACATCTGCGAAGAGGCGGAAATCGTGGCTAGCGGCGTGCGCAGATCGTGCGAGACAGAGCTCAGCAGCGCCGCATGGACGCGCTCCACCTCGGCCTCCAAGCGCGCTTGCTGCGAGCTGCGTTCGCTCTGCAGCGCGCGCGCCTGCTCGCGACGCAAGCTCTCGGTGAGCCCACTGACGAGCGCCGAGACGAACACCATGCCGACGAGCGTGATCGCGTGCCCGAACTCGAACGACACCGTGAAGCTCGGCGGCAGAATCAAGAAATCGAAGGCGAGCACCCCGCCCAGACCGGCGATGATCGATGGGCCCAGACCGAAACGCCAAGCCACGACGACCACGCCCACCAAGTACAAGATGACCACGTCCGCCAACGACAAGTAGCGCACGCCGAACACGGACAACGCCGTCGCGATCGCGGTCGCGCACAGGGCCGCCGCGTATCCGAGCCATTGCTTTCGCCAGGTCCACATCCGTGCTTCGGGGCTTGGACAATGGCCGCCTGCCTCGGCCAGCGCAAGTCCCGAAACGCCCCGCTAAGCCGATGCCAACAGTGGCAGAAGAGGCAATGATTGTGCAGGTTTTGGGTACTTGGACAGGAGCTGGGTCAACTCTCCCTTGCACGAGCCACAGCCGGTCCCCGCCCGGGTGCAGTCACCGAGCGCGGCCAGCGAGTCTGCGCCCGAGGCAATGGCGTCGCACAAAGTCTGCTCCGTGACCTTGTTGCAATTGCACACCACTCGCTCTCCCGGTGGCTGAGCGATGCGCTGCGGCACCAAGAGCTCGAGCGGATCGGCAGGCACGGCATCCCCACGGTCGAACATTTGCACCAACGCGGCGGTTGCCTCGGTATTGCCGACCAACATCGCCCCCACCAGCTTGCCGTCGCGCACGATCAATTTCCGGTAGCAATCACGGCGTTCTTCGACGATCTGAATCACCTCGTCGCGCTCCAGCTCAGGCTCGAGCGCGCCCATCGAGGCGACGTCCACGCCCGCGACCTTGAGCCGAGTGTACAACTTCGAACCGCGGTAGCGATCCTTGCTTTGGCCGGTCAACACGTCGGCGAGCACGGCCGCCTGTTCCCAAACCGGCGTCACGATGCCGTACGTCTTGCCGCGGTGCTCCGCGCATTCTCCCAACGCGTACACGCCGGGCACCTCGGTCGCCAGCGTGTCGTTGACGAGGATCCCCTTGTTCACCGGCAAGCCCGAGGCCCGCGCGGTATCGACGCGCGGGCGCACGCCGCACGCGAGCACGACCAAATCAGTCGATAAGGTCGTGCCATCATCGAGCACGACACCGCTGACGCGTTCGTCTCCATAGATGGATTCCACGGTGCGCCCCAAGCGCGCGAAGATGCCCGTGCGATCGATTTGGCGCGCTAGCATTTCACCAGCAATTTCGTCGAGTTGCGCGTTCATCAGGATCTTCGAGCTTTGCACCACGGTCACGTGCAACCCCATGTCGCTGAGCACCTTGGCCGCCTCCAAGCCGAGCAGACCGCCACCCACGATCACCGCGCCATCGCCCGAACGCGCGTACTCGCGCATGCGAATACAATCGGCGATCGAGCGATACACGAATACGCCCGAACGCAGCTCCCCGTCTTCCCCACGCATGCCCTCGAGCGGCGGCACGAGCGGCTGACTCCCGGTTGCCAAGACCGAGACGTCATAGCGACGACTTTGGCCGTCCGCCGTTTCGACGACTTTACGCAGGGTATCCAAACGCGTCACCTTGGTGCTCTGGATGAGACGAATGCCATGAGCGTCGTACCACTCGGGCGTCTTGGTGACGATGGAATCGGGAGATTCGCCGCTCAGCACTTTACCGAGCAAGATTCGATTGTAGGCGCCACCGCGCTCTTCACCGAAGACCGTGATCTCGTACTGCCTCGTGGCCTCACGGCGCACGAGTTCGTCGAGCAAGCGACAGGTACCCATGCCATTGCCGACAATCGCTAGCTTCTTCTTACGAGTATTCACGACGGACCCTCAGGTGGCGCTGGCTGGGCGCGCGCGCACGGCACAAACTTTGAATTCTGGCATGCGGCTCAGCGGATCGAGCGCCGCAATGGTCAATAGGTTGGCGGCCTGGCGGCCTCCCCAATGAAACGGCGCAAATAGCGTATCTGGCCGAATATCCGCCGAGATGCGCACGCGGAACGAGACGCTCGCGCGCCGACTCTCGACCAGCAAGTACTCTCCTTGCTGCACGCCCAGGGTCGCGGCGAGCCGCGGGTGGATCTGCACCAAAGGCTCGGGCTTGGCCTCCCGTAGCGGCTCGACGAGTCGCGTCTGAGCGCCACTGTTGTAATGCTCCTTGTAGCGCCCGGTGGTGAAGTAGAACGGATAGCCGTCGTCCGGCACTTCGGCCGCGGGGCGATACGGGACCGGGTGGAAGCGCGCGCGCCCCGAGGGGAACGCGAATCGCTGCGCGAACAACCGCGGTGTACCGGGATGCTCCGGCGACGGGCAGGGCCAGAACACGCCCTGCGAGGTGCGGATCTTGTCGTAGTCGATTCCGCTATAGTCTGCCTTGCCGCCGCGCGTGGCCGCGCGCAACTCGTCGAACACGGCCTCCGACGACGTGAACGAGAAGCCGCGCTCGACGCCCAGGCGGCCCGCGAGCGCACACAAAATTTCGATGTCTGTCTTCACCCCGGGTGGGGGCGGGCGCACTCGTTGGCGGAGGAGCACGCGGCCCTCGAGGTTCGTCATGGTGCCCTCTTCTTCACCAAACTGCGCGATCGGCAGCACCACGTGCGCGTTGTCGCAGGTCTCGTTCAGGAACGCATCGCACACCACGAGCAGTTCGAGCTGGGCGAGCTTTTGCTTGATGTTCCCGGCGTTGGGCGAAGCCACGCTGACGTTCGAGCCGAACACCAAGAGCCCCCGAATGCCACCTTTCGGCCCGAGCGAATCCAAGAGCTCGTAGGCGCTCTTGCCTTTGCCCGGTAGCTCGCTCGGATCGATGCCCCAAACCGCGGCGATCGCTTTGCGATGCTCGGGGTCTTCGATCAGCCGATAGCCCGGCAGTTGATCGGCCTTCTGCCCATGCTCGCGGCCGCCCTGACCGTTGCCTTGCCCGGTCAAGCAGCCGTAGCCGCTGGCGGGCTTACCGACTTTTCCGAGCGCGAGCATCAGGTTGATCATCGCCATCACGGTGTCGGAGCCTTTGGACTGCTGCTCCGAGCCGCGACCCGATAGAATCATGCTCGATTCGGCATCGGCCAACATCCGAATCGCACGCAGTTGCTGGGCGATCGACACGCCCGTCAAGCGCTCGACGAACGCAGGCTGACTGGTCAGCACGCTGCGCTCGAGCTCGGCGAACCCCTCGGTGCGCTCGGCGATGTACGCGCGATCGACCAGCTTCTCCTCGAGCGCCAAGGCCAACAGGCCGTTGGCCAAAGCGAGATCGGTGCCCGGCGTCAGTTGTAGGTGCAACGCGGCCGTGCGCGCCGTGTCCGTAAAGCGCGGATCGACGACGATCAGGTTGCCGCCGCGCTGCTGCTGCTCGTACACCCACTGCATGATGGGCGGCATGGTCTCCGCGCAATTGGAGCCCCAGAGCATGAGCGTGCGCGTCTCGGCGATGTCCGAGACCGGAAACGGCAACCCGCGATCGATACCGAAAGCCCGGTTTTGACCGGCCGCGGCCGACGACATGCAATAGCGGCCGTTGTAGTCGATGTTCGATGACTTCAGCGCCACGCGCGTGAACTTGCCCAGCAGGTAGGCCTTCTCGTTGGTCAGCGCCCCACTGCCGAAGGTGCCGACCGCAGCGGCGCCATGCGCCTTCTGCAAAGCCATGATGCGCGAGGCCACGAAATCGAGTGCGGTGTCCCAGCTCACGGATTTCAGCTGGCCATCTGCACCGCGCAGGAGCGGGCCGAGCACGCGCTGCGGGTGATCGAGGAGCGCCCCCGAGGTGAAGCCCTTGATGCACATCTGGCCGCGATTGACCGGGAAATCCGGATCGGCCTGCACCTTGGGCTCTTCACGCGGGACGGCGCTGGGCGTCACGGTCATCCCACACTGAAACGCGCAGTAGGGGCAGTGCGTCTTGATCGGACCGGACGGGTCTGACGAGCCCGACGGCCCCGACTCTCCGGCGAGCGGTAGTAGGCGCGGCAAAGCGTCGGAGAGCGCGGGGGCATCCGTCCGCGCACTCATGCGCAGTCTTTCGCCACCGAGACTTGCACGCGACCCGCAACGACGCGAATCGGATAAACCGCCAAGCGCACGCTCGGATCATCGAGGCATTCGCCGGTCTCCAGGCTGAAATTCTGCTTGTAGATGGGCGAAGCGATTTTCGGCACGCCCGCGCGGTCGCCGACGATACCGCGCGCAATCACGAATGCGTTGCTGAAGGGGTCGAAATTGGAGAGCGCCGCAAAATGGCCATCACGCGTGCGAATGACGGCGATCTGCTGGCCGTCGATCAGCGCGGCCGACCCGGTTCCGGGTAGAACGTCGTCGATCGCGCACACGTCGCGCCATTCGCTCGGTTCACTCGCCGCACGCGGGAATTCTACCAGGGCTTGCATGGACATGATTCGCTCACTTCAGACAGACAAGACCGGCAGGCGGATCTTGCGGGTTTCTACCAAGCTTCGCTTTTCGCTCCAGGACGCCGGACGGTGCTGCTCGCGCTCACGCACGAATGCAACACTTGGGTCTGGCTCGTCGGAGTTCACGAAGGCGCGGAACGTCCGAACTTTCTCGGGATCCTCCACGGTTGTCTTCCACTCGCATTGATACGTCCCGACGATGCGCGCCATGTCGGCTTCCAGCTCGGCGGCAATGCCGAGTTGATCGTCGATCACCACGCGCTTCAGGTATTCGAGGCCGCCCTCCAGGTTGTTGAGCCACGAGGCAGTGCGCTGCAGGCGATCGGCCGTGCGCACGTAGAACATCAAGTAGCGGTCGAGGTAGCGAACCAGCGTTTCTTCGTCCAGGTCGGTCGCAAACAAGGCCGCATGCTGTGGCTTCATGCCGCCGTTGCCCGCCACGTACAGGTTGTATCCCTTTTCGGTCGCGATGATGCCAAAGTCTTTGCTCTGGGCTTCGGCGCATTCACGCGCACAACCCGAGACCGCTCCCTTCAGCTTGTGCGGTGCGCGTAGCCCCTTGTAACGGTTCTCGATCCGAACCGCGGTGCCCACCGAGTCCTGCACGCCGTATCGGCACCAGGTGCTACCCACGCAAGACTTCACGGTGCGGAGCGCCTTGCCGTAGGCGTGGCCCGATTCGAACCCGGCCGCGACCAGCTCCTGCCAAATCGCCGGCAATTGGTCGAGCCGGGCGCCGAACATATCCACGCGCTGCCCGCCGGTGACCTTAGTGTAAAGGTTGTATTTTTTGGCCACCATGCCGAGCGTGATCAGCTGATCGGGGGTCACTTCACCGCCGGCCAAGCGCGGCACGACCGAGTAAGTGCCGTCGCGCTGGATGTTGGCCAGGTAGCGATCGTTCGTGTCCTGCAGGCCCGTGTGCTCACGGGCGAGCACGTAGTCATTCCAGGTCGAAGCCAAGATCGAGCCGATCGCGGGCTTGCAGATTTCACAGCCCTGCCCTTTGCCGTGGCGCTCGATCATGTCGTCGAAGGAGCGAATGTTCTGCACGCGCATCAAGTGCGCGAGTTCTTGGCGGCTGTACGGGAAGTGCTCGCAAATGTGATTCGTGACGGCGACGCCGGCCTTCTTCAGCTCCAGCTTCAGCAGCTGGTCGACCAGCGAGACGCACGAGCCACAGCTGGTCCCCGCTTTGGTGCACGTCTTCACGGCACCCAGGGTGCTCAGTTTCTGATCGCGAATCGCCCCGCAAATGGCGCCTTTGTCGACGTTGTTGCATGAACAGATCATGGCCGCGTCGGGCAGGGCGTCGACGCCGAAGCCGGCCTTGGCGCCGCCTTCGCGCGGTGGGAACAGCAGATCTTCCGGATGCTCCGGCAGCTTCATGCCCGCTTGCACTTGGATCAAGAGCTGGCCATACGCGGAGGCATCGCCCACGAGCACACCGCCCAGGAGCTTCGTCTTGTCTTCCGAGACCACGAGCTTTTTGTACACCGCGGAGTGTCCGTCGAAGACGGTGAACACGCGCGAGCCGGGCGTGACTCCGAACGCATCACCGAAGCTGCCCACGTCGACGCCCATCAGCTTGAGCTTGGTGCTCATATCGAAGCCGTCGAACGCCTGCGCCTCGCCGGCAATCGTGGCCGCCGCGACTTCGGCCATGCGATAGCCCGGCGCCACCAAGCCATACGTCTGGCCGTCGAACGCCGCGCACTCGCCGATGGCGAAGATGCGCGGGTCGCTGCTGCGGCACGAGCCGTCGATCACCACGCCGCCCCGCGCGCCGAGCTGCAGGCCGGATTCACGCGCTAGCTTGTCGCGCGGCCGAATGCCGGCCGAGAAGACCACCATGTCGACCGGCAAGCGCGTCCCGTCGGCGAGCAGGAGCGCATTCACGTGCCCCTCTTCGTCGAGCATGATTTCTCGGGTGGTCGTGTTGCAACGCACCTTCACGCCCAGCTCTTCGATGCGCCCGCGAAGGACGGCCGCGCCCGCGTCGTCGACCTGCAGCGGCATCAGCCGCGATGCAAATTCGATCACGTGTGTCTCGAGGCCGAGCGAAAGCAACGCTTTGGCGGCTTCGAGCCCGAGCAGGCCGCCGCCGATCACCGCGGCCGTAGTCGCAGTTTGCGCGGCGTCCCGAATCGCGATGAGATCGTCGATTGTCCGATACACGTAACAGCCCGGCTCGTTGCAGCCTTTGATGGGCGGGATGAACGGGTAGGAGCCCGTAGCCAGGACCAGCTCGTCATAGGCCAGCTCGCGACCCGAGGCGAGCCGCACGGTGCGCGCGTTGCGGTCGAGTTCGATCGCGGCATCACCGCGCACGACCTCGACCCCCAGCGCCTCGTATTGCCCTTCGGACACGAGCGACAAGTCGGCGTCGGACTTGCCCTCGAACCACTTCGAGAGGTTCACGCGGTCGTAGGCGAGCCGCGACTCCTCGGACAGCACCACCGTCTCGAATTTGCCGAGTAGACCGCGCTGGGCGGCCGCCTCGACGAAACGGTGACCGACCATACCGTTGCCCACGACGATCAGGCGTGGCTTGGGACTCTCGAAGTAGTTCTTGGACACGGATATCTCCTCGAAATGCGGGGCAATCGACTCAGGCTTGCGCGTTCGCCAAGCTCGGCATGCGGCGCGTCAGGAACGAGCGGCGCAGGTAGCACCACCAGGTCGTGCCCACGCACGTCAGGTAGAAGGCGATGAACCAAGACACGGCCAAGGTCGCGCCACCGGTGGCCTTGATCGACGCCCCGAACGCACGCGGGATGAAGTAGCCGCCGAGCGCGCCGATACCCGCGACGATACCGATCACCGCCGCCGTCTCACGCTTGGCGACGACCATCGCGGCGGCCAGGGCGCCCTCACCCTGCCCTTGCACGCGCTTGGCGTGATAGCTGCGGAAGATGACGGGGATCATGCGGAAGGTCGAGCCATTGCCGATGCCGGTGGTGATGAACAGGCCCAGGAACGAGACCAAGAACAACGTGAAGTCTTTGACCTGCAGCGAGTAGAGCAAGGCGAAGGTCGCCAGCGTCATGGCCACGAAGTTCCAGAATGTCACTTTGGCGCCGCCGATGCGGTCCGCGAGCTTGCCGCCAATTGGCCGCGAGACCGAGCCGACGAGTGCGCCCAGGAACGCCAAGTTGGAGGTCACTTCCGGGAACTGCGTCTTGAGCAGCAGCGGAAATGCCGCCGAAAAGCCCACGAATGAGCCGAAAGTGCCGATGTACAGCCAGGCCATGATCCAAGTATGACGGCGCTGCGCGACCACCAGCTGATCGCTGAAGTTGGAACGTGCGGAGGTCAGGTTGTTCATGTAGATGAACGCACCCACGGCCGCGATCACGATCAACGGCAACCAGATCAAGCCCGCGTTCTCCAGGTGGAGCTTCTTGCCCTCGCTGCTCGGGAGCAAACCGTAGCCGACGACGATCGGCACCAAGAGTTGCACGGTGCTGACGCCGATGTTGCCACCGGCCGCGTTCAGACCGAGCGCAAACCCTTTCTCCTTGTCGGGAAAGAAGAAGGAGATGTTGGCCATGCTGGAAGCGAAGTTGCCGCCACCCAAACCCGCGGTGGCAGCGGCGGTCGCCATCAACCAGAACGGCGTGTCCGGCCGGTTGACGAGATAGATCAACGACAAGGTGGGAATGAACAAGAGCAGCGCACTGACGATCGTCCAGTTGCGGCCACCGAATTTCGGCACGGCGAACGTGTACGGAAAGCGCATCAGCGCGCCGACCAAGCCAGGAATGGCCACCAGCTGGAACAACTGATCGGTCGTGTAGTTGAAGCCGACCGTCTTGAGACGCGCGGCTACGACGCTCCAGATGAGCCAGATTGAAAAGCCGATATTCTCGGCCAGAATCGACCAACCGAGGTTCCGCCAAGCCACCTTCTTGCCGGTCTTTGCCCAAAATGTGGCGTCGTCCGGGTTCCATTCTTCAATCCAAGTCTTCGATGATTTTTCCATATCGATAATCCTCCCTGTTCGTAAAAGCGCGTTCGTGCCGCCGCGTGACTGCGGGCAAAGGAGTCCGTGCAACGCGGCACCGTGAGGGGCCGCGCTCCGACTACGCATGAATTTTGGTTCGGGTGAGTCGCTGAGATTTATTCGGAGTCGGGTCGAATCAAGGGCGAGGCATGGCCGACGCGCGGCGCTCGTTGCCTTGTTTGGTATCGAGGTAGCGCATGAGCGCGATGACCAAGGGGCCCATCTTGGGATGCTCGGGCATGACGTGAGGAGTTACACCATGAACTTCGATGATCGCGCGGCAGGTCGGACCCACCGCGGCCACCACGACGTCTTTTCGCAACGCATCGACCAGTTCGCGACCGAGGTCGAGGCGCTCGGCAACCTGATACAAATGACGAAACTGGATCTGGCAAGTGATGGCCAGCGCATCGACCGAGCGCTCGACAATCCGCCGCACGAGCAGCTCCAGGGCTTGCGAATCGAGCGGGAATTGCCATTGATACAGCCAAAACTCGCGGAGATCGGCGCGGCGTGCGAGCAGCGTCTCGGACAAGGTTTCGCTGCGCTCGCCATAATTGAAGAGCAGCACGCCGCGACCGGCGATCTCCAAATCACTCAAGGCGTCGATCAGCTCGGCGGCGGTGAACGGCTCTTTCGCGCTGAGCGTCGGGGGCACGCCGAACCCGCGTAGCGCGGCGGTCGGCTTCGGACCGCGACAGACGGTGGTGGCGTTGCGCAGCGCCGTGACCAGCTCGGCGTGACGCCCGAGCTCTTGCGCCAGTTCGAACAAGAGCGAGACCGCGACGCCGGTCATGAAAATCACGACCTCGTGTCGACCCGCACTCAGCTCGTCCAGCAGCTCACGGACTGATTCTGGTTCGATCCGCGGGGCCTCGCGCACGGCCGGCACGCACAGCGGAGCGCCGCCATGCTTCTCCACCAAGCGCGCCAGTTCGCTCTTCATGCGCGCTTCGAGCAGCGCCACGACGGGTCGTGTGCTGCTCTTGACTGGGACCGACAACTCCATGTGATCGCCACCTACAGCAACCTCCATGCCACGCACGTCGATCACCTCGGAAGTGCGCTAATTCGCGACTTGCGAAACCACCTCGAAATCAGCAGGACCGCGCAGCCCCGACAAAATTGTCGGATGCGGGTTGGGGCCCTAACAAAATTGTCGGACCCGGATCAGGTTTTCGGATTGTTTCAATGAGCTCACCATCAGCCGCTTTATTGGCTGTTGATCGAATAGGCGAAACCCAGGTCCGGTTGTTAACCGGGCGGAAACCGACAAAATTGTCGGATTGCTCAGCGGCGGTAGCGTTTGCTGGCGATGCCCAACTTGCCGACCTTGTAACGCACGACCCGCTCGGTCGTGCCGAGGACCCGAGCCGCCCCGACGAGACTACCCGCTTCTGCTTCCAATGCCTCTTCGATGAGTTGGCGTTCGAGTCGCTCCACCGCCTCGACCAGAGTCAGCTTCTCTTTGCCCGCGGCGGCCACGCGAAACGCTTCCGGCAGGTCCGGTTCTTGGATCACGGAGCCTTTGCACACCACCACCGCGCGCTCAATCACGTTCTCCAGCTCGCGCACGTTGCCCGGGAAGGGTTGCCGGCTCAGCAGATCCATGGCCGCGGTCGAGATGCGCCCGATTTTGCGCTGATGCTCGGCCGTGAACTTGCGCATGAAGTACTCGGCTAGCGCGGGGATGTCTTGCGGGCGGTCGCGCAAGGGCGGCAGCGTGATGGTGAAGATATTGATGCGGTAGTACAGGTCCTCGCGAAACGTGCCGCTCTGCACCGCGCGTTCGATGTCCACGTTGGTGGCCGCCACGATGCGCACGTCCGGGCGGAGTGTCTCGGTGCCACCCAGCCGCTCGAACTCGCGAAACTGCAACACGCGCAGCAGCTTGGCCTGCGTGGTCATGGGCAACTCGCCGATTTCGTCGAGAAACAGCGTGCCGCCCTGGGCCAGCTCGAAGCGGCCCTTTTTTCGGGCGTGCGCGCCGGTGAAGGCACCGCGTTCGTGGCCGAACAGCTCGGATTCGAACAGCGATTCCGGCAGGGCCGCGCAGTTGACCTTGATGAACGGCTGAGTCGCGCGCGGCGAGTTCTGGTGAATCGCGCGCGCCACGAGCTCCTTGCCCGTGCCCGACTCACCGCGCAGCAACGCGGTCGCATTGGTACGTGCGACCTGGCTGACCTGCTCGTAGATCTGCCGCATCACGCCGCTTTCGCCGATCATGTTGGCGTACTCGAACTGGGTCGCGGCCGAGCCGAGCGCCGGCGCCTCGAGCACCGGCTCGGCACCAGGCCGAGCCTCGTCGTCTCGCAGGGTCTTGCCGATCAGGCCGGCGACGACGTCCAACACGCCGAGGCGCTCACCGAAGCCGCTCGGGTCGCGATGGCGAAAGTAAGCAGAAAGCACGCCGACGCAGCGACCGCGCGCCGTGACCGGCACGGCCACCAAATTCCAACCGATGTCTGCCCAGCGCGACAAATCCGCGATTTCGGAAAGTGCCATCTGATCGTGACGCAGCACCGGAACAACCACCGGTTGATTGGTGGCGGCCACGCGACCCGCGGCCCCCGCGGAATAGCGCGGTCGAAACGCGTCCGGATCCAACCCATGCGATGCTTCGACCGTGAGCGACCGAGCGTCGCCATTACTGGAGTAGACGACGGAACGGCCCGCGCCGAGACGGCGCTCGAGCACCCGCAGCGCGCCGCCCAAGCGCGCTTCCAGCGGCCCCGCGGCGGCAAGCTCACGACCGACTTCGCCCACGGCGATTAGAACTTCCGGGGTCGGCCCGGGCCGCTGCTTCATCAGCTCCAGAATACTCGCAGCAAGCGGCATTCTGCTAGCGTCGCGCGCTCGATCACTCCGTTTCAGCGCGCGCCGACGACTCACGCAGCGCGCGCGCCACGTGATCGACGAGCGCGCGGGCGGCGCTCGTTGGCCGACCACGCTCCGCGAAAATGGCGTAGATCCCCAGCGGGCGCGCACTGTATTCGCTGAGCACTTGCCGCAAGCGGCCGGCCTCGAGGTCACTGTCGACGGTCATGCGCAGGGTGACCAAGAGTCCGATCCCGGCGAGGGCCGCCTCGTGCAGCAGCCCGAAATCTGCCGATTCGAAGCGCGATCGCACGGGCACGCTGAAGCTTTGTTTGCGCGCGTCCAGCCGCCAGTCCACGCGCAGCGGCAGCGCGGAGTTCCGCAAACACGAGTGCTGAATCAAGTCGAACGGGGTCGCGATCGCGGGCGCACGCGCCAGATACGCGGGCGAGCCGACCACCACCACTCGGTCGCTGCCGAGCTTGCGTGAGACCGCGCTCCGGCCACTCTGAGGTACGACCCGCAATGCCACGTCGTAGTCTCCCTCGACCAGGTCGACCAAGCGATCATCGAGGGTGACACTGAGCGATACCGCAGGTTCTTGCTCGAGGAAGCTTTGCAGCGCGCGCGCCAAGAGCCCGCGATGGATCGTGGCCGGTGCGTTCAGCTTCACCCGACCCCGTGGAGTCTGGCCTTGCGACAACGCGCCGTCTGCCGCGCGCGTCAGTTCTACGACCCGCGCCGCGTGCTCGAACAATTGCATGCCCGCTTCGGTCAAAGACAGCTTGCGCGTGGAACGGCGCAGCAGCTGCACGCCCAGCCGCGCCTCGAAGCGCGTGATGCGTTGACTGACCGCGGCTTTTCCCAGCCCGAGTTCGGCCGCGGCCAACGTGAACGAGCGCAGCTCGACGACGCGACCAAACAAGGCAATCGTCGGCAAATCATCGAATTCGAGCGGCATGATTGTTCATACCACATGAACAATCAGGTCACGAGGTGGGGGCTAGTCGCGCCACGAGCGAAGGCGCAGAAAGATGAAGTGAACCGCCTTCGCCTGCTGCTCGTGATGAGCGCCTGCTTTGCTTGCGTCGCGCTCGACAACACGAAACTCGTGGCCGCCCTGCCCACCCTGGCGCGCGTGAGCGAGATGAGCCCAGTGTTGGAACGCTGGACGGTCGAAGCGGGCCTGCTGGTGTATGCCAGTCTGTTGATCTTGGGTGGATCGCTCAGCGAGCGTTTCGGCCCGCGCCGAGTACTGCTCTGCGGGCTCTTCGGATTTGGCTTGGCTTCGCTCGCGGGCGCTTTCAGCACCTCCGCCTATCAGTTGATCGCGACGCGTGCCCTGTCGGGGGTCGCCACCGCGTGCTTGACGCCCGCCACCCTGGCCACGCTCAAGCACTCGTTCGATGAGCGCGCGCGCCCGACCGCGATCGCGGTTTGGACCGCGAGCTTCGGCTTGGGTGCTGCCCTCGGCCCGGTCGTGGCCGGCTTGCTCGTCGCACGCGGTGGGCTCGGCGCCGTGCAGCTAGCCAACTTGCCTCCGATCGCCCTGTGCGCCTGGGGGAGCTTCCGACTGGTGCCCGCCGATCTGCCGCGGCACGACTTGCCGCTCGACTTCCGCGGGGCCGGCCTCTGTCTGGCCGCCGCCGCCAGTTCGTTGTTCGCGCTCTTGAGCGGTCCCAGCCACGGTTGGCTGTCGCCCGCGGTGGTCGTGAGCGGGCTGGGCGGGGTCGGCTTCTCGTTCGCCGCGATTCGCTGGCTGCGGCACGCGCGGCACCCGCTTTTCGATCTGACCCTGTTCACCCAGGGGCGATTCGCCCAGGCGCTGCTGGTCATCTTACTCGGCTACTTCGCGTTCTCCGGCGTCTCGTTCGTGACCGCTCAGTACTTGCAGCTGGGCCGAGCGCGAGCCGCGTTGCACGCGGGACTGCTGACGCTACCGTTGGCGAGTTCGCTACTGGTGGGCACACTGATCGCTCCGCGGTTGATGATTCGTTGGGGTGCCGAGCGAGCGCTCTGGCTCAGCTTGGGCGCGGCGCTGAGCGGGATTGCATTGCTCGCCTGGGCCAGCAATGGCGACAGCGATCTGCTGCTGTGCGCGGCGTTGGTTCCCTTCGGCGGCGGCTGTGGGAGCACCTTCGCCAACGCGACCGAGCTGATTTTGGGCTCGGTCGCGCCGGAGCGCGCCGCAACTGCGGCCGCCCTCAGTGAATCGGCCTTCGAGTTCGGGGGCGTGCTCGGCATCGCCGTGCTGAGCACGGTGCTGGGCGGGGCCACGAGCGCCGAGAATCGAATCGCCGAGCTCGCGCCGCGGGCCTTTTGGGCGGCCGCGGTAGCGGTGCTGCTCGCCTGGTTGGTCGCGATTCGGCTCTCGCGCTCGGCCATGCCGCGCGCTACTCCGAGCGTGTGCTCAGATCCGTGAAGCCGACGCCGACCCGAAACGTGGTCAGCGAGCGATCGTAACTGAGCAAGGTCTCGCCGTAGCCGGTGAACAACTGCGCGTACAAGTAGGGAGTGAAGCGCCAGAAATCTCCATAGCGAGGGCGCCAACGGCCGTCCAACTCGAGGCTCCCGATGCGCCAATCGCGCATGCCCTTGCGCCCGTGCGCGGCGAGCTCCCAATCACCGAGCCAGCCCCGACCGCGATCACTGCCCACGCTGATCGTGAGCTCGCCGTACCCTTCATAGCGACTGATGTCGGAGTTGTCCGACTTGCCGATTGGCGGCGCCCACAGCTTGAGCGTGACCGCGGCGTAGCGAGACGCCGGATCATAGCAAGCAAAGCGTGACTCGACGTACACGCGATTCCAGCCACGAGAGTCTGCGCCCTGCAACCCGGTCGACTCGTGAATGATGCCGACGCGTTCGAAGAAGAAGCCGCAGCCGGGATCTGGCTCGTAGCGCCCCGGCACGTGAAAATAGCTATAAAACAGCTCGGGCGCGTAATTGTTCTCGCGGAACGGGAGCGAGCTTCGATAAATGTCCCAGAGCGATTTCTGCGTGAATGCGAAGTAGACCGCGTGCTGGCTTCGGTTCGGCCAAATGTCGAACTTGGCGCTGAACTGAAACTTGGCTTCGGTGGCCTGGGTGAAACCGGTGATGAAGTAGTTGTCTTTGTAAAAGGTGAGCAGGTCGAGCTCGGCTTCATGACCCGGTGCGCTCGTGGGGCCGGGCGGGGTGCCCCCAGGTGAGGCTCGCTCGGGGCTGTCGGGTGGCGGTGGAGTGGCGACCGGTGGTGCGGCATCGCTCTGCGGGGGCGCGTCGTTCTTCGGCGGCGCGTCGGCCGCGCGGACCGAGCGAGCCAAGAGACACAAGCCAATCATCGAGACGCCACGTAGCCAGCTCGGAAAAGCCATCTGAAGCCCGCAGCGTAGCTCGCGCGGGCGCGAAACCAGCCATCAATTCGCGGCACGCAACAGCTCGTTCAGTGGCATTCCTGCCTCAGGATCCAAGTCCTGCGGTAGCCCCGCAATCTGACGTAAGGTCGGCGCGAGATCGGCCAAGCGACGCGGGCTCGGTGAGGCCACGAAGCCCGTCGCTCGCACTGCACTCCCCGCCGCAATCAGCCAAACGCGCGCCGACTCGGGGAACTTGGAGCCGTGCTCGACGAAGCTGTCCGCGCGCCCATGGTCGGCCGTCACGAACAGCGCCGTGCGCGTCCCGTGAGCGGCGAGCCGAGACAACTCGTGGTCGACCTCCGCAATCCGCCCATCGGCGCGCCGCAGCGCGTTCAGGTAGCCCGCGTAGTCGTTCTGGTGACCGAATTCATCCGGCTCCCCAAGCCCCAAGAACAGAAAGCGTGGCGGGTGTGCTTTCAAGTGAGCGATGGCCAGATCGGCGGTCACGGAGTCGGAGCGAAAGCCCGCACTCCGAGGCAATGGTTCCGCGACCACGCCGTGTTCACTCGCCACGCGCGCGATATCCGGCCAAGACGTGAACATGGCCACCTGGGCCGCGTTGTGCTCCGAGGCCACGCTGAATTCGTCGAACAGCGTGCGCGCGCCGCTACCAGTGCATTGATTGTCACGGCAGCGCGTGCTTCGACGCCCCGTGAGCAACTCGGCATAGCCAGGAAGTGACACGAAATTCGGCCCAGAAGCGCTGATCGTCGCACCGTAGCCCGGAGCCCCCAAGGCCGCGCCGTGGGTCGCCACGATGCGATGCAGGTTGGGCATCAACGCAGCGCCGCTCACCACCTCGTGCGCGGATAACGCGTGGCTCGCGGCCAGCTTCGCATCCACCCCCTCGAACACCTCTCGCCAACGCACGCCGTCCAACGTCACGACCACAATCGCGTACGGCGGGGTGGATGATTGTAAGGACAGCGCGTGACTCGTGGACCGGGCATCGATGGCACGGGCGCTCGGGTGCGGAGAGGCGAGCAGGCAACCAGTGACAGCGAACGCGGCCAACTGGAGCAGGCCGCGTTGCAACTGTCGGCCGATACGGGACCGGCCCGTAGCGGCTTCGACTTTGCGTTTCACGATGAGGGAGACTGCCGGCTGCGCGTGGCGGCGCGGGAGCAGTCACGTGACAAGCTCGGAACGTCTGGCTTACGCCTTCTTCCGCAACGCTACTTGCGCGAGGTCTTCGTCGATGACGCCTTTTTGCGGGCGGACTTCTTGGGTGGCACTTTCGCGCCCGCCGCGCGCGCTTCCGAGAGCGCAATCGCGATCGCCTGCTTCCTGCTCTTCACCTTCTTTTTCGAGCGCCCGGATTGCAGGGTTCCGCGCTTCTTCTTGCGCAGCACTTTCTTCACGGTTCGGTTAGCCGCCGTGCCGTATTTCTTCTTGGCTTTCTTTTTGGCTGCCACTTGGATTTACCCTGAAGATTTGCTGCCCGCCGCCGTCGACGGGGTCTTGCTGTCGAAACTCTGTTGGAGCTGCTTGGCCTGTTGCAGGTGCTGCTCGACCTTGGGTTTGATCTCATCGAGATAAGCCTTCAAGTTCGGCTCTTTCACGTTCGGCAAGAGCTTGTCGTTGATGGTGTCGAGCACCTTTTGATGGCCGGTCACTTGCGAGGCGATGTAAACGCGGTCGAAATCTTTACCCGTGGCGGCTTCGAGGGCGTTCAGCGTCGCGCCCGCGTCCGCGTGCATGGCAGTCGACACGCCGCTTTCTTCAGGCTTGATGTTGAGCTTGGCTTGCTTTTGCTTGGCCTGACCGTGATGGGTGATCATCATTGCCGCAAAGCTCTTCACCCCGGCGTCCTTGGATTTGACTTGGGCTACCTTCGCCTGGGCGATCTCGGCGCTATTGGCCGACTCGGTAATGGCCGCGATTTGCGCGTCGCTCAGCGCCTCGGGCTTGGGTTCCGGTTTCGCAGCCTTCGGCTCGCTCTTCGCGGGCTCCGTCGCCGGAGACCCCTCTGCCGTGCCCGCGTCGAGCTCGGGCGATTGATCAGTGGGCGGCTCCGCGCTGGGCATCGTCGGTGCTTCGGCCGTCCGCTGGTCACCGCCGCAGCGGACGAAAGCAAGCCCAGAGATCGCAACCAACGCGGTCATTCGCAGCGAGGTACTGATGTTCATCGGGGACTCCTCAACGCTGCACGGCGGTGTCGGTGGACAGAGTCGGAGGAACATCGAGTCGCGGTGACGGGACCGTCGAGATGCGCCAAAACGAGTAGACCATCCCGACCACCAACAGCAGCGCCATTGCCCACAGCGCTTTCATGAACCACGGGGTCTTGCGCGTGGGGATTTCCGGCTCCGGCATGTCGTAAAACGGCCGGTTCACGTCGCTCGATTGGCTTGAAATCATGGCGCTTCTCCTGTTCTCTACGCGGGCGGTGCGGGCTCGAGTGCAGTCGCTGAGTGCAATCGGTGTGCCGCTACGGACGAGCTCGGGGTCTGCTGGTTCGCAGCTTGCATCGCGGGTGTCGGAAGAAGCCATGACCCTCTCCCGAACCCTGCGCTGTCTTCAGCACTGCGCCTTGCCCGCGCTCGCCGCCCCTTTCGCGTTGCTTGGTTGCGTATCCGAGCCGGATCGTGCGGCACGCGAGCCCAACGTGGCAACGCGCCACGCCCCGCTGGCCGTATCGGTGGCGGCCGCCTCAGCCCCGAGTGCGGCAAGCCCTTCCGCGCTGGCGGGGGCAAGCGATCCTGTTCCTGCGTTCGATCCGCCTGCCCAACTGCGCTTGCCCGAGGGCCTAAAGCCAGGCGAGCGCGTCCCGCTGTTGCTCGTGCTGCACGGGTACGGCGTCTCGAGCGGGCTGCTAATCGCCAAAGCGGGCCTCGATGCCGTCGCCGATCAAAAGAAATTTGCCTACCTGGCACCCGAAGGCTCGCGCGACGCGCAGGGTCGTCCGTTCTGGAATGCGGGCAAAAGCTGCTGCGATCTGGACAATAGCCGGGTCGATGACGTGAAACGACTGCGTGAACTACTGGACGCCAATCTGAGTAACCCCGCGATCGACGCCAAGCGCGTGTTCGTGATTGGCTATTCGAATGGCGGCTTCATGGCGCAACGCTTGGCGTGCGACGTGAGTGATCGCATCGCGGGGGTCGTCAGCGTCGCAGGCGCCTCACCCAACCCCGAGGTGCCATGCGCACGACCGAGCTCGCTCGCCGTGCTCGAGATCCATGGCGACGCAGATCCGATCGTACATTACAATGGCGGAACCGTGTTCGACCGCCCTGATGTCGAACCCCATGCGTCCGCGCCCGATACCGCCAAGTACTGGGCTCAGCGTCTGTCCTGCAGTAGCGCACTGCGCGAGGTCAGTCGGATCGATCTCGAGCCCCACGTACCCGCGCGCGAAACCAGCGTTCAACGCTATGATGCTTGCCGCGGCGCCGTCGAACTGTGGACGGTCAAAGGCGGCGGTCACTACGTCGCGCTGCAAGCCCCCGCGTTAGAAGCGATTTGGAGCTTCGTGCAAGCGCACCCCAAGGGCGGCGCGTGAGCCCAGAGTTCGACGTCGCCGTAGTGGGCGCGGGGATAGCGGGTTTGACTGCGGCCCGCGCGCTGGGGGAGGCCGGAAAGCACGTGCTCGTGCTCGAGGCCGGCACTCGTCTCGGAGGGCGGATCTGGACCGCCCCCGGGGTCGCGGGCGGGCTGCCCAGTGAGCTCGGGGCCGAGTTCGTGCATGGTAACCCCGGGCCGACGCTGGACCTCGCCCGTGAAGCAGGCGTCGAGCTCGTGCCCGTGATCGACCGCCACGTGCTCAAAGACGGCGGGGCTTTTCGCGAACTCTCGGATCCGTGGCAGTCGTTTGCGGAGGTGCTCGCTCGCCTGCAGCCGCAAGACGCGGACAGCGATGCGCGCGCATTCTTGGAGCAAAATGTGGCGGAGCCCGAGATCCGCGAGCACTTTCGGCAATTGGTCGAGGGCTTCGAGGCCGCGCCGTTGTCCGAGGTCAGTATCCGCAGCTTGGCAACCGATGCGCAGTCGCTCTCGGCAGACGACAGCCAATATCGCGTGTCCGGGGGCTACGGCAGATTGGTCGATTTCTGCGCGGAGCAGCTCGTCGCAGCCGCCGTCGAACTGCGTTTGCAGTCCAAGGTGACGCGCGTGAAATGGCAGATCCATGGCCCGGTCGCCCTCAGCGTCGAAGGCACGGCCGCCGAGGTGCTGGCCCGCGCCTGCGTGGTGGCCGTCCCCCTCACGGTCTTGCAAGACCCAGAAGGACTCCGCTTCGAACCCAGCGTGCGCGGCTTTCAGGAGCCGCTGGCCCAACTGGGGGTGGCCCAGGCCGCGCGCGTTTCGTGGCAATTTCGACGGGATTTTGCCGAACGCGCCGCACCGCGCCACGCATTCATCCACCACCCGAGCGCGCCGTTCGAAACCTTCTGGGCGACGGAGAACGACGCATTCGTGCAATGGACAGCGTGGGCAGGCGGGCCGAAGGCGCAGGCGCTAGCGCGGGAATCGAGCGAGGAGCGCAAGCATTTGGCGTTGGCCGCGCTGGCGAGCGTGCTCGGCTTGCCCGAAGCCACCGTGCAAGCGGCCTTGGTTCGCCCCATTCAGCACCATGATTTTTCGAACGACCCGCACATTGGCGGCGCGTACAGTTTCTGCCGCCCGGGCGGTGTGGAAGCCGCGCGCGCTCTGAGCGCAGCCATTGGCGGCGCTTTGTTCCTCGCGGGCGAAGCCACCGATCACGACTATCCGGGCACGGTAGCCGGCGCGATCGCCAGTGGCACGCGCGCGGCGCAGCAGGCGCTGGCCGTGCTCGACGACTGACGCGCACGCGCTTACGTGCCGAGTACTTTTCCGGATTTCCCCGCGCTGGGCAGCTTTTGTTTGGCCTTTTCGAGGGACGCAAACGGATCCGTCTTCCGCTTGCTCAAGTACTTTTCGGCACTGCGCACGTTGAAAATCTCGGGCTTGAACTTGGGCGTCAGGTCATCCCATTCTACAGGCATGGCGATCAGCGCGCCTTCCCGCGCACGCGGAGAGTACGGCGCGATGAACGTGGCACCACGGCCATTGCGCAAGTAGTCGACGAAGATCTTCCCCTTGCGCTTGGCCTTGGACATGGTGGCGAGGTATCGCTCGGGGTCCCGGCGCGTGAGTTCCTCGGCGACCGCGCGACAAAAGTCTTTCACTTCCTCCCAGCCCGCCTGAGGGATGATCGGCACCGTCACGTGGAGCCCCTTGCCTCCGGTCGTCTTCACCCAACTCTGAAGGCCGAGCTCCTCGAGCAGCGCGCGCAGCGCGTGCGCACCCGCGATGGTCGCCTTGAAGTCCAACTCAGGCGCAGGGTCTAGATCGAAGACGAGCCGGTCGGGGTGTTCGGCATCGCGGGCCAACGCCCCCCACAGGTGCACTTCCAGCACGCCCATTTGCACGAGCGCGGGCAGGCCCCGCGCATCGGCAATCGCCGCGTATTCCGCGCTACCGTCGGACGAGGGCACCTGCACGCGCACCAACCCTTCCGCCAAACGTTCCCCGGGGTGCTTCTGAAAAAAGCACTGCTTTTGCCGGCCCTCGGGGCAGCGCAGCAAGGTCAACGGGCGATGAATCACCTGCGGCAACATCACGTCACTCACCAGCTCGTAGTATTCGGCGAGCTCGCGCTTGGTCAGTCCGAGTTCGGGGTACAGCACCTTGTCCGGATGACTGAGCGTCGTCTTGGACTCGCCCGCCGCCGGTGTGCTAGACGACTCGCGCTTCTTGCGCGGCGTGCGCGAGGCGACCGCGCGCGGTTGCTCCAGAACGACGTCCTTGGCCGGTTTGTCTTCGCGCAACCCTTTGAAAGTCGGATGCCGTAGCAGCCCGTCGTGTGTGATCGCGGTGTACGCCACTTCCGCGACTAGCGACGGTGTCACCCAGTGCACCCCGCGGATTTCGGCGCCTCGCGGGGCATTTTCCAGCTTTGGCGTCGCGATCTCGAGGGGCGCAAGCCGAGCGTACAGATCCTTCAGTGAACGATCGCTGAAACCGGTGCCGACTCGCCCCGAGTAAACGATCTGCTTGCCCCGGCGGACGCCGAGCAGCAGCGCACCGAGGTGCGAACGGCCGCCCGCGGGCTCGCTGAAGCCGACGATCACGAACTCTTGCCGGGCCAAGCGTTTGCTCTTTTGCCAATCTTTGCCGCGGCCCGAGCGGTAGGGTGAGTCGGCGCGCTTCGACACCACGCCTTCCAGACCGAGCTTCGCGGCCTCCGCAAAGAAACGCGCGCCATTGCCCTGCGTGTGATCGCTATAGCGCAACGTGCCTTCGGTCTTGGGCAAGCGGCCGAGCAACGCTTTGAGCTGCGCTTTGCGCTCGAGCAGGGGAAGCTCGCGTAAGTCCGCTCCGTCGAGATACAGCAGATCGAAGGCGTAGTACGCGAGCGGCGCCTGGCTCTTGCCGCTGAACGAGTTCTGAAGCAGCTGAAAATCGCTCAACCCGTGTTCGTCGAGCGCCACGAATTCGCCATCCAGGAGCGCGCTCTTCGCCTTCAACTTGCCGACGGCAGCCTGCAGGTCGGGCATGCGCGCGGTCCAATCCTCACCGCTGCGCGTGAACAGCGTTACCTCGCCGTCGTCGAGACGGGCGATCACCCGGTAGCCGTCGAACTTCACTTCATGGATGAAGTTGTCACCCTCGGGAGTGACGTCGACCAGAGTGGCGAGCTCGGGCTCCAGCTTCGGGGGCAGGGCGGCGCGCTTCCCCGCGGGCGCCTTGCTCTTCTTGTCCGAAATTTTGGCCGCCGTTACCGCGGGCTTTTTTAGGTTCGTTTTGGCGGGCGCGCCCTTGGCGATCGCTTTCAAGTCACGCCCCGTGAGCGCGCTTTTTGCCTTCTTTTCCAGCAAAGTGTCGTCCCCGGGTTTGGCGGCTTCGTCTTTTGCTTTGAACAGGAGCCAGCTGTTTTGCTTTTGACCGGGGCGCTGCGTCCGAACGAGGTGCCAACCGCCAGTCAGCTTCTGGCCGTGGAGCTGAAATGCGAGGTGCCCCTTCTCGTATGCCTGCCTCGCGTCTCCGTCCGGTTCCCAGGTACCGCGGTCCCAAACCATGACCGTCCCCCCGCCGTACTCGCCCTCGGGAATGGTGCCCTCGAAGCCGCCGTACTCGAGCGGATGATCCTCGGTTTGGATGGCCATGCGCTTCACCCCCGGGTCGAGCGTCGGTCCTTTGGGAACGGCCCAGCTGAGCAACACGCCGTCGAGCTCCAAACGGAAATCGTAGTGCAAGTGGCTCGCTTCGTGCTTTTGGATGACGTAACTATTCCCGGCTTTGCGGCGTGACTTGCCTGCGGGCTCCCGAGTTTTCTCGAAATCCCTCATCTGCCGATATTTTGCGAGGCTCATGGTCCACTCCGGGCTGCGCTTCGAATCGCGAATCAGGCCGACTTACGGTGCTGCGTGGTGTGCTCCGGGCGGCGCTTGCTGCCCGAGCTGGTCTTGCGCGACGCAGCTTTGGCGCGCTTCGCGGGAGCGCGCTTCGCGGCGGGGGCGCCCGTCTTTCGGTGGTGTCCGGACTCCATGCTCTTGGCCAACAGCGACATGAGATCCACGACCTTCGCCGATTTCTGAGCGCGCGGCGCTTTGCCCGCTGCTCTCGAGACCGTATTCACGTCCCCGGCCTTGGCGCGCGCGTGGATCAACGACAGTAGGTCCTTACGGTAGTCGTCGCGGTAGCGCTCGGGCTCCCATTTGTCGACCATGCCGGACACGAGTTTTTCGGCCATTTCGAGCTCTTTGCTGGTGATGCCGAGCTTCTTCACGTCCTCCTCGGGCAGCTCGAGGCCGGTCGTGCCCTTCAGCTCGTCCGCAAAGCGCAGCACGAGCAGCGACAGCGCCTTACCGTGCGGAATCACTGCGCACAGGTGTTGGCGCGTTCGCAGCACGAGCTTGGCGATGCCCGCCTTGCCAGATCGCTTCAGCACCTCGCGCAGCAACGCATATGACTTTTTGCCGTACTTGTCCGGCACCACCACGTACGGCTTGTCGATGTAGTGCGGGTCGATGTCGGCCATCTCTACGAAGTCGAGGATGTCGATTTGATGAGTCGACTTGGGATTGGCCTCGGCAAAGTCCTGGTCGGTCAGGACGACGTACTTTCCGGGGGAAGACTCGTAGCCCTTCACGGTGTCCTCCCATTTCACTTCTTTGCCAGTCTTTTTGTTGACCCGCTCGTAGCCGACGGGAGAGAAATCTCGCTTGTCGAGCAGGGTGAGCGAGAGCTCGTCGGTCTCCTCGGCACCGTGCAATGACACGGGGATCTGAACCAACCCAAAGCCTAAACTTCCGCTCCAAATCGCTCTCGGCATGCCCCTTCTTTGTGCATCACGCATGCCAACCGGCTAGGGCCGGATTCGGGGCACCGGTGTGCCAGTCAGCCGCGCGCCAAGACGTGTCGTCTTTGCACCGACGGGGCATTTGGGACGACGCACTCTTGCCTCGCCATGAGGGAGCGAGAGCTAGACATGCCCCTGCTCACCGGCGCTTTTGCCTCGGGTACGAGGCTTGCTTTTCCCGCCGCGCCTGTCGCCTAGCGCCGAGCCCACATGCACGACCCTCGATCGTCGCTCGCCCAATCACTTGCAGAATTCGGAATCGGCGCTGGTCACGACCAGCCGCTCGTGCTCGCATTCAGCGAGCGCGCCATCCTCCGAGAATCAGCCACATTGGAGCGCATTCGCGCTGAATTGCGGGGTCTGGGCGCGGCCCTGCTGCTCGTCACGGGGGGGCAAAGCTTCTCCTTTCGTCCCGACGACGAGCTAGATCTCCAGGGCCGGAACGACGACTGCGGGCCTGACGCGCGCGCCCGATTGCGGCGTGCATGCGGTCTGCCGGTGGCCACGAGCCGAGGGGACGAACTATCGCTGGTCGTGCTGAGCAGTGAGCAGGTGATCGTCGGTCGTCATACGGTAGTCGCGGAAGATGGACTCAGCGCGCTCGCCCTTGGCCTCCACGCGGCCGGAAGCGACGCGATCGCCCCCCGGCATCCGCTCACCCTCACGAGGCGTGACGTCGTGCTCGTGAGTTTGGTGGGTGCATTCGCGCTGCTCGCGACGCAGGGCTGCCGCGAACCCGCGCCGGCGGCCGCCGTGCCCACGGCCCCGGGGCCCAAAGCGACGCAGACCGTCAAGCTCTCGCTCAACGTGAATGGCCAAATTCACCCGCTCGAAGTCGAGCCACGCGTTTCGCTACTGGACGCGCTGCGCGAGCGCCTAGCGCTCACGGGCAGCAAAAAAGGCTGCGATCATGGGCAATGCGGCGCCTGCACGGTGCTGGTCGCAGGCCGGCGCGTGAATGCCTGTTTGACCCTCGCCGTGATGGTCGGAGATTCGCCGATCACGACTATCGAGGGCTTGGCCCACGGCGATACGCTGCACCCGATGCAAGCCGCCTTCGTCAGCGAAGACGCGCTGCAGTGCGGCTATTGCACGCCGGGCCAAATCATGAGCGCGCTCGGTCTCGTGCGCGAAAACCGCGCTCACTCGGACGCCGAGGTGCGCGAACACATGAGCGGCAACATCTGTCGCTGTGGCGCGTACACGAACATCGTGGCCGCCATTCAGAAAGCGCGCGCCGAAAGCGCGGCGGTCGAGAGCAAAGGCGCATGAGAGGATTCGACTACGAAAGGCCGAGTGCCGATGCGGACGCGATTCGCAGCGGGCGCGAGTCGAGCGCGCGCTTCATCGCGGGCGGCACCCTGCTGGTGGATTTGCTGCGGCTCGATGTCGAACGCCCCGCGCGCGTCGTCGACCTCAATGGTTTGTCGCACACGGCGCTCGAAGTCAGCGCCAACGGCCTGCGCATCGGCGCCCTCGTGCGCAACAGTGACTTGGCCGAGCACCCGCAAGTCATCGCGGCCTTCCCCGCGCTGTCGCAAGCGTTGCTCTCGGGGGCGTCGCCGCAGATCCGCAACATGGCCACCGTAGGCGGCAATCTGCTGCAACGCACGCGTTGTTCCTACTTTCGCGATGTGGCGGTCGAAGCCTGCAACAAGCGCACACCCGGCTCCGGTTGCGCGGCGCTGACGGGCTACTCGCGAATGCACGCCGTACTGGGCGTCAGCGATCGGTGCATCGCCGCGCACCCGTCGGATATGTGCGTGGCGCTCTTGGCGCTCGATGCCGTCGTGCACACCCTCGGTCCGCGCGGCGAACGCGCGATCCCCCTCGCCGATCTGCACACGCTGCCCGGCGCGCGCCCGGAGCGCGAAAGCGTTTTGGAACCCGGGGAAATCGTGACTCATGTCTCACTCGTCAAAAGTGCGCTCGCGGCGCGCTCGGCGTACGTGAAGGCGCGCGACCGCGCTTCGTATGCGTTCGCGCTGGCCTCCGCCGCGGCCGCGCTGGAACTCGACGGCAATCTCGTGCGTGCCGCGCGCGTCGCCCTGGGCGGCGTGGCCAGCAAGCCTTGGCGCTGTCCGGAGGTCGAGCAAGCGCTGGTCGGCAAGCCCGCGACGAAAGAGTCGTTTCAAGCAGCCGCCGCCTTGGCGATGCGCGACGCCAAAACCACCGTCGACAATCAGTTCAAGGTCGAGCTCGGGCGGCGCGTGATTGCGCGCGCGCTGACGCTAGCAGGGGCACGCACATGAAAGAGAGCGTGGGCCGCGGAATCGATCGCGTCGATGGGCCGTTGAAGGTCACGGGCAAGGCGCAATACGCCGCGGAAATCCCGGTTGCCAACGTGACTCACGCGCTGATTGTCACGAGCGCGGTGGGCCGCGGCAAATTGCTGGCCGTCGATGCCAGCCGCGCGGAGCAGGTCGCGGGGGTGCTGCGGGTAATCACGCCCGCGAATGCGCCCAAGCTGCCGGGTGCCAAAACGAAGAGCAATCCGATGGATCGCTTGCTGCAGCTGTTGCAAGACGACGAGATCCGTTACGCGGCTCAACCGATCGCGGTGGTCGTTGCCGACACGCTCGAGAGTGCACAAGAAGCGGCCGCTCTGGTCAGCGCGCGCTACACCGCGAGCGAGCCGAGCATCGCTCTCTCGACCACCGCCCCGGGCACGTACGCGCCGGAAAAGGCCGGCCCCGTCGGACCCGCGGATTCGAAACGCGGCGACTTCGACGCGGGCGCGAAGGGCGCGGCCGTCCTGATCGATCAGACGTACACGACGCCGGTTCAGCACCACAATCCGATGGAGCCCCACGCGCTCACGGTGGTCTGGCAAGGCGAGGACCACGTGACGGTGTACGATACG
>Ga0247757_10000662_pt1 | contig 27321 bp, 36 predicted proteins | sample UWRJL126311R4_FD_180929 | JGI IMG/M metagenome (GOLD analysis project Ga0247757, IMG submission 180929) | Plant litter microbial communities from Arlington Agricultural Research Station in Wisconsin, United States - UWRJ-L126-311R-4 | ecosystem: Environmental > Terrestrial > Plant litter >...
CTGAACCTGCAAAAAAAAAAAAAAAAAAAAGCCTACGAACACCGACGCTGTAGACAGAAACAACCGATTACCCGAGAACTACCCAGACACGTAAGGAAAGACCGTATGTATGTCTCAAACAAAACGCCTGACCACGCAATGCAAAAACACAAAGAGAAGAAGGAAAAAGATAAACTAGGCGTTGCATGCATGTACATCCCCAAATTACGCTGTCGGCTTTTGCTCGGTTGCCCATTTTACCGCATTATAGAGGGGATTGGACTTGTCGAGAACGCGGCCACTCGTCCATGTGCACTTCTGAGATGGCATACCCGGGTCGCCATGCGGGGTGGATGTCACTGACGCCAGAATGGCCCGGTGCGACGGACCGCGGCGCAGCCTCAACGACGTAGGAGACGCCATCGTCGGAGGCATACGACGGTGGGCGCGGGCCTGTTGACTCAGGAGATGCAGCTTGTGCCGGTCCTGATACGGATCCGTTCCGTGAAGAGGGATGCGGGTGAGTGGCGGGAAGCCCAGGCGCAGAGGCTGTGCCTTCGACTCTCTGCCAGTGTAACAAGTTCGGATCGACTCTCACGCTGCTCCGCCAGAGGCCGTATGCTGGAGGTGGTAGCTGTACTTTCTTCTCGGCTTCTGTTTCGTCTCGGCCATCGATTTCCTCCTCTTCGTCGTAGTGGTTGGCTAGGTCGTCGTCGCGTGCGAGGTGGACGCGAATGGGACGAATAGGATGGAAGCCTTCAGGACCGGTCATCGAAGGGATATGTGGACGCTCGGCATCGAGAGGGGGGGGATGAAGGATGAGCATGCAGAGGCGGATCAGAGAGTGGCAGAAGAAAATGGTGGTTCCTAGAACGATCATGATGAAGAGGACATGGACTTCTTGACCGAGATCGTTGCGAGAAAGAGCAAGCGCCAGATCTAGACTTATTAGAACTTCAACAAATGAAAAGTTTATGGTGAGCGCTTACAGATAGCTAGGACAGTTGCCAGAAAGAGACCTGAAATAATGCAAGCTAACAGCTTGCCTCGAGCAGCTGAACCACGCACGAATGGCATGCATGTCCGTCGTTCATGCTTCCTTCTCACCCACTGACGTTGGTGTCTGTGGTGCTTCCTTCGCCTGTGTCGTCTTCGCCTCCTCCGTTGCTGCATCTCGCCGCTCAATCGCTCCGTCTCTGGATCCACACTACCATTATAATCCAAGGGCACATCAGCTGGATGTCGGCTAGGGGCATGGGGTGAGCTGCGGTAGATAGTCTCTGGCTCTCGAGGATCGTTTAACGGCGCAATGGCACGCATATAAGATCCTGCGGTATGTTGCGGATGAAGCGGGGAGCGTGAGTCGCTGGAGTCGCGGGAGCCATTATTCGCAAGGTTTATATCGATGGGTGCAGGAGGTGACTGCGGTCGCCGGAGGAAGCCCAGAAATGGTAGCTTGGGTGTGTTGTTCGCGGATTGGTTCGGTGATCGGGAGTAGATTGAGGATCCGTTGATCATAGTGCGTACATTACTGTGTAGGGCTCCGAATCGCGATGAAGTTTGCGAAACCGGGGAACCCTCTGGTGTTTGGTCTGGCCGTGGTGACCACTTGAATAGTGTCGGCACAGGCATATTTGCGCAATTGCTGCTGTTGTTCGGTATGTAGGACGTCTCCTCAGCTGGCCAGCTCTTTGCGTTACTCAAGTGTATATAGGGGTTGACTTGGTCTGACACGTAGGTATCTAGTTTTGGGAAATTGGTGAATGAAGAATTAGTGGGTACAAATGGCGGCGCTGCGGTACGGGGTGCCAAAGGGAGTAAACGAGGGATATCGAATGGAAGATGAGGAAGACTGGAACCGGCCCGTCGGTCAAGAAAAGGCGTTCATGTCGACAACGAAGCTGGTGGCTATTCGACGACCATGTATGTACAGAGAAGGAGTGCTGGGAACCACCAACGCTCTCAGCCAACGAAAAACGTATAGCAAAGCAAGGCGAAACTGGTGGTCAACAGCACAGCTGTTGGCGAGCACAGTTGAAGAAGAGAATGCCAGTCAATGAGAGGACGTGGAAAACGTGGGGAAAGGAGGGCAGACGCAGTTGCACGAAGACCCGCAGCAAGGACAGCCGGTGGTGGACGCGAGAGGCGGGATGGAGCATTGAGCGCCCGAGCCTAGGGCTGCAACAGGTCGCGTATCATGTCGCGGCTTCAACCCAGATGAAACGCGACGGCGCTGCAGCAGCTCGCGGGCGACACGGGCCGTACGACAGTCCAAGCCAGGGGAAGTTGGCGAAAGCTGAGGATGACTGGCGACGGCGCGGCTCCATTGGCCGCGTGCAAGAGGCTCCGAAACACGGCCATTCGCTCGAGTCCAATCACTCTGGCGCCTTGCCCGCACTCCTCGACGTTTCTACACCACCCACACCATGTCCTCCGCCTCGACGCTCCAGCAGCACACCAGTTTGCGCCTGGAACCATATTTGAACCATATGTAATCTCACGCCCCCCCGCCGTGCGTGTGCAGGGAGCCGTGTCGCTACACTGCAGCTACAGCTATCATTTTACTCTGCCCTCTGTACGCCTCCTCAACAGCCGTGTTGACCCCCTAATCCCAATCGCAACATGTCGCACCGGCGTGTCCAGTATCTAGGCGACGCCCTTGTGACACCCTGGGGCACCACACCCGTACAAAGCGTCCTGAGATGTTGTTTTGTTTTCAGCTTGCGCCAACCTGCCAATCCCACCGGTTTGCCGCCAAGTTCCTCTATAGGGCCCTCACTTTGCCAACTCCCCCACCAAAAGTGTGCGGTCTGACGATGCGGAGACGACTGCAAAACGCCAAGTCAGCCTCTTCTCATCCATAATACTCACGAGAACAAATCCGTCCGTAAGGCTACTATCCCATCTTGTCACACCACCAAGATGCTGCAAGCACCTTGTGTAATGGTCTCGGGAATTCCCTACCACCCTCACCATTCTTCATCCTCGCCGCTCTCGCAAAGAAATCCAAGAATATCCGTCTTCCGACCCAGCACACCGAAACCAGATTGACACTTGTGCGAAACGCGGTAATGGGAAAGTTTAAGAAAAAGGTTAACTTACTTAGAGGTTCGTCTTTGGGATGGAAGCGCACGTCATTCACTGCTCCTCTGTGGCCCGGTAACTTATGTAAAAGCTTCCCCGTGCGTGCCTCCCATATTGCTACGCTCTGGTCTCCGCTTCCTGCAGCAATCCTCTCGCCCTTGGCGTCCCAGCTAGCCTTGAGCAGATTACGGTCCTGTCCCGCTGGAGCGCCGTCATACGTTAGCAGCCGTCGATCAGCAGGGGCGTAAGGCCGGATGTCCCATGTGCGAACGGTAGAATCATGCGAGTTAGATACGAGTTGCGTATTGTCCGGCGACAGGCTCAGCGAGGTAACCGTGTCGGTATGCCCGAGTAGTGTGTACGCGATTGCCCGCTTCCTCAAGTCCCAGACTTTGATGTCGTTGTCAATTCCACCAGTGAATACATCGATACCTGCTTCAGCAAGGGCTACTGCAGTGATTGGAAAATCGGTTGGTATGAAGGCGACGGCGTCTCTCGTCCTTGCGTCCCAGAGCTATTTCATCGATTAGCTTCAGTCTCCTCTTGCCCAGCTTTGACGTACACCAATGTAACCATCATCCGAACCGCTCACGAGCATTTCTTCACCGCGCCTGCTGACGTCCATGCAATTGATGACCGCCTCGTGGCCTGCGTGCCTCCGTAACCTTTCGCTAGTGTTTACGTCCCAACTTGCCAGGTGCATATCTGCTGAGGCTGAAAACAGCACCTTGGAGTCGCGCGACCACTGCAAGTCCAGCACTGCTTGTTTGTGACCTGTCAATACGCCGTAGTTTTCACACATGCCGGAGCCTCGCCAAAGCACTAACGCACGTTAGCATCCAGGATGATATCAGGAGGGGATAGAGATACATATAGAGCGGTCCATGGATCCCGAGGCAATGAACTCTCCAGTCGGGTCCCAGCGCGCCGCAAAGACCTCTCCGGTATGTCCAGTCAACTCCATGACAGGCGACTGTAACGAGGTGGTCCGCGGCACCTATTATACCTGTCAGTGAGAGACCATCTTTAGCCATTAGGTTTCGTGCGAGCAATCTGGGGACCATGACATACCACCTGTATAAGGGCGCCATTCTGCGCAACACCGTTCACCACGGCCACGGTAGTCTCGCTGTTCAGGTTGGCGTCCGACTTTGCGCGTTTAACGAGCTGCGTCGAGCCGAACGAGTCGGCGGCGGGTCGCTTTTCGCCAGACATGAGGAATCGGGTGGGTGCGAGGGTGAGGTGGTGGGCGGGTATGGAGAAATAGCAGACGCAGCGTAAATAACTTTGGTAGGTGAGAGCGCATGGGTACTAGCGCGACCTCTCGCGGGCCAAAAGTAAGACTACTTTCACCACTCTTACCAAGAGCCCCTCCTAGCGCTGGATTATCTTTCCATTCTATTAAGCTCCCATTTTTGAGAGCCCCCAGAGACGATACTATACCCGACTCTTTTCTTTTCTTTCTTTCCTCAAGAGCGGGCAATGCAAGAGCGCGGAGAAGCTTATGCTGACTAAGTGCTGACTAGTCACGGATCTGCACATGTTCATGCTCATGCTTCGCAACTTTATGTCGACGACGCCAGACCAGCTCCGCGCCCCAAATCTTTAAACCGACAACTTTTCCAAACCCCCCCTAGCGTGCAAAGGCTGCAGATTGCTGCTTTCTGAACGATGGCTTCGTCAAAAGCCGGCCGCTTGGGCGAGGAGTGAGCTCCAGACTCTCCAGCCATCACCTATGCTGTGCGCTAATCGCTGTCAGAGTCTGGAAGTAAGTGCCCGCCTCTGCATGAAGGAGCCTAGTCTGACGGTCAAGGACGCGGGTCGACAAGGTCAGCGCTGAGCTCGTTACGCTCACCTATGGCACCATTGTTGCTCAGCTGTGCAAAGACTACGAGTTCAACTACCCAGAGGTCAACAAGCAGCTTGACCGCATGGGCTACAACATTGGCCTGCGTCTGATCGAGGACTTCCTCGCCAAATCGAGTGCGCCCGCATGTTCCAACTTCCGTGAGGTCGCAGAGATGATATCTAAGGTAGTCTGCCTGGTCAGCCAAGCGGGCAAGTGCTCATGAACAAGGGCTAGGTTGGCTTCAAGATCTTCCTGAACATCACGCCGACCATCACGAACTGGTCGAGCGACAGCAAACAATTCTCGCTCCTCTTTGACGAGAATCCCCTGGCCGACTTTGTTGAGTTACCCGACGACGGACGCGCCCAAGACGAGCTATGGTTCTCCAACATCCTCGTGGGAGTGCTGAGAGGCGCACTAGAGATGGCAAGCTCGCTGGTCCATGGATGGCCACAGAGCACCCAGGCTAACGCGCGCACAGGTGCACATGCAGGTGGAAGCCCACTTTGTCAGTGACGTGCTTCGCGGCAACGACACGACTGAGATGCGGATATCGCTGATCCGCTACATGGACGACGAGATGCCGCCCGACGATGAGTGAGAGCAGGGCTCTGTGCGGGTTGGTCTACAGGTTTAGATAATGGCATGGCATGGCATGGCAGGCGTCACGGCGCGCGGGAAAGCGGCAGAAGTCGACTGCGCTGTAGGGCAGAAAAGCAGCACAACGACGTGCACCTGGATGCAGCGAGTGCACGGCAGCGCGTGCGCCAGAGCGGGGCTGGTTTGGAGGTGCTAGAATCTGTGCAGGAATAATTGCACGGTTGGCAAAAGACGTGCCCAAGTTCGTGATGCGGCGTGACACGGGCGGCCGCCGGCTGGCTGGCTGGCTGGCTGGCTTGCTGGCTGGCTGATCAGATGACGGCACCCTTTGCGACGGCCACGGCCAGAAAACAGCACGGCAGCAGCGGGCCGCAGCGCGGCAGCGTGAATGCACAGCAGAGGCAACGACACGGCGGACGCCCTGGGCAGTGTCGCCCGTGCCTATATTCAGCAGCGGCCGCCCCCGTATGGGAGTGCTTTTCTGGGGGCTGGTGCCAAGCGCGATTACGTGCACGGCCCCAAATTGCGCTAAGTTGCACCTGTCGCCCATCGTCCCCCTCGCCGCCCGTCCTACCTCTTCCTGAGCCGACCTTCTCCTCCGCCCCATCGCGCCCGCCCCATCGTCGGCGGCCTGCATCTCGCCTGCACCGCTCGGCTCCCTTTGTTACCGTCGTCGCGAGTCCTCTACGTCTCCTGCTGCCAGCCCTCCACGGCTGCTCTGGATCCCGAGCCGTGCCCAGTCGTGCCCGCGAAGCCTTCTCTCTCACCACGCCATCGCTAGACCCTGCTGCCCTCCGCCGGCCTGCCCTTCCACCCTTCCCATCGTTACCACGCCTTTGTCGCAGCATACGCCGGGGCTCTCTACTTGCGCCGCCTCTGCATCCGTCACCGCTCAACCTCAGCGCCCGTCGCTCGAGCAAACGTCGACGCGGCATTGCACCGTCCGCGCCCGTCCCACCCATACCTACGCCGAACGCCGCCGCCAGGGCTCGTCCATGCATCTATAGTCCACGCCAGTCAAAGCACCCAGGTGCGCTCTGCGAGACAACAAGGACTGCGCGCTCCCATCGCCGTTAGCAGCACGCCTACGCACACGGCCACGCCACCCGTCGCACACGCCTTTCCACGCCTCACGACACCATGCAGAACCCCCAAATGGCCGCCATGGCCAATATGAATGCGCAAGCAGGTCCTATGGACGGGAATCCCGTCATGACCAACGGCCAGAACATGAACTTCTCTATCCGGCACGAAATGCGCGATCAATTGAACACGTATATCTACGACTACTTCATTCGCAACAACCAGTACGACCTCGCGCGGATGATGCTCAACCAGCCCGAAATGAAGGTCAATCTAAAACCCAAATCTGACCCAAATTCCACAGAAGAAAAAGGCCCCGAGGACCTTCCTTTGCCGTTAATGCCTGCACAAGCAATAAGTGAGAACTCCTTCCTACTCGACTGGTGGTGCCAGTTTTGGGACATATTCTCTGCTGCCCGCAACAAAACAGCCTCTACAAAAGCTTTTGCATATATTAATCACATGCGCGTAAGTTCGACCTACTTCCACCGCGTCCCCTCTTGCTGACCGACCCAGAACGCCACTCAAGCGGCAACGAATGGCCGCGAACAACGCATGATGATGGCTGCTGGTGGAATGAACACCACCCAGTACCAGAACATGATGCGCGCCATGCCAAATGGTGTGCCTACCAACGACCTGAAGCGAGCAGCAGCCATGAATAACCGGCCGTATGTTTTTCTCCCAATTACTCTTTTGTGCAATTACTTACATTGACCGTGCTCTGCAGTAATGGAAATCCTATGGCAAGCATGAATCAGATGAAAAACCAAGCAATGATAGCTGCACAAATGCAGCGAGATGGCTCGCAGATGGACATGAACGGGCAGCGACCTCAGTCGCCTGGCTCTAACGAGAACGGGGGTTCGCCAAATAAGCGTCCTCGTGTTGAAGGTAATCATTTCCCTTGCCCCAAACTGCGCCGGCACGCAACGGAAGCACGCCGCAGGCGCTTGAGCATTCTTGTAGGCTAGAGGCTGACCGAATACTCTTTCAGGTGCAATGGCCGCAGGCAATATGCCTGGCAATCAGTTCGGGGAATTCCCACAGCAGGGACCGAACGCACAGCAGAAGCAAATTGAGGTATATGCCCTTAGCCTGGCCCAACAACAGAGAATGGCACTCAATAACCATCAGGGGATGAATCAAGCCCAAGGCTCTCCTATGAACCCACAGGGTCTGAACGGCGAAACAGATCTTTACACTGGCAACGCTCCACGACCCGGCGGCGGCGTAGCTCCTGGTCCTGCTGGTCAACCCCAGGGAAACCATGCGTTGCAAGATTACCAGATGCAACTCATGCTGCTCGAGCAACAGAACAAAAAGCGGCTACTCATGGCTCGCCAAGAGCAGGATAACATGTCTGTTCCTCATGGCCAGGCTGCCGTTGGAGGTCCTGGATTCCCACCCTCCATGTCTCCTCAAGGAAGTAGAAGTGGGCCTTCGCCCAACCCAGCTGATCAAATGAAGAAGGGTACTCCGAGGCTGGGCCCGCAAGGCCTCCCTGGCTCACCAATGCCTGAAGGTGCGATGCAGCCGCAGCGTAACTCTCCGGCGCCTGGTGTTGCCTTCGATCCTAACCAAATGCCTCCTGGAATGCCTCCTCAATATAGTTTTCCTGGACAGATGCCGAACACTCCTATGATGAGACCGCCTAGCTCACACCCTCAATTTAACGGACAGCCGATAACTCCGCAACAAATGGAAGCCATGCGAAACAACCACCAAGTGGCTATGCAGAACGGTTGGCGAGGTCCCCCGGGCCAACCTGGAATGATGCCTGGGCCGCAACAGATGGGCCCTATGGGCAACAATCCTCAACAGAGAAGTCAGATGCCACCACCTCCCGCACCTGCAAACGAACAGCCACGCGCCCAGGAGCCATCCCCATCGGTATCGAACCAGGCACCACCAACCCCATCTACAGGTAACAAACCGGCTCCCAAGAAAAAAGCAACCAAGGACAATAAGGTACAGTGGCTCTATTTCTATCTCTATGTGGGCATCGTTGATGTTGATTTTAGAAGGCTCCAAACAAGAAAGGAGCAAATACAGGCGCGACTCCAGCAGCATCAGGCGTTGAAGAACCTGCGACTCCAACTGCACCAATCACCCCCGTGCATCCCAACAAATCATTCCCACCAAATGGCCAGCAACAGCCACCTCAACCTGCACAGCCTCAACCATCAGCTGCACAACAACAGCAGCAGCCTCCTGCTATGGACAACAATGCTGGCAATGGCCCATTTGGCCACCTTAGTGACGAGGTAAGCTCTCATCCGTCCGTACAGCAGTGGCATGCTAACGGTTCCAGCCTGCTTTCGACAACCTCAGTCTCGGATTTGATGATCAAAATGGTCTGGAGAACTTTGACTTTGACTCATTCTTACACGTTGGCGACGACTCAACTGGCTTTGGCTCATTGGGTGCTGACTTTGGCTTTGACAACGGTGTAGAAGCCGGTGGAGAGCTATGAATACCTGGAAGCTAAGTCACGTGCTTCGTGTAACTTTCTAGGTTTCCCGCCATTTCGTCCTGTCCGAGGTGAGGTGACATATAGATTGCAGTAAGATGCATCAGCGGGAGCCTGAGGCAGGCTAAACAAGTCAGCGGCAGAATCCGAAGTGGGTTGCTGGTGGTTGCTTTGGCCGAAAAAAACGTTCATATACCCGTCATTTATTTGAATCCTCTCGCTTTCTTTCACGGAGCATGGGTCAGGGGGTTAAAGGAACCATTATTGGGAGGCGGTGGGCGAGACTTATTTTTGCTTAGGAATTCTTGGGAGGGGATCTACCTGGCGTTCGGTGCTGCGCGACCGATCTCCGTTGTTTGTGTCTTGTCTATTTATAGGACACACCTTTCCATATGGTTTCCACTCTATATACTGGTGTTTCTACGTCTATTCTTTACCCTCACAGCCTCTACAGCATGGGGCCTTTCTTATTTTTCTTACTTAGCAGACAATGGTTCTGTCTATGAGGATGCTATACCGTTTTTTTATTCTTCACTATTCTTGAGTAGTCTGCTTCCATCGTCTCTTCATTTGACTTATACAGATCATCTCCGTACGTATCCTTTTCACCTCCTTTTCTCTACCCTGTTCTTCAGTCCTTTTTGTCGATTTGAGAATCCATTTTGTTACTATCATTTTGTTTAGATGTGAGTTGTCGTAAATGAGGTATTTATTCCTTTTTATTCTGAGAGGCAGGCAGGCAGGCAGGCAGGCAATGGGTAATGAAATCTTGTTTGTCTACTCCCAGGTTCGCTCCACTGAAAAGGAAAGATGGGCGGGGAGGGGGTGAGGGGGGCGAGGGGGCGAGTTTTGTAAATGTGTATGCATGCATGGCCTAATGTGATGTGGTGATGATGACGGCTGTGAGATTGTTAAATTCCATTCGTAAATCGCAGGACTGCATCTTGACCGGCCTTTCTTGTTTCCTGTGGTGAATAGGGAGGGAGAGAGGAAGCTTTGTGTGGTTCTTGTTGTCTCAGAAAAGGGGGTGTGTATCCCACGTAAAAACAAAGAAGCTATACATATTCTTTGGGAAAAGTCAGCTGACAAGACTTGCACCATTTGAAAGCCCGTTTCCAAAAGGTTGCCGTAGCGTCTTGAACCTTCTGCTGCATATTACTTTGAAGGGCAACAGGTAGTGGCTAATAACCACTGAAAGCCCTGCTGATCGCAAACACATTCGTGATCGTTCACTAATCCATGACATGCGAAGTACCAACGAGCAGGGGACACGGTAATAGCATGCTTGCGAGCCACGGAAGTTGGGACATCAAACTGAAGAACTAAGTTACAGATGGCGAAGCTAACAACTAAAGATTACATATATATATCTATCTATCCACCCGGTCCCTCGGCCGTAGAGGTATTCCGCTCGTCGATGCGAGGCAGCGACGTGCCTCGCGGCAAACTGCTCCGCCTCCGCTTCCCGCGGTCTCCTACAGGCGACACGCTGCCCACGGGATGCACGGGCGGCCTCGGATCCATCCTGGGCGCCATATCCGGCGCCGCGATGTTGGACAGCATCTGGATGAGCGGCACATGGTCGGCGGCCTGCTCGCTGCCGGCCCACGGCCGCCCGTACTGTCCAATATCCATCTCCTCCTCGTCCTCGTACGGCCGCCGCGTCGTGTATCCCGGGTCGTGCTCGAACGAGCGCGTCATGCGGATGGGGTCTGCGGCGTTGAGGCTGCGGACGCCGCGCCGCCTGCTGGTGCGCCGCCGCGGAGGGGAGGACGAGGCGTGCGCTTCTGCGTCCTCGAGGACGGCTGACTTGTCGGTGCCTTTGCTGCTTTTCGCGCGCAGACTGCCGCCTGCTCGGGCGCCGGTGGTGTAGAGGCTTCCGCTCCAGAGGAGCTCGTCTCCGTCGAGGGCGACGGTTTCGTGGCCGGCTTCTTCGACGATGGAGTCGGCTTCCTGCTCGGGGCCCTTGGATGCGAGGACAGGCGCGCCGAGCGCTTTGGCGGTCTCGAGGGGGGAGAGCGTGACGTAGCGGTCGAGGCGCCACCAGCCCCAGAGTAAAGACGAGGCTGCCATCAGGCCGATGAGCATGGTGGCTGCGGAGGCGGCGAGCCAGCGGAAGTCGGTGATGTACCAGAGCTCGCTGTACGTGTGGACGGCGACGAAGTCCTGCTTGTATTGCTCTTCGTCATCTCGCTCCAGAGCGACTTGTTGGGCGGCACGAAAGGTATACGAAAGCATCTGGCGCAATATGTATTGAGTCGGTGAATAGAACATCAGACTGCATTTCTTTATCACGTTTTCTGGATAGGTCGATCCGGGGACGACGTCCATTTTCAGAAACATGTCGGCCCAGAAGTCGTTGCCGGACACGAAGCGGTAAGCTGTAGGTTTATCGAGACCTCTCAGTGCTTGAGCATTGTAGATTGGCCCAAGAGCATCCCGAAGTCCCATTAATGGTCCTATGGGGTCGCTGACATTCTTTGGCTTAATATCGGCTGGGGATGTATAGTTTGAGATGACTTGGTTGTTCTCAATGACCTGGGTAAAGTTGGGCTTGACCAAGCCGTTGCGGATGGTAATGGGGTAGTGTATCGTAGCTGGGACGATATAGTATGTTTCTTTCCTAAGAGTAACGATACAATCCTCTGTAACCTCTGATATGAACTGTGTGTCCAAGTATAGCATTGGTTCTCCGAAATCAGTGCCCATGGTCAGGTTGATATTAAACACTGTCGCATTGCTACTCGATGGGTCGAGGATATTGATGCGCTCGGAGTCATCGTACTTGAAGACGAAATCCAGTCCAGCTCCAGGTACTGTGCCATGGCATGTCCCGTTGCCTGGACAGGCGTAGTCTGAAGTGTTTTTAGTCCGAATATCGTCATTGAAAAGTGTCCCTTGTGACACTCCAATAGCCTGAGCATAGAGGGAGCCCCATGTACCAAGCCAACCATCAGGTATTCGAGAAGCGAGGTCAATCTTCATTTCGATATCTCGTGTGGCTTCGTGCTCCCTTGGTCTTGTTGATCGCTGCAGCATCGGCCCTGTCGCCACCTTGGATCCGAAAACCAGCAGCGCTACTATCGCAACACGCCTCGCGCAATCTCCTGCCCTGAAGGCGAGAAAGAATCCCTTCGGACTCGCACCGGATTGGATGAAATGCAGCTGTTTCAAAGTAGTAACATGAGTTATGCGAATCCACCACGTCACAGCGACCGCGGTGGTGAACAGCCCTCCGAGCGCAACGGCATAAGCTCCAGCAAGTATCGACAGCAGAATCGAAGGACGGATTTTCCATTTCTTGACGGGATCTTCGTGAGACTTGAGCAGGATAAAGAGCGACGCTGCGATGCACGCAAGGAGTGTCGAGAGGAGCGAGAAGATCAGCAAGGGCAACTTGTAGGTGGATCGCTTTCCTCTCCATCCCTGCTGAGGTTTCGAGTATTCCCCAGGAGGGGTGAGCAGCGCTCGAGATGCGTAGTCAGCCATGTCTGGGATTCCCCTCCTGCTTCCGGCTCATCTTCGCTTTTGCCTTTGAATTTGAAACGTATAATTACACTGGTCGAAGTCCAGAAGGCTGGTGAAATGAGAGGGATGGATCGGGCTCCGAGTGCGATATCCAGTGGCCAAGATGGGGTCGTTGATCCGGTAGGCAGCGGCCAGGCTGAGATCCATATGGTTCTAGCCACGCCTACTTTCGCTGCTAGGTAAACTATTATGGAATTGCGCAAGTCGTCGCGCGTGCGTATTCAAACAATTGCACGTGAATAAATCATTCATGAAACACTTGACGGTCAGTGGAGCACCACGCAAGGCTTTTACTAGATGCACACTGGCGGTGTCGTAATATTAAAAAGCTTGCCTTCGGAACGATCTCGTACGCCATGGTGAATGCGATGCAGCTGAGAAGGCAAACCATGCTCATTGGACAGAACAGTTATTAACTGCAGCACTCAGCCACGGAGGATAAATAGAACTCGAAGCAAACCCAAGCCCCAGAAGAGTCGAAATAGAACTAATAGAACTCAATGTGGTCAGCGACCGGACACATTCTTTGCTGCTTTGACTGCGCACCAGGCAATGCATTCGGTATAGTCCACTGGGCGCATTTAGGACGCCCTTTTTTTAGAAGCGCTGTCGAGGTTCACGTGCTTGGGAGACGGGATGGCACGTGTTACTCATTGCATAGTGAGGGTGGCCACCTATGCCGTGTTACTCGTATTTGTTCCGTGTTTTGGTGGGGGCCGTCCGGAGTTGTAATGCGACGAGTCTCCCTGGAAACGAACCAGTTGGATATAAGGCCACTATTCAATAACCTTGTAATGTTTTCTTCCCCTTTTCTCTTTTTGTTCAAATCCTCTTAATAAGATTCCCAAATACGTTCATATACCCAACTCTTTTGTTTCTACAAGGGGCATCCACTTTGAGCAGACCTTTTAGACCATTACGGCTAGAACAGACTTCGGCTAAGGGGATGTAGGCCCTCAAGCATGAACTTTCCTCTCAATTCTACCTTGAATATACAGTAGAGAGGTCCATGAGGTAGCAATAAGGCATCTACAAGCCGTAACCTCTCAACCATCTCAACTCTCGCGCCTGATGTTCTAGCGCCCTCCTCATCTCAGCCCCATACTCTCGCTCCTGTTCCCTTATGCGGCCTTCCCTGCTGTCAGCATCTTCAGCAGCCTCGCTAAAGCGCTCGCGGTCGAAGGCCGCATCTCGACCGAAACCTACTAGACCCAGCCTTCCGTCTCCCGTCCATGTTATAATGTTGTTAGACCCAAGCGGTACGTGTTCGGGTCTTGCATGCAAGTTGGGGGTGACAGTGGGCAGAATCTTCTGCACGATGTCATCGGATGCTAGTTCGGGGTTTACTTGAGATGGTGGGAGAGTTGAGTTTATATTAAAATGCCGGATCGGGGTAGAGCCATCGCGTTCAACCCATTTGAGATTACCGTCTCCATCTGCGAAGACAATTCGAGTACCATGTGAGGCGACCGAAAGGAGCTTGGAGCTGGATGCTGTTTGACGGTTTTGATAACAAGCGCGATGGTTACGAGTGGTCCTAGAGTCTGCCGAATTGATGGAGCGGGCAGGGTCTGCGGAAAGGCCGTAGAGCTCCAGCGAACCTTTACCCTTGTATTCGCCAGCTGCAATCAGCGTGTGACCTGGTATTGATTTGGCTTTATGAAGAACGCCTGGAGACGCGTGTGGTCGATGGGTTCGTAAGTCTTGAGATATGAATGGATACGGTATGGCGGTAAGACAGGAAAGCCGAGCTCCAGAATGTACAGTTCCTCGTAATCGCGGAAAAAAGCGACGGTCAAAATTCAGGAAGCTAGTAAAACGGCCAGCCACCCATATGTCCCCATTTCCATCCCACTCACGATCAGTTGGGAGGTGAAGGACAGATAACGCGCCTGGCTGGGCAAGTGATACATGACCACCAAAATCACCCGTCCTGAGACGAGAGAATGAGAGGTCGGTAGATCCACCAATAAGTTCACAGTGAGTTGAAAATGCAGAAGGTGGTTTTCGAGTGTCGTGCAGGTGTACCGTCCAATTTGTTCCAACTGTGAGTGGCGTGGGGTGTCGTGCTTCAGACAGTGCAGTGATAGGAAATGGGTATGGCACCCTTGATACGATCTGCAATGTACGCATATCAACTTCGTTTAGATTGTTTTGGACGGCGAAGAAGGCTTTGTGCTGTCTGCTATCAATGGTTACGCACTCGACTGCCCCCGTCTCGGTCATGACAGTCTGGCTCTGGCTGAGTCTGGTATTGAAATCCAAATCAGAACCTTTGTTGGGGAGAAGACCAATTGCAGTCGTTGCAATGAGCCTGCCTTGGCGCTCGCTGCTTGCACATGCATCCCAGATGCTGATACTGCCATCCTCCAGCGGCGCGACTAGTTTATCGGCTAATCCACTTGCATCATACAGTATTCCTGCGCCGGTAGCTTCCAGACGAAGACGTTGGGCTGAATGGCTGTGTTCAACATCCTGGAACCAGCTTATCGAGTGCGGCGCATGGCGCTGTATAAACTCGTCGTAAAAGTCGTGCTGCTCCCCCGGATATGTAGGATCCCAGTTGGCCAACAAGGCAGCCTTGCGCCTCGAAACAGTCCTCTGTGCTTGTGCGTCGGCAGCAGGCGCATTGGGGTTGTGCACGATTGTCGTGAAGGCACCGGCGATGCTGTCGGCAGCTCTGACCAGGTCGGCGAGGCGCGGATCGACTTCCGGTGTCGACAGCAAACGGCGTCGTCTGCGTTCAGCAGTCGAGTGCTCAAAGCACAGCTGCTTCCATAGCTTGTTATCGCGGGATAGGCCGAGGAGCTGTCGCGACACGTATTGGAGCACTACAAGCTCTTCCGGCTGAAGATCTAGACAGAGCATGTCAGTTCCGGCGACTTCGAACCGTTCCGAATTCCGACCTACAAGAAACGATATGGAGGATGATCTCGTCTGGTAGAAATTGCATACTGGAATAGGTTTCTGGGACATTGGAGGAGCTACGAATGGAAAAGGGTTTATCTTGAGTCTAAGAGTGCTTCGCGTTTGGCGCCACAGGGACGAAGCAGAGGGCGGAAGGGCTGACGACACGGCCGAGGGCCGCTGCAAAGGAAGTCGCTTGCCGGATTGAGACATTAGACATCACTATCAGAGGGCTCTCGCGGGCTTTGTTTTTTTACTCTTCCGCAGCGCTCACATCCTTTTTTGAAGGTCTTCATATACAAATAAGCCCTTTTATTGTGGCCACTAGCTGATCTTCGACTTCTCCTTTCCACGACACTCTCATGCGCCTGTGCGTCCATGATAGCTGCCATCGGCTCCACATCTATGAGCATATAGCCATCCACCCCCTTCAACTCCCTCTGTGAAAATGGTATCGCTACGGGCGGGTATCGGAGAAGACGATGAGGAAAAGAAAAAATAGTGTAGGAAAAATACATGGAGAGAAGAAAATACGCACATATACTCGTGCGAAGCCTGTGACTGAAGGTGCTATACGATGAAGGCCTTCGCTGCCACCCATGTACACGTCAATCACCTTCAACAAGATGCTGAGCTTTTCCATCAGATCAGAGGCCGAAAAGGCTACGCAACTCGTGGATAGTAAGTTTTGTAAGGCTCTTTCCGGCACGCTCGTCGAGCGCAGTGTTGATGATATCTCGCTTTTTATCCTGCAATGCGCAAATGCGATCCTCTACCGTCTCAGGAACTAGTAGTCTATGGACATGCACCTCTCGCTTCTGAGGCATGCGGTGAGCTCTGTCGACAGCCTGGTCTTCAACAAACGGGTTCTGCCATTAGTTAGCACGCAGATCTATCCCAATTTGGCCGTGCTGTGTGGTATCGCTTACCCAGAATGGATCCAGAATTATGACCTGAGAGGCCTTGTTTAGGTTCAAACCCGCATTTCCAGCCTTCAGAGAGATAAGCATGATGTTTTCCGTCGCACTATCCATAAACTGGTTGACCGCCTCGACACGATCTTCAAACCTCATGCTGCCGTCATATCGCTGATATCTAAACTTCTTCCTTGACAGAGGAACTTCCAAGAGATCCAACAGCGTAGTGAACTGAGAAAAGATCAGCGTCTTTTCTGTAGGATCATTTGCTTGGATCTCGCCAAGGAGCTCCATGGTTTTGTCGATTTTGGCAGAGCTGGTGAAATCCTTCCGCAAGCGCTTAAGGTACTTCTTCTTAGCGGTTCGGCTGCGGAGAGATTGCTGCTTCAGCTGCGCCAGTGTCACTTTCTTCTTCTCTGTTGGCTTCCTGCGCGGGGCTTCATGCTCGGCCGGGACAGCATCCAGCATAGCCTCATCATTGTTGGGGAAGAAGTGGGCCCGATTTCCTCCCCTCACATCATGCTCACTCTCCTCGTCATCAACAATAAATCCGCCGAGAGTCGGGTCGCCATCGTCCACGTCTTCATCATCATCGCTATCGTCGCTCTCATCGTCGTCTTCATTAGCACGTTCATTAAGCTCATCATACAATCCAGGAGAGTCCCCTTCAATGCCACGACGAAGAGCCTCAAATTTCTCAGGGCAAAAAACCTTGCAGAAATGGCGGAAGTCAGTGATCTTCTGAGAGCTTAATTCACCACGGCATTGAGGGCATCTAGCGCCGTTGTTATTACCCTCCTGCGCCGCACGTGCGGGGTCTATCAGCTTTTGGAAACATTCACCACAGCATGTATGGCCACATGGAATCAAGATTGTTGGGTTGATCTCGCTTTCAAAACAAATAGGGCATTCAAAACCTTCCGCATCTTGCAAGCGCCGGACAACGTCGGCATCTAGTGTTGCGGCACGGCTCTTGAGATCATCTTCGGGAATGCCATCCGTGGATACTTGCACGCCTAAGTCTTTTATGAGGTGAGGGTGGCAACATATCTGGCGTAGGCGCAACAACATAACGAGTATATTGGCATAGTTGTTGCTCACAGTGCCTTTCCTTAGGTAGCGGTTGAATTTCAATTGGGACTTTGACTCCACCGCCTTGTATCTGTCAATATTGTTAGTTACCCCCGGACTAGTTTCACGTGGAAAATTAACTGCGTGAGACTTACAGCTCAAGCTCTGCGTCAGAAAATTCAACTGTCTGTTGATGTGTATGCTTAGGTGGTAGATCGCAGATGGGTTTGTTATCAATTATTGTTGTTTTTCCACGTCGGAGTGCTACGGACTTGAGGACGGCCTGCACCCGAGCCATAGCACGGTCACGAGAAGCTGCAGATGCTGTCTTAATTGGCTTGGCTAAATAGCTGTTGAACTTAGGCCAATCTTGGTACATCGAAATTCGCAGGAACCGCACTAATCTAATGGTAAGTTAGCAAGCGGAAACATCGTAAAGAACCGAGTGAAAAATACTCACGGGAATAAATCTTCTACAGAATTCTGCATTGGCGTTCCTGTCATGCATAATCGATATTGGGATTGAAGCTGAGCAGCTGCCTTTGAGGTGAGAGTATTGCGGTTTTTGATGCACTGAGCTTCATCTAGAATTACACGATACCTGTCGACCATGAGTACCATTCCAGCTACTGAATAGATCAATGAGGTGCTTACCAGTAGCATTCTGAACCTAAAAGCCCCAGCTTGTCTTTTCTAGAACGTTTTTCGTTAAAGTCGAGCCCTTCGACGTGCGAGCTAAGGGATTCGGCCCAAAGTTCAATACGTTTGTATTCATTCGCCAGCGTTCCATAGGTTGTCAGTACTACATCATAAGTTCGAAGGGTATTAAAGTCGACCCTCTTGTTATGATTGTGGTATAGATACACCTTAAGACGATGTGTCGGGCGAACGTGCCTCTCAAGTTCCTTCTCCCATTGCCTCATGAGGGCTACAGGCGCGACTATGAGTGTCGTCTTCATGGCTGGATTACTCGAAGGATTGGCTAGAATCAAAGACAGAGCCTCTACCGTCTTTCCGAGACCTATTGAAAGCGTTAGTGTCAGAACAGAAAATGAGCTTCGATGATCCCTTACCCATTTCGTCGGCCAGGATGCTACCTTGGTTCTTGCCCTTTTCCATATTCAGAAGCCAAGCAAGAGCGCACTTTTGATGTTCCATCAAAGTTGAGCTCATAGCCTTCGGGGTAGGCTCGCGTGATTCCTCATCATCTTGGCCCTTGATGCTCTCAATGAGTGCTTCAACGACGTGGGCGTCTGCACCAGGCGAAGGAGTTGCGTCATACTCTCCAAAGAGCTCGTACTCGAGCACGCGATTACGATTCTGGACCTCGTCCATTACTGGATTCAGGTATCCATTCTGGTTGAATGCATAGCCCCCGCCCGCAGGCGTAGGCGTGATCAGAAACTCGGCCAGGGCATCTTCATTCAAAAAGTTGTTGGCGAAGGCATCAGCAGGTTGGGGTCGTTGAACTGGCTGTGTTTGTAAAGCATGTACCAACTCAGGAAATGGATCAACCGGATCTGCTAGCTGGGGCAGCGGGCGAAAAGGCAGCTGTTGGAAGGCCGGCGCATAAGGCTGTTGTTCTAATAGATCAAGAGGATTGTCCTCAAGGTATACCATACCAGCGCCCAGTGCCTCAGCGGCAGCAACTGGGCGTTGACGCTTGTTGGACGCTTCGGGGCCAAGCCAGACGGCAGGATTCGGTGTTGGTTGTTCATCACCCCGGTACTCTTCATTCTCGTTGATTGAAAAGGCGCGAGGTCTCTTCCGGGTCTCTGAGGCGTTATCACTGCCGCTTGGTTGGGAGACTTGAGCCAGCTGTTGCTGTAACCTCACGATCTCTCCGCGGTGAAAGGCCGCCGCTTGTGACTGTGTCGGGTCCATGGGGTCGTTCAATTCGAGGAGGATCTCGTGGAAATGTATGTCGCTCTGAATTTGACCAGGCGTAGACCCCCCGGGGACATGCAGGTCTGAGTCCATGTCAGGCTACGGGAACGGGCTGGCTGCCAGGGCTGAACGAGGCAGGAGATCGTCAAGGCAAAATACTCGCAGCCTTGTGTGCGCAAACTGCGCTTGGTAGGTGTGGTTACGAGGGCGCGAGCTGACAACCAGAACGGGCGCTGGTGGTCACGGCACAGATGGGGGTGGGGCGAGCGGATGCCTCAGTACCAATTTGAAGCAACTTTGAGTGAACCAAAGTAATTTGGTGACCAGGCCACAACTAGGCAACGACAGCAATGGGGCTATTGGGGCGAGTGAAGCGCAGAGGGCTGCTGCGACCGAGACACTGCCCGCGCACCGCACAACCCACTCACACCGAGTATACCGAGCGCAGCCTGATGGAAAAGGAGGGGAAACAGAAACAGCGGGACGATGGGCGAGGAGGAGCGGGGAATGGCGACTAGAGCGGCGGAAACGAGTCGTACAGGAAGAAGCATAGCCTAGTTATAATACAAAGTAGCCTCGCCATGCCCTTATGCTGCTGCTGCGTTGAACGAGAGCAGATGAGGGTGAGGTGAACAGGAAAAGGCGCAGCTCGTCAACCACCCGACAGGGCTACTGGTTCCGGTGAGCTCAGCCCGCCACAGTAGGTCAGCCAACGAGCGAGCTCGGAGGGAGAAGGCTGTCGTACAGGTCGCGGACAAGGCTGAGGCTTCGGGAGGTGGTGATCCAATGACCGCCAATAGCATTTATAGCCTGCACCATCGCCGGCGCGTCGTCTGAGCAGTGCGGGCGGGAGCAAGAAACGTGCCGCGAACGACGCGCGCTAATCATGTGACGGGCCGTGCTCCAATTCCTCGTCTTTGAACAAAATGCACGTAACCGCAAAGCCGTGCTTTATACACATGCAGGCAGCCAAACAGGTTCACACGATTCTTACTATCTAAGGCCCATCGAAGCTTCAAACTACGAGCACCGTCTTAGGATCACGTTTGACAACCTCGCTACCTTCTCCTGAATCCGACCACTGAAAGCCCCTCGCCACGCTAACCCTCTGCCTCTATCTCGTACGCATTCGATTTGTGCTTGGGTTCGAATTTGAAGCCCTCCGTAGCCGGCCCTAGAAACATCTCACTGCGAAAGATTAGCCATCTCGATCAATCAGCCTGGGTGAGCTCTTGGCCCCTTACCTGATCTTGATCCAATCCTTGTAATTCTCACTGGCCATCAACGTCTCCAATTCATCTCTGCCTTTGAATCGAGGTGGCCTATCTTGAATGTTTGGAGGCAAATGCTCTAGCAACCCAATAGGAACATAACGATGCGAAAAGCTAAGCCACTCAAGCAGGAAGCGACGCGTGGTGCCGATACCGAGCTCATCCGATCCCCAAGTTTGCAGGCCGTACTTGGCGAATTTCTCAATATAGCTCAAGCGCTCAGTCGCCGACTTGTCCAGATACTGTCCCTTTTCGATCTCTTCGAAGATCCATGGCTTGATAAGAGCTCCACGTGCCACCATGACGGAGTCGACCTTTGCGCTCTCGAGATGGTTGTAATAGTCGACGTGAGAGTAACAATCACCGTTACCAACAAAGTATACATGCCCTTCGTTAGCAACATCTCGTGCGTCGGCTTCGCCCACAGTATCCGTGCGGGAGTTCTTTTCCGATTTGAGCCTGTCGATAAGAGCAGCACAGTCCGCGATGTAGCTCCAGTCAGCATTTCTAGTATATCTCTGTTGCTTACTCCGACCATGCAGAGTAATGGCGGCAACACCTGCTGTGCCTTTGCCGGATTCGACAGCTTCGTAACCCCCAAGCACTAGACGTTTGATCAATTTGTCGGCGGTAGGTTGTCCATCTTTTGTACCCATCCGGATCTTCACGGTGATGGGGGTCTCGTTGGAGACGTAGTTCATTCCACGCAATGTACTCTCGAGCCGCGCATGGCTATCTAGCATAGCGGAACCGCATCCTTTTTCGCATACCAAATTAATTGGACAGCCACAGTTAAGATCAATAGCCCGTAGCTGAGGGCACAATGATGTGAGGACTTCCACTGTCTTGGTGGCAACCCAGGGCTTGTTCACAGCAATTTGTGCACCGAATTTCAGATCTCTGGTGTTGTCATATCCTTGCACGACAGTGTTCTTCCTCTCAAATTTGGTAGGCCGGACTTCGGATTCGTGAGCTTTCATAAGAGCCCACTCGCTCTTATCGCCTTGGACGAGTGGAAGACCCATAGCCATCTCAGACCAAGTCACCTGCGCACCAAGTTCCACGCAAAGACGACGAAAGGGCATGTTTCCTTGGGTAGTTAGCGGCGCAAGTACAGGAGTCTCAGGACCGTAGTAGAGTCGGCGCTTCTCCGAGGGTCGGAAAGGAGGCTCCACAAACTGCGCCCGATTATCCTCCTTTTCGTCCACATCAACATCGGGTTCGCCAGTCGCCCCGGTTTCGGTGGATTTAGACTTGGTATCAAAGTGCTTCCTCTCGGCATCAGCGATGGCATTAACCCACTCAATGTAAGCATCAGCTCTAGGAGTCCCGGTCCGCCTCCTGGAAAGATTGATTTTGGCCTCTTTGGATACGAGGTTCACAACACCCACTTCGTCTTCAAAGTTGCGTGTTTTTGAATCGCTGGACGCCCGAGTGGCATCTTCCAAGAGAACCAATTCTTTCCTCCCATCCTCAGTCTCCCGTTCCTCCGAGTGACTGTTGTGGAAACGGCATTTCCACCCTAGATGGCAATAACCCTTGGCCTCATACACTGGGCACCTTCCGCCGAGCGTCGTGAGATCTTCTCGCCGCCCTTCTTTTAGGTACTTTCTCAAGTCATGCTCAAATTTGCACCGGTCGCCAAATGGGCACTCTTTGGGCGAAAACTCTGGGTACATTGCGCGCGAAGCACACAGTTGATGCTTATCGCGGGACGAGCCAAAAGTCCGGCTGGTGTTCTGGCCGTTTTGTTTGCCATGCTTTTTGTCTTTCTTCCCCTTCTGGCCCTGGCGGCTGTCTCGAGCATCAACCTTTTGGTAGCGCTCACCAGCGGCTTCAGCAGCATCGTCATTTTCAGCACCGGATTTTGCCTCTTCCTTGCTTCCTATCGGATGCAGTAGGTATCTTTATCGAGTCAGAAATATAAGATTGGATCGATGAGACAGACGGCAGTGGCGTGCTTACTCTGCCTTGATAGGCGCAACGCCTTTCTGCCGTTTTGCAGGACTGAATGCAGATTCATGTTCTTCAAGATAAGGCCTGTTTCTTTTCTTGGGACTTGTAGGTTCCATCTTACGGCTTATTTCAGTGGAGTCTTCGCCAGCTTCATACTGTGCGACGACGGCATCATTATCCTTCTCAGCCATGGTGGATATGCTCGGACCAGTTGGTGTGGGCGTGCACAGCTCACCTCACAGATGAGTTTTCTTTTTCGGGGCGCTTGAAAGAGCCGCTTGAAGATTTGCGGGCGGATATTTAAATCTAGCCTAGAATGGTTAGCTTGCGGTCTGGCTGTAGCTGCATTGACCACCACAGCTGAGCTGCGAAGAGGTGACGTATTTCCTTCCAGAAGCTAGGCACACCCCTCAAACCTGCGTCGTGTTCCTCTTCACTCTTCCCTCACACCAGCTCCGTCTACCCCCGAGCCGCACCGCTCTATACACATATAAATCCTCTTAACTGCGCACTGATTCTCTCCCACAAACCCTTTTGACAATCCCCCGCTTATCCGCGCCGGAGAAAACTGTTGCAGCTTCTAGTTACGTTGCCAATATGACGCTCTACTACAGCCTAGTAAGCCTTCGCTCGCTCCTTACTCAGGCCGTTAGTTTCTACTGCTGGCCATGGCATTCGCATAGCTGGGTAGCCATGAGCTTGATCTCCGCACCATTCGACCAAGTTCAATATGGTCCCCACATGCTTACTTCTGTTTTGCTTGCAGGTGTTTCTCCTCTTAGTGGCCGAAATGGTCATTTTCCTCGCTCTCATCGTTCCACTACCCTTCACATGGCGCCGTAAACTCTTTACGTTCATATCCGAGAGTCCAATCGTAGCAAAACTACAATATGGCATGAAGGTAAGAGATCTCGCTTGAACACTGATCCCTGCAAAAATTAAACATACTCCTAGATCACTTTTATCTTTATCTTGATCCTCTTCATCGATAGCGTGAACCGTGTATACCGTGTACAGGTCGAGCTCGCTGCCTTCGCCAAGACAGATGCTCGTGGAGGGTAAGTGGTAGAAGTAGCTAAGTGCAGGAATAGGCTTGCTAATGGAAACTAGGCCTGCCGTAATGGGTGGATCTGAGCGCATGGAAGTCCAGGCCCGCAAATTCTATTCACAGCGCAACATGTACCTCTGCGGGTTCACTCTGTTCCTGTCCCTTATCCTCAACCGCACCTATGTCATGATCCTGGATGTTCTCCGTCTCGAAGAGGAGGTTAAGAACCTTAAGGGTGACCCAGTTTCTAAAAAGGGCTCGTCGCTTAAGAATGCTGGCGGCCCCGGCGAGGTCGGCGCGCTGAAGGAGGAGCTTGCCCGCAAGGACCGCGACATGGAGAACCTGAAAAAGCAGGTTGAGAATATGCAGAAGGAATACAATCGTATGGGTGATCAGGTTTCTGGGTCAGCTTCCACTCCCAGGAAGGGTCAGTAGGTTGCGCATGCACAGCTTGAACAACATGAGACAGTCTGATGCGCGCATTGTGCTGACGACAATTGAAGCTCGGGAACGGCGAGGATTGTCTGCCAAAGTTTCAATTAGCGGGCGACAATAATGGCATGGAGGCGTGTTGATGGAAGGCGGAGGTGGCATTAGGACGCATGAATGTATCACTTTGCTTAACTGGAATAGCATAGCACGAAGCTAGAGTTACAGAGTGCAATGATTGACATAAAATGGAAAATGATCATATATATTGAACGGCAAAAGAGTCGCAGGCTATTGGTGATATAGGCAATGAATGTGCCAACCGAGGCATGTGAACTAGTCGCATACCACACAAACGAAAACCAATCCAAGACCATCCTCTGACCACTTCGTCCGTTCCCAAGTACAGCGCCGACCAAACATTTTCATATCTCCAAGACGAACTATATATCATTCGAGCTCGAAATAACGGTACTGCAGCATGTCAGATCGCGCACGGGCCTCATTCATCAATTATCCCCCAGCGAAAGAGCATGATTGTGCTTACAGAGCCCGGCCCCCACCACAAAATCCAGTACTTACGGGCCTTCCCCTGCACTATCTTGCCACTGTGTATGCTATAAACTTTTTAGAGGGATTCCACTGACCGGAACAGAGTTGCAAACGTTCCCTTAGTGCCGTATCTTCTTTGGCACAATGCAGGCTTCGGCACGCTGCGGAATCTCCCAGGAATTCACAACGTCAAGCCACGCTTTGATCCGACTGTTATTCCAGTGACAACTCCGAATGACGAAGCGGAACTAGATTTCAGCAATCTTGCCGATCTTCGTGTGACACCACCAGATGGTAGTGGACGTTTTCATGGTATCAAAGATTACCATCAAGCCTACAAGGACGGCAAGCTTACGCCATTGGATATCGTGGATGCTCTACTGCCACTTATACGTCGTGATGTTTCTAATCGATCTCCCCACTCAACCGCCTTTACCGAAGTCAGGGTCGATTTGGTGAGGCAAGCTGCTGAGGCATCGACCAAGAGATGGAAAGACGGGAAACCATTGAGCATCTTGGACGGGGTACCTTTCGGTGCCAAGGATGATTTAGACGTTCAGGGGTACAAGAGACATGCCGGCACGAAGAAAGATTACACGATGGGAAAACATGTAGAGACTAGCTGGTGTGTCAAAAAAATTGAAGAAGCCGGTGGAATCTTGATGGGAAAGATGAATATGCATGAGCTAGGAATGGGTGAGTGTGACTGTCCCCGGGTTCCCACAGAATACGCGAAGTCGAGGATTGCGGTACCGAAGATCAACCAAAAAAAGTTGAAGGCTAGTTGGAAGCGATCCAAGATACTTGATCTCTGACTTCGACTTCTTCATGGGGGCTGGGCCAGGAGAGAACTCAACAGCTAACATGATCCAGATACGACTAACAATAACCCCAACTGGGGTACACCACTGAATCCTTATAACTCAAATTACTATTGCGGAGGCTCTAGTGGAGGCGCCGCATATTCCGTAGGTGCTGGGCTTGTTCCGTTCGCCATCGGCTCCGACGGGGGAGGATCTGTTCGAATTCCTAGTAGCTACTGTGGTCTATACGGGTTAAAACCCTCTCATGGTCGGGTTTCCATTGCCCCGCTCATTAGCTCTGACACTTCCGTGGTAGTCAGGGGCCCACTTGCTGGCAATATGGCGGATCTAGACATATCTTACCGTACCATGGCTCAACCCGATCCTTCCCAGGAAACATCCCGTCAATTCCGACCTCCAAAATTACTCTCCAGATCTGAAAGCAAGACTATTGGTATATGCCGACCCTGGTTCGATCGGGCCGATCCGAACGTCCAAGACGCTTGCCATGCAGCACTGAAGTATCTGACGTCTGAGCTTGGGTACCATACTGTGGATATCGATATGCCATTCTTGCACGAAGGTCAAATTGCCCATGCAATGACCATTTTAGCTGAGGCCACAGCGGGAATGGACTCTCTTGCGCACTTGACCGCTCCAAACAAAATCCTTCTCAGCGTTTCTCGCCAAACCAGGGCTACAGACTATCTCTTGGCCCAAAGTCTTCGTCACGTGCAGATGCAACATTTGGCGCATCTTTTCCAGAAGCATCCAGGCCTTATCATTGTTACCCCGACAACACCCAATGCAGGGTGGCCTATTGGTGCTGGACAATTAACTCATGGTGTATCCGACGGCAACATGCAGATACGGAATATGGAATATGTTTGGCTGGCCAATTTTACGGGTGTACCATGTATCCAGTTTCCTGTGGGGTACGTGGACCCTGTTAAGGGTGATCAAAAAATTCCTATAGGGATGATGGGGCATGGAGAGTGGGGAAGCGAGGACGGGCTGATCCGGTTCGGCTATGATGGTGAACAGTGGTTGACCAATGGATACGAAGGTGGACGAATAAGGTCCCATGTATGGGTGGATACCTTACCAACCCGCCAGAACCCTGACATACAATAATTCCATAGGTGATCATTTTAACACGTTGAGATCTGAGTACCAAAGTTGGTCAGCCTGGGTCCTTGAAAAATGTATATAAGCTTGCCTTTCCCCCCTTTCTTGTTCTGCAAGAAAGCCCCAGACGACTGCCAGAACCACTTTCAGAATCGTCACTACCATCAAAGCCATCACCATTTTCATCAAAATGGCAACCCCTTTTGAAGCGGTTTTAAGCTTCTACATTTCTCTCCAATCCTCAAGCAGCCACGAAAGGCTTGCTGAGGCTACATCCTCTTCTCCTGGGCTTTCCTCTTCGCCCTCCTCCTCCTCCACCACCACCATCACCACATCTCCTGCTGTTTCTTCAGTAGCAGCAGCAGAAGCAGATAACGACAATCTGCTTCTGCGAAGTCCTCCGAGCCCCGAACACGAGGCTCTCACGCACCAACTCGCCAAGGTCACCGACCACGTTGCCGGTGACCTGGAGGACGACTGCGGCATCTGCCAAGAGCCGCTCATCCATGAAGGCCACCTTCTCTGGGCCTTGGACCCTGCGGTCCAGCTACGGAAGTGCCACCATCACTTCCACCACGACTGCCTCCACTCCTGGCTGGAGTTGGGCACCGCGCCGACCTGCCCAATGTGCAGGGAGGTGATCTTGGAGGAGAGGCCCGGAGGCCAGGGGTATGTTTGGGAGGGCTGGGAGGGGGATTATATCGAGGTGGATGACGAGCCGTTTGTGAGAGAGGTGGGGTGGTGGTAGTGGTGGAT
>Ga0247757_10000663_pt1 | contig 27274 bp, 20 predicted proteins | sample UWRJL126311R4_FD_180929 | JGI IMG/M metagenome (GOLD analysis project Ga0247757, IMG submission 180929) | Plant litter microbial communities from Arlington Agricultural Research Station in Wisconsin, United States - UWRJ-L126-311R-4 | ecosystem: Environmental > Terrestrial > Plant litter >...
CGGCTTCCCAATACTCTCCTTCCTCAAAAATCTCTGCTCCCCATCCCCCGTCAGTGCGTTACTACCCCGCGACGCACGGGATCCCGCCCGCTCAGCAGGAGGCACTTGCGACCCGAAGATGCGGTAGCGCAGCATGGATCCGAGCGTCGAGCGACGGATGGGGATTTCCGCGATGGAGGGACGGCGTCTGCGGCGCAGGAGGAAGATGGCGAGGCCGAGGAGGGAGATGAAGGCTAGCGTGCTGCCTGCGATGAGGCCGGCGAGGGCCCCGCGGGACATTTCGCCATCGATGAGTTTGAGTTTGAGGAGGTCGGGGGGGAGGGGGTCTGATTCGGTGCTGCCGCTGTTGGTGTTGCCACTGGGGCTGGTGGGTGGGATTGTTGGGGCGGCTGAAGGTGCTGTTTGGGATGGGAGAGGGATCACAGTGATGGTGCTTGGTTCTGATGTTAATGTTGGTGTTGCTGCAGATGTTGATGTTGATGTTGATGTTGATGTTGCTGCAGATGTTGCGGTTGCTGTTGGTGATGTGGGGAGAGGGAGAGGCGGCTTTGAAAGTGAAGGGCTTGCAGGGGCAGGTTCGTTCCCTGTGTTGTTGAAGCGGTCAGGAATCGCTTGTCGGATTTGGAGGTGGAAGTGTGTTGGAGGGTGCAAAGGTGCCGCAGATGCGGTCGAGATGAAAAGGATAGTTAGGAAAATGTATAAGGTAAGAGTTGTGAAGCGTAATGAGCTAGGTAGCCGACATGGTGGTGGCCTTCTTAATAATTGTGACTCTCTGGGCACGAATAGAATCGAACTGATGTCAGTCAAGCAACATGATGATTGAACGGCGCCAGCATCCTCAGTGCTACTCTGTAAAGAGCTTTTCGGATTCGATGCCTCATGCGTTGCACTGAAGCCAGGCCATGACCTACGAAATTAGTATCAATATATATACAGGAAGTCTTTTGAATCTATACCTCGAAGTCATTTCCTTCCCAGATCTCTTGCACCCCCTCTCCAAGCCCTTCTCTTGCACCACCCAAGATCTCCGCCAGAAAGACATCACGAGAACCGTCGTCGATATTCTAGTTCCGGAGCGAAACTCAAACCAGCCAAAATATTTCCGCGAAATCACAAATTCCGCGAAAAAACCAAAGGTTGAACAACGTCAGCGAGAATACCGTCAAAGCGCCGCCCCTTCCACACAGCGCACCTCACCATAACATACTGCCAGAATCTCCAGCCTCCACACCTCAAACCACCGCTTCTCGCCCCAATCCACGGCCCGCAGCTCTCTGAACCACAGCCGCATATCCCCCGGAAAAGAGCCGCACCCACCCTTAATCTCCAGCCCTAGAAGCCTTCCCTATACAGCACCCTTAGCCACACCCCTCCGCCTATTTAGGCCGTCTGGCACCCCTACTCACCCATTTAGGCCGTCTGACCTCCCCTGCCCTGCCGCACCTCGCCTACTGCCGCCCCAGCCCTAGGGAGTGCACATATCTGGGGTAAGGAAGAAGGGCGATGCATGAATGTCGGACACGGGGCATCCGCTGTCGCAGACTCGCAGGCGGGGGATTTAGCCGCAGCGAGGCTCGTGCGACAAAGTACCGCGACATGAGATCTACACGCGTTTCCGCGAGGCGATCCGAAACGTGGGAGTAGTGGCGCGGTACTTGTGACCTACGAACCCATGGTCCGGGTAAAGCGGGGGAGATGTAAGTGTGTGTGCATGTGTTGAAAGGGCTGGCAAGGGAGAGGAACATTAGCCGAACGGGCAGGTTATTGTACACCCAAAACGCAATGCCGAAAAGATGGGCAAGGCGATGAAATTCTTCCGATTCGCGGAACACGATCAAGGAAATTCGATTTGCATTTTTCGATTCCACTATTCCCTCGGTCTGCCTTCCAAAGACGCTTCTTTCCTTCTCTTCTGGAAGGCCCTTCCCTTGCGCAGCTTCGCGCAAATCCCGTACGGCTCGATAGGTACATACTCTCTACCACGCCTCGTCCTCCGGATCGCGCCCCTGCCTAGCCTCCATGTTCCTTAGATACTCCTCTTCTGTCTCGAGATCGAATTCTAGCGGTAGTGTGATGGGAACCATAGAGATGCCCTTCTCCTCGCACTGCTTCAGCCGCTTAGCGGTGTCGGGTTTCGATCTGTTTATGCTGTAGACCTTGATGCGGCTGTGAAGAAATTAGCAACCAGGGACCAGGGTAGCGTTTCCGCTTTGGGGGTAGTGGGAAAGTAGCGTACTGGCAGGATGAGGTGACGTGGAGATCCCAGTTCCTGTTTGCGGTTAGTTAGCACGTTGCAGATCCGGGGGGAGCAGGGGGGTGTACCATGCACTCCGGACGTAAGTTGGTTGCGTCTAGAAGGATACGTTGTTAGTATGTCCTCAGGAACGAAGTGGCAAGGGAAATACTTGCATTCAGCGCATTGTCCCAAGTGCGCACGCAGAATTCCAGCCACCCTTCCGCATCGACCGGCATCTCCATCTCCCAGACACGCCACGCGTAGTAGTACTTCTTGCTCATCTTCTCAAACGGCACTTCGTACCAAATACTGCCTCCATCGCCACTCACCTCGACGCGCTCGGGCCAACCGCTGCCACTGAACGCCCAGCCCGTCAGCTTGATTTTCCCATCGTGGATGATCTGATCGTGATTTAGTGGTGTCATGATGGCGCTCGAGACGGGCATCGTCTGGATGCTGAACCCATTGCTGTACAGGTTATTATGCTTTCCAATCTGCGGCGTGTAGTAGATGTATTCCTTCATCTGTACAGGTGCGAGACTTGGCTGCCCAATAACATTGATCCTATACAGCCACTTGCAGCTGCGTGCGCCAATGTATCCAAAGACTACTACGCGCAACGGGTATCCGTGGATTCGAGGTAGAGGTTTTCCGTTCATTTCCCAAGCAAGCATGACCTCATGGATGCGGACTTTGCGGAAGGGCACCGAGACGGCGTAGTTGAAGACTTGACCTTTTTTGAAATACGTGTCTGCGCCAAAGAATTCGACGTGCTTTCCGCCGTCCTTGACGCCGCCACAGTACTTGAGGACTTTCTTCAAGCTGACACCGGTCCAGACTGCTGTTCCAATGGCGCCTTCGCCCCATGGTGCGTTGATCAGCTCGTCACCGTCGCCCGGGTACTCGTGGATTTGCTCAATGCGGCGGGTTCCGGAACATTGCAATGTTACAGTCTTGGTCATGCGTGGGAAAATGGATTCATCTTGGAGCTCCTTGAGCGTGATTTTCTTGGGGTTGTTGACAAGACCTTCCACCTCGAAGAAGAACTTGTCGGCATCGATCTCAGGGACACCTCCGTGGTTGCGGACAAAGAAATCCTCGTTCGTGGTGATGGGGGTCTGTTGTTTTACGTTAGTAAAAACGTGTAAAACCCGGATTTTCTACAAGACGTACCTGGACGAGTCGATCCTACAGTCTGATTAGTGAAAGTCACTCAACGTGCACTTTTCGCACTTACTCTTGGAGGCTCGCCGTTGTAGGGAAATTGAAGCACGTGAATCATATCCGGGCTCTTTTCTTTCTTGACATACTCCCAAGAAATATCCGGAAGATTCTTTAGCGTCGGTCCCATAGCATAATGATAGTACTTCCATCTCACACCCTCCAGCACCGGATTCGTATTTGGCAACGGTTTTAACTGGAACTCTGGTGGCTGTCCAAATTATTAAGCGATGTACCTACCCATGGTAAAAGCGATGCTATTACTTACAACCGGAAAGTCATACTGCTTGAGAATCTTCGCAGCCTGTTCCTTCTTCTCAGGATACTATCCACCACCATCCTCCGTCAGCAGAGCCAAGCAAAAGCAGCCGGGGTATCCGGAAAGCCATCAATCAAGCAACGCACCTTCTCCCACTCAATGTATCCGCTCCACCCCTCGAGCTCCTCTTTGAACTCAGGCACCTCGCCCAGGATCTGGAAAGGGTGGTGCTCTGGCTCAGCAGGTGCCATCTTGAATGCAAGATATCACAAAAAGTTCAACGGTATTCTTTCTCTGCTCGACGAGAAGCCGTTAAGCAAACAAACGTTGTTGCAGCGCGGGGTCAGAGGCGCCATTTAGGCACTTTCGCGGACCGCCTCCACCCTCCCCTCCACCACAATAGATAATGCTGCGGTTATCCATTCGTCATTGGGCCCGACGAGATGTGGGTCCGAGCTTGTTATAGCACTCGTGCATCTGACTGGTCGGCCTGCGTGAGCGATGGGCTCGGGAGTATGCGCAGCACCCGCGGCCCAATCGGCGCGCTGCGTGCGCCCGAAACGAGGCATAAAGCGGAGGGGAGAGAGCAGGAAATGTTTCACACGATGCGCGCATTCAGTTAGTCAGAAGCTGCGATGCACTTACTGAGCGCGTAGGCCGGATATGGCCTGTTGCACCGCTTACGGTTATCCGCTTGGTTCCACGGCGTTGTGGTCTCTTTCGGGGCGACGTCATCGATGGTGTGAATGTGTCTATATGTCCGTACAGAGAGAGCTGGCGTGTCTAAGTCCCGACGTCGAGTGGAGCAAGTGCGGCTCGGGTCTCTCGGAGTCGGAGTGCGCTAGGGACGCGTGGGCTAGTGGGAGTGTGTAGTGATGCTTACTTGACGGCATTTGCTCGACTTTTGCTCGACTTTTGCTCGACTTTTGCTCGGCAGAGAGAGTGAAGCTACCACAGCGGTCTCCACTCTTCTGTACGAATGCCCTCTTCTTCGGAGACTCCTTGTGCGAAATTAGTATCATGTGACGTGAATCTCGCCTGGAACACTACCACCTATACTCCACCCGACATACTACCACAAATATTAATTAAATGCAATTCGAGTATCACGGTCTAATTATCCTCCCTTGAGGCATCCTGGGAATGTGTTTTTCTTGGGATTTGACATCTCCGAGTTCAAATAGAAAATTTTAAACACACGTCTACCCAAGGTCAGCTGATACCATGGATAGTACATGTAGAAACATTGAACATTGAAAGCACCACCCGACAACACTTAGCTAAATCGCATCATCATAATCTAATACTATTTCAGATGCAAACCTAACCCACTATGTCTCCTAAAAACCCCTCTTTCTGCAAACAGTACCCATCATCCAATCCACCATCCTTGTCCCTTCCGTCCTAACACCTACGCCCCCTCCCTCCACAGCATCTCAACCCCATATTATTAAAAAACATGTCTCACCATCTCCTCAAACCCACCCAAAACCCCCTCTCTTTCTCCTCCACTAGCCATAATCACACCTCCCTCAGCTGCTTCCCCCTCGGCACACTGCACACACGAAAACTCCCCCAGCGTCTCCCTACCGCTACGCTATCAGTCCTAAAAAAAGACCTCCAGCCCCTCAATACACCACACGTATTCTGGGCGCACCCTGCACGAGATTTGCCGCAGGGCTGTGGGTGCCTAGGTTGCAGTTTTTTCTCGCTGAATATATGCTTGCAGACGGGGCAGTAAGGTTGAAGGGGGGAGTGGGCGTTGCCGGAAAGGATCGAGAGTGATGCGAGGGAGTTGGAAAGGGGCCGGTTTTGATGGTCAAGTTGAAGGGGGTACGTGAAGAAACTTTGGGGGATGGGGTAGGAAACTAGAAACAGAAAAGGAACAGAGAGTGGTGGAAAAAGTTGATATCGGTATTGATGATCGCTAGTAACGCTAGATAGAAGACATACTCAGTTTCAGGTGTGGTGGGATGGTATGCCCCAAACGCCGTTGATGCTGGCCATATCCTTGAAGGTCGATAGAATTACCAGACTGAACTCCATGCCTAAATGCGATGTGTTTTCATCCTCACTTTTGATCCTGCTTCCCAGACCGTATTTCAATCTTCCTCGGCTTCTTCTTTCCTGCGTTACCCTCCCCCGAGTTTCCCTTACTCTGTTTCTGCTTCTCCTTCTCTTCAGCAAGTAAATCCGCAGCCTGCCGTAACGCTTGTGGATCCGGCACCGCATCATCATCTTCCGGCGACCCTTGCTCTTCACCCTTCTCCCCATCTTTCTTTTCTTCCTCTCCCTCTCCCTTCCCATCCTTCCCTTTCCCACCCCCCGAAGCCAGCGACCCTAACTTGATAAACGGCCCATGTATCGCCCCGACCCCACTCCCCACTAGCGCCCCTAGCCCCGTAGCTGGTATCGCCGTTAACCCACCCACCACCGTCCCGACAAGCGTGCCCACACCCGCACTGACAGCACCACCGATACCCGCACCGCCAATCGTGCCTTGAAATGCGCCGCTCTGCAGCATGCGCGCCTTCTTGCTATTGCCGTGGGCTTCGATCTCTTTATTATACGCGTCTGCCAGCATCTTCTCACGCTTCTTCGGGTCGGTAAGCGCCATAGCTGTCGATTTGAGCGAGTTGGCAGTGTTTTGTGCGGCTATTGCTTTTTCGGCGGCGGCAGCGGCTTCTTTGAGGCGGTTTTCATCGGGGAGCTTCTGCGGCGGTTGGTCCTCATGGACGGAGTCTGCTTTTGGAGAGGCCATGGCGGACGATAGCGTACGTGTTTTTGGAGACGAGACTATCGAGGAAAGATGGGCTGATCTGTGAGGTTCTGTGAATTGTAGTTGTTGCTGGTTGACGGGTTGTGGATTCACGAGCGCGGGGCGCTACGCTACGCTTGACGTCACTGACGGCACGCGCAACTCCAACTTTCTGCACCTTTGGCTGTGCGACGAATAATCGTCCTCTGTTGTTACATTTGAGAAATCCCCGTGTGGACCTACTCTACAAAGGCACCTAGAGTGGTATGGGTAGCTGGGTATCGTACTGTGGCATGCCTTAAAAATTCCTCCCTTGTTCCTCCACGCCTCCTATCGCATGCAGTCCACCGCCATCAACTGAAGTGTCGCATGCATCCAAACGATAAGGCCTATATCATTGCAGACCAGGTTTCTCTATTAGGCTGTTTTCTCGTCTTCCGCTGCCCTCAATGTCTCCATACGCAACTGATTCCGCTTTCCCAGTATCCGCAGTGTATTCTGTCGCTCGATCTCTGTCATCTGCTCCCAGTTCGCAATGCGACTCAGCGTGCCATCGCGATTGACGACCATGGGGCCGAGGTGGTCGAGTTTGACCGCGTTGCCGCTGCTCACATCGAGCTCCACCGCCTTGCTGTCGGCCGATGGCTCGGGTAAAGGGAGGGGATGCTTCGAGGTCTGCTCTGCATCATTCGTCGACTCAGTCGGGGCTGATGCGGTCGCGTTCGAAGTGTTTTCGGAGGCCATAGCTGAGTAAGGATTCCGGCTGAAGAACCGCTGATGATGTAGAGTGGCGTTTGCGGCTCTGAAGCTGGAGATCCGTAAATTTTGAATGTTGAGGCGTGAAGGAAATGTCATGACCGAAATATGGTGTTGAGAAACGCCATTATATGTTTGCGATGGGAGCGAGGCAGAAGATTCCAGTCCATGGCTTCTAGAATCTCCTGCAACACGCTTGGCGGCTGACTAAGTTAGCCCTACGCAAACCTCCCTGGTCTTGCGGCATTCAATTCGATTCAACTGAGACTAAATTCTTCATAGTCTCTTGCCTGATTTTGACTATATTGAACGTTCTTCTTCCAGAATTTCAAGCCATATTTGAATCACAGCATTCTACCTGTTGCCAGTTTATGGCCAGTGACTAGTGCTCGCGCATATAAAACATAATTAGAATGCAAAATAAAATAATAGTTTCAATTACCAGATTAACAATAAACCTAGCTATCGAATCATATATCTCTAATTCATTCGAGTTTTTTTATCGTTCTTTAGGTTTTTGTAACAGGGGAAACATTGTCTTAAGATTCTTTTCCTTGTATGTAGGACGTAAGTCAACATTGCTTGTATGATTTCAATAATAAGAATCATTATAACCAGAGACAATGAAAGGAATCTCCAGTATTGTAGGAATTATTACAATAGCCCACAGAAATAGTACAGTGTTACTTTTCCAGCTCGAACCGATTGTAAATAGCAGAATTGCAATTATTGGAAAACCATTAATAAAGTAGAGCATACGTTCTTTAAAAATAACATTGACAATCGCCGGGGCGATCAAAGATAAGACAAAACAAAGCAATCCAATCTGTAGCTTTAGCGGTGTTAGCTTTAGCAGTGCTGCCATCCCGTATGTTGAATCACATTGAACGCTGTCTTCCAAGGTTTTGGAGTACGCAATCGAGCCTCCATAGATATCGTTCCTAATACGATTACGCAGTTGGAATTCTTTAATAGTCATGGCTTTAAGATCATCAGTATCATATTGATCAAGTTCAGCGCGCATTGCGTCTGCCAATTCAAGGGTAGCTTTCCATTCGCCTGCTACACTGTCTCGTCCCCGTTTTGCCATAACGGATACTGAATGGATCCACATTGCGTTTATCCCTATTACCCATATGATGAGAAAGATAATCATGAAATTTAATTGAATGAATGAGAATCCCCATTCGTAGTTCTGCATTTTAGTAAGTTAACTTTCAAAGGTAAGAGAGTGGGAGGCAAACTGATAGGGTTTGGCAGCTGCCGTGTTCCTTGATGTAAGTAATATTATACGTGCGGTTTGATAAGACCCAGAATATCTGGGAGGCATTGTAAAAACTCTTAAATCTTTCGGTACTTTTGTTCATCCCAGGTAGGTCGAAATAATAATCTGACAAGTAGAATGCTGAAATATTCAGCAAGGGAGCTGGAAGAGTAATATTCAGCGAGGGAGCTGAAACAGTAGGAATGTTTCCTTTTACAATGAAGTTCGAGGTAGTGTTTCGCGGTCCGTGTAATACGTATCGTTCCACGTCTTGGTGTCAAATATGTCAGTGCTAAAGGCCCATTGACCTGCGGGCTAATTCTTACAATCGTCAACCGCTTGAATCTTGTAATAATCTGAGTCATAAAAATACTCCATTCGGTCAAATAGTGTAGGGTCCTCTGATAAAATTAGATGCTGCGATAAAAAAAGCAATATTACGAACCCCCTGGGCGAAAGTCATAACTGAGAGGCTGGTCGTCTGTCATGTTGATTCTCTTTCCATCGTGAATAATGTAGGCAAGGTGCCTGAAATCATTAAATGGTACGAGATTTCCGTTCGAATCATTAATAAAAGCCTGGACTTTGCCTTGGTATCCGGTCATGGCGCTTGCAAAAGTTGGGAAAGCGAACACAAATATCATCGTGAAGACCATAAAGAGCATGGTGACTCGAGAATGTAGACCGAGTCGATAAATGAAGTCTCGAATCGTACGCGTGATAGCTAGGATTGAGGGTTCACTTTGCAAGAAAATAGTTCGATACGTGTTGAACGTGACAGGAGCCACTTCCATAGAGTTCGTAACATATTTCCTAAAAACGCTCCATGACACGACAGCAAGCAGGGCCTGTCCACCTCGGCCAAATCCCTTGATCAACATTAACCATACGCCCTGACTGTTTACTAAAGGGGGTACCAGAATGATAACGGATGAGTTCGCTTACAACGTCCCATGTGATATCGATAGCCTTAGCCTGTGTGAAATTCAGGGTACCGAAGCCGACAGTGACCTGAAAAAAGCCGGACCATGACCAGTATCGGAAAGATGAAGGGTAGATATTAAAGGAGCCATCGGGAAGGCATGCACTGGATTTATTTCCGTAACCATAGGTTAACAGATACAGGTTGGCCATACACCAACAAAGACCGAGGAAGAAAAACCATGCTAGGCTACGGTGCCAGCGGGTCCGAATATCTTCCAGAGCTTGGCGATGTGCTTGCCATAAATTCTTTCTCCAGCCCATCGCTATGAAGGAAGTTGAAAGAGACTAAGTTCGCAAGGCTGTAATATAATGGCATTGCCTTGGGAAGGCTCGACGGCTGTATTTATACGTGTGGAAAGGCGCTTGCAATGGACAGATCAGTCTTGCACCTTGCATACACTAATGCCGAATTAAATTTGAGATTTGGTTTGGGTTACGCAAGGCTGAACTTGGGACCTGATGATTGGACAGACTCGTTTGAAATGGTGTGGGGCTAAAGCGTAAAGATCAACAAGTTGTATATAGCGACGGCATTTTGAACGAGCGAAGGTGAAGTGTCTTCTTCCTCAATTAGTCCCACTAGGAGACTGAATCAATGAAAAAGAAAAGCATTATGCCACCCGCAATAGTGTAAGGCGAGCGCAAAATGCTTCGTGCCTCTCGAAAGGGCATTTGAATTGAGAAAAGCATTATGCCACCCGCGATAGTGCAATGCGAGCGCGATCAATGCTTCGCGCCTCTCTAAAGGGCACTTGAATTGTGAAAAGGTTTCAAAAATTGTCCAGCGTCATGCTAGTCAGCAGAACGGTACCCGGCCGCCGACGACGCGATGGCCTCAGCCCTGCAAGCCAGGCGTGAAACGGGTTTTAAGGGGTTGGGCTACCGCCAGAAGTTGCTTTCTAAATCCCTAGGAGGGGATTTAGACTTCGGCTTCGTTCATACATGATGATCAGGGGCACGCACCAATACCACCATATGAAGAAGAATCCAACGAGGCGACGCAGTCGGAAGTTTCTCATTCTGCGCAGGTTTAGGGGGTACCACCACAACCAGTCGAGGATTTTGGAATGATTCAAGACCAGCGAAGGCAGCACCATCAGGAGCCAGGCGTAGAAGAGAATGTCGGTTAACATATTGAAATGATAGTGGTAAAATGACAACGTGTGGCTCCCGTGCAAGCAAGGTGAAGAAGAAAAGAAGAGAGAAAAGAGAGGGTCGAGCAGATTTTGTTATTGCTTCATCTACCTAACGTCATCACCGTCGTTGAGAAGGAGCCCGGCAGCGGAGCAAGGAAAGGAAAGCACCATGGACACCAACTTGTTGACAGCGACCACACAGATACCGGCATCAGAGAAAATCGCGATTCTGCAGCTCTATTAGCGCTTTCTACCTCGCAATAATGTGCAGTGCTCTTACAATAAGTATACACACCCAGAACATGATAAAGTAGTGCAAATACCACCCTCCACACCTAAGCAACCAGTGACTCCTTGGCTGGGAATCACGCTTGCCCGCGATCGAGTCTAATAGAGGCATCGAGACGAAGGCATGGAACGGAGCTACAAGGAAGAGGACAGCCTGCCTGAAGAGTCGGTCTGGTTCCGCGCCTTCTGTAAAAAAGCACAAGGAGGGCGGGATATGGAGGATCTCCGTTTCGAAGTGTGACACCGTGACGGCGACGTAAAGCATTGCTGCTTCAAGCTGTAACAGAAACGTTTGGACGAGAGACATTGTTAGATGGTGAATGAGATGGTTTGACGATGCCCGGAGGTTAGAAGAGGCAAACTGGTGGTGGGCACGCAGATAATTTGTACTGCATAGGTGAAGAACAAATTTTTAGTGTGGTTGAGAAACCATGGTTCTAATAGTGGCGCCGGTTAAAGCTCGTCTCAACCGTTTATAATCAATAAAGCGTTCGCCGGAAGCAGACAAGGCTTTTAGAAAAATACGACAATAGCAGGATAGAGATAGGTGTTCAACTTGTAACATTAAAATAGGTACATAAACTGCAAATTCAAGTGTGTGCACTTCTTCAGCGCTCTACAGAAAGCTCATTAAGAGCGTGTCGATGACTGAGAAGGGTTAGGCGAAAAAGTACAGATAGCAGCCCACATACCTCCCAACAACTTATAATATCCGCCAATAATCTCAGAGTTATAATAAATCAGCATTGTGATGGTTAGTCAGATGATAATTCGCTTGACCTCCTCTGACGTTGGGCTAAGATGATTGATAGCACAAGATATCTAACTGGCTGTAAGACCTGGCTACCACATCTAATCATAAATTTAAGGTAAACAGGGAAATGACAAATGATAAATGCCGACAAAAAGCCTATCTAAATATAAAAGACGGTATCGGAAGCCTTGTGAGCACTTCGTCGAAGGTACGAGACTGTTATCATCAAGAGTGAGGCCCTTTGCATAAGCTGAGAGGGAAATAGCAAGGATAGAAATTAAGCGGCATAAACGACCAAGCTGAGTTAAAAAAAATGGCAAACTTATGTCTCGCTCGATTACCTTGATGAGAGGGGTGTGCATATTTTTAATGATGTGGCGGCAAGACTTCATGGTAGTGGCCGGGACTGCGTTATTTGGACCACTTATGATTTATATAGACTAGATACACATGAATCGGTTGCCAGCATGACAACACACTCTAGCAACACTATCATATTTACCATTGTTCGTCTAGGGTATTCCCTACACAAAGCCAACATAACGTGTTCCTATACCAGTCTACAGGTTCATAGACGTGACCTTTTGACATTATGGTTTCCCTTGGATCCAGCATGTTGATGATGGTATCGACCGAGTCGGACACTTCATCATAGTCTTCATCATTCTCAGCTTTCCAACTCTGCAGCATCCGAGCTAAGGCCCAATGGTGGTGCTTAGCGGCTCTATACACTGCTCTCTCGTAGTTCCTGTTGGATTTTCCTTTGATATCAACGCCAAGCTGGAGCAAATAGCTTACCATGTCCAGGCGACCAAACTCTGCAGCCCCTTCAATAGCTGATCTGCCTTCAACTATTCCCGGTAATGCGTTTATATCACCCCCTGCTTCTATGAGTAATTTTAATATGTCGAATCGACCTGATATAGCTGCCATTTGAATTGCAGTAATACCATTGTACCGCATTGGCTCGTGATTGACGTCTGCGCCCCTTTCGAGAAGCTTTTTGATAAGATCCATGTTTTGATAGCGAACGGCAATTTGTAGAGGCGATTCGAGGCCAGTATACCCTGTATCTAGACTTTCTGATTGTGCACCATGATCAAGCAACCAATGTGCCAACACGAACTTCTTATACCAGATAGCAAGTTGCACAGAATGGGTAGAACGGAACACCACAGGATATCTAGTATCCCATCCTTTATAGAACAAATGATTTACGCCAATAGCGGTGGCAAGCATCTGGACCAGTTCAAGATCGCCGCATTTGACGGCTATGCCAAACGCCTGGCGAAAATGTTGTTTGAACGTGTTTTGGTGCGCTTTATACAATGATTTCTTGTAGAATTCGTACATGATATATCTCATAGTTTTGGAATGATTTTCCAATGCGCTTTCCAAAGGGGAGTTTTGGTCGGGCTCATCGAATTTGTTTCTTTTGTTGACTTCTAAATCACTAAATTCATCCGGCCAATAACCATTATCCAGAAATAAATGTATTAGGCTTTCATTCCCAGTGGCTGAGGCATGTATAAAAGCTTGTAGCGCACAGTCTGGATAGATTTTTTTGGTTTTGACCATCGTTGTGATATATATTGAAGCATTTTCGTGAGTGCCACATATGGACGCCATTGCAAAACAAATTGCGTGAGCGGGAAATGCATCTTCATCTAGACCCTGTGAGACGTATGACCAATCGAGTAAGGATAAACATCTTTTGAGGGCCACAGGGGTCATCCACCAGCGGTATTGTTTGATAGCGATGTTTAATACTTTTCGCATCAGGCTCGAGTTTTTTTCTCTAGTCGCACTCAACAATGGATTCGAATAATTCTCTTCGTAGTGGCAAGAAATACTATGGTGCGGATAGTATAATCCATACTCAATGGCAGGTTGCGATAGGGTTTCGTCATAGGAGATGCAAGGGCATCTTCGGAATACTGAAAAGTGTGCGCCATTTTCGAGAAGCATATCAAAGATATCTTCTTCACCAAGTTCCAAAGCAATGTGGACCGCGCTAAGACCAATCAGGCCGGGCAAGCAACCCAGAAAGTCTCGTGTAACAGAGTTCGGATCAAACTGATGTTCTAGAAGTATACGAACCATCTCTATATCTCTTTTCATCACAGCAAGTTGTATAGGAGAGCAATGTTCTGGTTGAGAAAGATCTGCACCCTTAGCGAGCACCCTGTGAAAACGCTCGATACTACCATTCAAAATAGCAGTATGTATTGGTCGCATGTTTGGCAAAGATATTGTATATTCATAAACCAGTCTAGTATTGATCGGAAAGGAAGGCATTTCCCTTGCGCACATCCTGCTATCAATATCAGCTCCAAGTCTCAAAAGCTTATTTATGAGTAGTTCGTTTCCGGTTAAAAAGGCGCACGCTAATGGGCTGCCTTCATTGAATATGTTTGTAGCCATGATGTCAAAGCCTCTTGTATGCAGAGCTTCACACATTGCCACACTTTGGCAATACTGAATGTCACTCGGTCGCTCTCGTTTGGTTATGCTACCAATTGGCCCTAGATCGCCTAGAATGGCAGCTTCAAAAAGAGTCCACGGCTGGGCCTTTATATCTTCAAACAAATTGCGTTTAATATCAGCCAGAATGTCGAACAACTCGATTTTCCCAAAATATATAGCATCCACAAATGATTTTCTTGTAATCTTAAATCCCCGATTGATTAAGGTAAGAGCAATGTCTTGTCGGCCGGACTCGAACGCCCTAAATAGAGCATACCCATGCCCTGATAAATCAACACCCGCACCTAACAATATTTCAACCATTTCTAGATCACAGGACACGAGTACTTCTCGAAAAAGTTTTTCGGCGCACGCTTGCAATGTTGATGATTTGCTGCAGAGCAATCGCTTCAGGAATTCGCGATTTCCTCTGTCCTGTGCGAGTATCAGAACATGCTTGGCCAACATGTGTGTTTCGAAGTTGTTAGATATCAGGAAGACGACATGCTTGAGCATTTCGAGCTGTCTGCTGATCGTGGATAAGTCTGAAGATTGCGTCCTTATATCTTGGAGTCCAAATATGCAGGAGGGAAGGTAAAGGTTTGGCGTGAATACTGCGGGTGTTACTTCAAGTTCCCAAAGACTTTCATCCAGCCATTCTAGACAAAGCAGCTCGTCAAACTTGTTAATGAAAGCTTCTGAGACAAGTGAAGAATCACCGCTAAGCGCGCTAGGAGGCTGTGTGATGAAACCTGCGTGATGATTCGAATTCGTGCCTGTGGTGTGCTGGAGTCCTGTATCACTAGGTATAATTGAAGAGAGATGACGTAGGAAGTGGCGCCAGGGTGTTGTATCAATAGCCAGTAGAAGTCTGTCCATAGATATATGTACAATACTAGAGGAACTTGCGACCGTACTCATAAGTCCCGGCGGTGTTTCAATAGGACTCCGGATTCTAGGCGTGCAAATTTCAACGCCAGGCGGAGTGGGAGGACCTGTCGAATCTGGCAGCACTACATGACATTAGGTGAATAATCATGCAAGAAACCATACTGAAACATACGCAACTGATGCTTTCTGAGAGTATCAGGCTCATACAGTTTTCTTTGTTTTTGGATTTTCTTCATTGGTACTTCTACCCCGCGTACTGTGACGGTAGTTCCATTTTTTCCTTGTGCTTGTCGTTGAACCAGTTGAAAGGCTATATATGACCATTCTGTCTTCGTGATATTCTTCTTCTGAAAGCCCCATTTTTCAAACATCCTTTCGTATTGCGGCTTGCTACAATAGTTTTAGTCAAGTGAAGATGCATAATAGGTACATTATTGTAGCTATGCTCACCTTCGTTTGAAACTGTAACGATCATCCATATATTTCATGATATATGGAAGAGGCCTGCGTTCTTCTACATGGAGGCGATAGAGCGACCCTTTGTGCTCCTCCCATAGGGCGTCATTTGCTTGTCTTTTGGACATGATGTTCTGGTATAGGTTTGCGTGAGATTCGGGTCGAGTCCAAACAAAAACAAGTAGTACAGATATGACAGTGTAAGGCTTAATCCAAGAATGCAAATGATTTAGAGCAAGTGAAGCGCGCAAGTTGCAAATAAATAGATCGATGGAGGAACCAGGCTGAGATGGTAACCTTGTTCCGCATCTCGCCACGTCAAAACATGATTGGGAGGATCTGAAGGTTGCATATGCACGGAATCATGCTAGCGAGGCCTCAGAAGGCAACCAGGCAACCAGGCAACCAAGGCTAACTTTAGGTCCAGCCCACGCATGGTTTCTCTGATATGATAGGCCGAAGTTAGAGTTCGCTTCGCTTATTGCATAAGCCTGGTGATTAGTAGATTCTAAAAGTTGCAGAGACATTGCCAGCCTTATTGGCTACAGCAACAGGCTTGTAACCCATTCCCATCGTATATAACTTCTTGCATCACAGTCAAGGACAAGGTCATGGGAAATAATGTTACGCAGCATACTGGAAGCACTTCCGCGAGGGACGGGCCAAAAACGGACACTGAAGTAAAAGATAATGAGCAGCGTTTTCTATGGCTGGAGTATATTTTCTCCGGAAGTGAACTTTGTATTTCAAAAAATTCGGTCAACTAAAAGGAAGCGAAGGAATCGAAGATCTCGATGAGTGTGTAGCACCAACGACCAGAAGGAACGCATCGGTTCTGGCTGTCGACCAGCCAGTGAAAATCGGATTGTTCTCAAGCAAAATGAAAGAAGCAATAGATTTCGAACGCTTTTTCGTAGGCAAAATGGGGGCTTGAAATCTGATCCAAACAAGTATGGATATCACCAATAGTGTCAACCCGACACCTCCAATCCCCAAGCCCAACCTACGGAAACTTGTTTTAAAACCACAAAACTAAAAAAACTCGATGTCACCATGTTCTATCCCATCCTAAACCACCTCCTTCGCAGCACTCAACATCCCCGCAACAAACCTCATCTTCTCCAGTACATCCCTCAGCGCAATCTCTCCCACCATACTCCCCTCCGGCAAAGCAGCCAGCAAATCATGCAGCGCCTTAACTTCCCGCGCCCGCCATCCCGTCCCTAGCACCTCCTCCGCCGAAGCCTCGAAGCGATTTAGCGCGAAGAAGCACCGGTACGCAGGGACGATATATGTCTTATACAGACGACAAACGTATTCCTCCGTCAGCGTGAACGTAGAAGCTGTGACGAGCCAGGCGTGCGCATTTTCCCAGGCGGCCGTGAGTTTGGCGAGGAGGCGGGGGTGCCAGATGGGTTTGAGATCGGCGATTGGGCGGTGCGGATCTTGGATGCGTGACCAGGCTTGGTCCTGGGTGTGGTTGTCGGCGGGGTCTTGCGGGGCGGTCTGGAGGTCGAGGAGCTGCGAAATGGCTTTATGGATGGCGGTTTGCTGCAGTTTGAGCTTGAGGGAAGATTTCGTTGCCAGGCGCTTCCTCTCTGCTAGTTGAGCGGCGTCGAGATGCGCTTTCGGTGGCTTGATGGAAAGGTGGGAGGTGTCATGATGGCGCGGGAGAAGGAACAGGAGAGTGGAGAGTTGGTTGGAGAGGTCGGAGGCTTGCTCGCCGCCCTTTTTGTTGCTTTGGAGCAAGATCGAGAAACGAATGAAGGCGTCCATGGGGAGTCGGAGATTACGAAGTAGGCCTGGAGCTGACGTGTGCAGGTGGAGGAGTGCGAAGAGAACGTCGAAAACGCTCCGGGTGATTCTCATTACCGAGTCCCAGGAGTCTTGAAGGTGGACCATCTCGTGGCTGAGGCTGTTCAAAGTTTTGCAATAGGCAACCCAAGGGGTGAGCAGCTGAGAGCTGAGTGGGTTCTCCTCTAGTGCGTTGTCGGAAATCGTGGTGGAAGTGGATGTCGTATCGCTTTGGTACATGGAAACTTGGTCTTGACCGGATACTTCTCCAACATCTGAGTTGCTGTCCATGACATATCCCTTTGACATTTGTTCCTCGACCGGGCTTTTACCCGTTGGACGTTGAGCGGTATAATACTGGCGGTTCGCTTTGTTGAATTCTGCCACTCTGCGGGCGCAGTCCTCCTTCGCCTTACGTCTGCTCGTCTGCACGTCCTCGATAATGATCTTGAACAGCGTCTGCGTAGGGTATCAGCAAAAGTGTTGATGGAAGAGTCTGAGTACGCATACGTACAGCAACTGTGCAAGCCCGCTTTGGGTTTTTGCTTGTATCCAATTCGTCTTCTGCGGTGCGCTTGCGCTTGCGCGCATTGTCCATAGTTGCGTGCGGCATAGTTGAGGATGAGGTAGTGAGTTCTAGGAAGCAGACTAGAAAAGCAACGACATGGATATCACGGACTGGGACAGTGACGGGAGGAAGATTTGAACGTATTGTGCTATTGCGCTATTGTTCTACTACGCTATCGTCGAAGTTGCAGTATTCGCACAAAGAATTCATGCCGGCCAATGGCTGAGCAGCGCAGGGCCGGCCATTGTGCGCATGACTGGCCAGTGCCAGTTGTGACTGGACCTTTCATGAAATCCATATCTGCAGACAGACTCGCAGTGGCATTGAAAAGGCGAGTGGAGCGAAATGCGGGTGGTTGATGCTCGAGGTGAAGCAGGCTACATAGATCATGTGTCTCGGCTCCGGCTGGATACCGAGTCGAAAGGCACGTGACGATCTAGTCAGCGGGATCGATACACGTGACTTACTCACGTGATGCGGGCTAGGGACGGGCAGGCATCGAGTGATTTGACGGCGGCGGTGTCGTCGAAGCCGCGAGACATCTTAAGACTCTGGCGCAGCAACGGCGTGAATGCCTCTCTCCTCGGCCCTCCGCGATGCGCAACCCCGTCGCATGCGTCTCGTGCCGCAGCGCAAAGCAGAAATGCACCCACAATGGTGAGCCCACGCGCGGCGCGCTCCAGCCGGCCGTCTCGCTCGTCGGCTGCTCGTCTGCTAACAGCGAGCTCACCACAGACGCCCCACCGTGCGACCGCTGCAAAGCGGCGGGTAGGGCTGATCTATGCGAGTTCCCACCGCCGGGAACGAGCGCCATCCATCGACGTCCCAAGCGGCCGCGACAGGACGATGCGACGCCGCCGACGGCGTCCTCGCTCCCGACTCACCCCTATCGATCGGCACCGGGCGCCAGTCCAACAGTTGCCGCACCGGCACAGCACTCGCCGACCTCGACGGCATCGCTGCTGGACGGCCTAGACCCCTTTGATCTGCTCACCGACGAGGTCAAGAACAGCTATTTGCGCTGTAGCTACAAATGGAGCTTCCACCACACGCCGTCGTTGCTGCTGGGCATCCGCGACCGCACCCTCGAGATATGGATGGTCTGGGCCATGCTCGCTCTGGCGATCCGGTATGCGCCCTGGGAGCCCATATCTGGTCCTTCGTATCACTGACGAGAGCGCCACAGCTTCGTGCGGGAGCCACCTGCGCCTTTCAAGACGCAGATCGAAGCGAGCAACGCCTTCGCTGCCCATGCCCGCCAGATCCTCCAGTCGGACCTCGAGACCCCCAGCATCAGCCGCGTTCAGGCGCTCCTCATGCTGACAGGCCACGACTGGGGCGCGGGGAACGGCCGCAGAGCGTGGATCTATCTCGGCATGGCCATCCGGCTGATCGAGGTTATGGATCTGACCCAGGAGCTCAAGGTGCCCAAGAACCGTAAGCCCACGCGTGAAGAGTTCATCGATGCTGAAGTGCGTCGCCGGACCGCCTGGACCTGCTTCCTGATGGACTCGCTGCTCAGTGGCGGCAGGGGTCGCAAGCGATCCCTGGCGGCGAACGACATGGCCATTCAGCTGCCGTGTGAGCGTGAGGATTTCGTTTTTGGCGAGCCTGTGTGCACGCAGCGCCTGGATGGTTCCACTCATATGCCACCGCTATCACTTAATGTCGGGGAGCTTGGCATAATCGCGTACAGTATGCGTGCTGCTAACATCTGGGGTAAAGTAGCTCGTTGGGCCTGTTCTGACGAGCTCAAGCAAGAGCTGCCCTGGTCGGGATCATCCCAATTCCAGCAGCTCATCTACGAATTGGAGGCGTGGAAGAACTCACTACCAGCTCGATTACAGTACGACTTATTCTCGCTGCACAGTCATAATGCTGTCGATCAGGGCCAGGCCTATTGCTACATGCACTGCATCTATTTTATGAGCTACATGTTCCTTCACAGGGCGTATCTGCCGGTTCTTGGTCCTCAGAACAATCCCGAAGAAACGCTCCATGCGTACAACGAAAACCGTGACATGTGGCAGACGTGGCAGAAGTCGTCGAGAAGAGATTTGTTCAACGAGGCGTCCATGGTGCTCGACATGCTAGAGGAAATGCGCACATTCGGCGTATTTTTCCTGCGGGGCTTGGTGCCCTGGATCGGTTTTACCATATACACCGCCGTGGGCGTGATGTTGTACAGCTACAACTTTCCGTCCGGCGACGACGATCCCCGCGTGACTGAAAAAGCGCGCGAGCGTGTCATCCGGGGCTGTACTTTCCTGAAGGAGATGAAGCACCAGTGGCCCATGTCGGCGACCTGGTTTGAGACGATCAAGCGCATGCAGGCCTACTACCGCTCCGTATTAGGTCAAGACGGGCCGGTGTCGCCTGACGAGCGTCAAGCACTCAGGCGGGCCATGGTCGACTATGGCGCCTTGCAGCCGTCTCCCGTCCAGAAACCGGTCGACGTCAAGGCGCCGCCCGACACGACCATAGTCAGAAGCAGCGTTGCGAGAGAGGTATGTGCCGGCTCTATGCCACGACAAATGCTCTGCTTACGTCTACAGCAGCCTCCGATACATACACATAATCCACCTCTGATGTCCCCTCCGGAGACTACGAGTAATGGGTATCCCACGAGCTTCAACTGGAACGCACAGCATCCGATCCCGCCCATAGAGGAAGACAACCGGTTCAGCTCGGACTTCGACTTTGACTTTTCCAATGCAGACATGGAAGAGATGATGATGAGCGCTACGCAAGAGTTTTGGGCATCGTTTCCTGGTGAAGTGGGCGTCGGCTACCAGTGATGGTGCCGGCCGTGTACGAAAAGGCTGTTGTGGGAATACCTGGATTTGCACGTGGTATAATGTCCAATCTACATTTTCGGATTAACTTGGGTGAGCCAATATACGAAGATTGCTGAGCTATTATACGATCTTTTAGATTTCGGTATTAATTGATCTACGTGGTATCCTTCTCGGCAGCGATTATCCTATTGATGTGTTTCCTTGACGGTGGGTTCTTATATTCCAATTATTACTATCCATTATATGCCAAGAAGGTAACCAAGCGGCCAATTACAGAAATGGCCAAATGTACGATGGCGCGGGATTACGCCGTATTACACTACCTTGGGACGCCAAACGAGAGCTCTCACCGTCCCATACCTATCTGCCTCTCCTCGTCCGCGCAATCCCTGGACGGCGTTGCACTGGCGCCCGTCTCGCTCGAGCTACTTCCCTCGCTCTTCTCCTTGCTCTCCACGTCGCCCTTCTCCAACCTCTGAAGCTCACTCTCGCACTTTTCGCCGGTTTCTTCCTCGGAGATGACCTTGCGGGTCTTGCCCCAGCCGAAGGAGTCCATGTAGAAGGACGCGTAGAGCAGGACGGCAATGTTGAGGAACGGCCCGCAGAATACGTACATGAAGAGCCCGAGCCAGAACTGTATGCGTGGAATCCAGGTCTTGCAGAGCCAGAGCGGGATGATGATGTAGTAGACGATGGGGATGAGCATGACGCCGACGAAGCACATGATGATCCACGCAGGGACCGCTAACGAGTTATCAGCACTCCTCCCGGTAACCAGCGTGAAGAGGAACGAAGGGCAATCAACTTACTGATGATGGCGAAGATGAAGCTGGCCAGCGACGCGATGATGAAGGGATTCAGCACCCACGTGATGACATTCACCATGGCGAGGATGCGCTCGAACCACTGCACCCCTCCCGCGAAGCTTAGCAGCAAGTCGTTCGACGTCGCCCCCAGCGTCCATCTGCGCCGCTGCGACAAGAACACGGACCAGCTGTACGGTACGTCGGTGAAGGCCTTGGCCCTCAGGGCCTGCCGCGTCTGCGCCTTGGGCCGCGCCGACAGCATGTGGCACACATGATTCCTGTCCTCGGATGCCGTCGCGCGGATCTGCTTGAGCAGGCTGTCGGTGGGGACGGGGCAGTACCCGAACTTCTCGAGCAGCACGTGGTCGCCGCACGTCTCCTCACAGATGCGCAGCAGCTGGCAGCAGCCCGGGAGACACGAGACCTTGTGGGTGACCATGGACTGGTGCAGGCGCCGCAGGCACTGCGCGATGGTGTACTCGGCCGACTGGTACAGCCGCCACAGGTTCCAGTTGGAGTCCTTCCAGTCGACGGCCACGTACCCGCACACGCCCACCGTGTGCGCGTACCGGCTCTCCTCCAGCAGCTGGTGGATGCAGTCGTCAGCGAAGACGGTGTCGGCGTCCATGCCCACCAGATGCACGCACTCGTCCATGCCCGCGTCGTGCACCAGGAAGCGCGCCATGTCCTCGAAGAAGGCCGGCTGGAAGATGGTCCCCGGCTTCTCGGCGCGGCGGTTGAAGTTGTACAGGAACGAGCGCACGACAATCAGCCCGTCGCGCTTCCCCTGGTTCTGCTGCTTCACGATGCAGTAGTACGGCACGCCGCGGTACCGCCCGCGCTGCACTACCACGTCCATGGGCTGCTGGTCCCAGGCCGTGTACGCGCCCGCCACGTACCGCCGCTCGGCGCGGTCCGTCAGGATGTCCTGCAGGAGATAGTCGGCCGTCGACTTGGCCATGCCGGGCCCGCGCACCTTGCCGTCGCAGATGACCATGATGGCGCGCGTGTGGCCCTCGAGCTGCTGCTGCGCGACGAGCGACTCCAGCGAGCGCGTCAGCTCCTCGCGCGTCTCGTTGTAGCACGGGATCAGCATCACCATGCTCTCCGGCGTGGGCGGCAGGATCTTCTCCTCGGGAGACAGTTTGTTGTACCCGGCGCGCACCAGCAGCGAGGCGATCATGACCACGTTGATGGCCACCGTCGCCGTGATCAGCGGCAGCAGGATGTAGTAGTACCGCGGCCACCACCACGTCGCGAAGATGGCCATGCCGTTCAGCGTCACCTGGAACATCTGCGTCGCGTGCTTGTGCGCGAGGATCTTGCGGCGCGCGCGGTTGCGCAGGGTGCCTGAGACGTCGGCCTTGCGCTCCTTCAGGGGGAGCTGGGTGGTGGGGAAGGCGAGGGGGGCAGTGGGCGTGTCGGCGTGTATGAAGTCGGCCGGGTCCTGGTATGCATCTCTCACAGCAGCGGTGGGGGTGGAAGTGTGCGTTGCGAGGGGCGATGCTTCTGCGCGCTGCTCATCGTCCTCCGACGAGGCGTCTCTGCCAGCGCTCTTCTCGTCGGCCGCAGCAGCAGCGGGCGCAGGCCGGCCGAGCAGTTCTCTACCGACCTTCTTCTCCCCCCTCACGTACACCTTCTCCGGCGCTTCCACGCCCAGCAGCCCCTCGAGCCGTCCCTCCGACACTGACACCGACACCCCAACTTCCCGCCTCAGCCCAGACGACTCGCGTGTCTCCGCCTCGCTGTGCACCCCTCGACCGTACCCTCCAGGACCACCGGCGTAGATCCGGTCCGACGACGCAGACGCCCTCGCCGACCGATCCGGCAGCGAGAACCGCACCGTGTCCCGCCCTGCCCTAGCGGCCTCGCTGCCCGGCGCAGACGACAGCGGGGTCGACGGGCGCGACGGCGGCACAGACGGCCCGCTGTAGTACGTCGAGTCGCCCGAGTTGGTGCGGATGCTGGCCGCTGAGGAACTCGTCTGGGACACGACTTTGCTGGGTCTGCTGGGGGGCTGGGGGTGGTGGTGCGGGTCGGAGAAGGGCTTTTCGATGAACGAGGGGGTTGTTGTCGCTGTTGTTGTTACCTTGTGGGTCTTGGTGTCCAGGGACTTTTCGAGGAGCGAGTGCGTCGTCACGCTGGCGGATTTGGTCTCGTGGAGGGCTCTTTGTGTCTGGGGGAGAGGGGCGCCGGCCGAGGTGTCGGCGTGGAAGATTATGGTGGACATGGTGTCTTGTGTTTTTTTCTTTCTCTTTCCTCAAAACGAAGGAAGATGCGCCAACTCTCTGCGCAGGGGGAGAAGCGAGCAAGCAAGCAAGCAGGCAGGCAAGCAGGCAAACAAACAGACGAGGGGAAGACGATGCCGTGCAAGGAAGAAAAAAAACGAGCGTAACAGGCGTATTACGATTACGGCCCCAAGCAGCGAGGGTGACGAGGGGGGAGGGAGGGGAAGGGGGGCGTACAGAGTCCTCCCGCCATGCACATCGAGTAAGTTATACTATTATACCACCACCGAGCTATGACACGACGAGACGAGACGACACGGCCAGCGTGCATCGTTCGGCTTGCCGCCCAGCTCGCCCGCAAACCCACATGGGGAAGCCACGACATCGATTTTCGCACGTACATCACCAGGCCCCGCCGAGAAGACGGACCGCTCCCGGGCACACACACACGCACCCCTACCGACCGCCTCGGGGCACGCCTGGGGCCTCGATGGAGAAGCGCGCCGGTCGTCGTCGGGCTCGCTCGCAGGGCGCCCGCTCTCTTTCTCGCACTGCATGCACGGTCTTGGCAGGTCCCCGTGCCCCCCCTGGGGGATCGTCGGCCGTCCCATCGAGCACGTCAAGCTGAGGGCTGGTGAGGTGGGCATCATGGTGCCCGGCCATGGAGAGCTTAGCACGCCCCGCCTGGCCCGCCTGGGGTACAGAGCGTACAATGCCATTTTCGAGGAGCTGGGTCCCCGTGTTTCGTGCGTGCGTGCGTGCGTGCGTGGATGCGCTCGGGATGGGGTGTTTTGCAGGTCGTTTTGCAGCAGGGTGGCACGGCGTCGGAGAATCGGCTTGCGGGGGGTGTTGTGCGTGGATTCTCGTCGTGCGCTGGCCAAGGGTGGTATGGAGAGGGGGGAAGGGAAGTTGTGAAGGCAGCTGGTAGCAGAGCGACGGGCGTTGTGCAAGTTGCAAAGCGTCATCGCGATCGCAGGCTGGACTGTGCCCTGGAGCTGCCCCGGCGAGGTACCAGAAGATCTACTCTGTCGTGCCTGAGTAGGGGAAATTGGAGAGAGGCCCAGCATGCGCTGCGCAGAGCGAATCGAGGGGCTAGGGGGATGCATCCTGGTGTCCGACGCGCCGGTTCGACGGCCGGGCAGGGCCTGACACGTAGAGTTCCAGGGCCGGGGCCGAAAGAGGGAATCGGAGGCTGAAAAGGCACGCAGGCCTTGGCGGCATGTCTACAGGCGGACGATCGTCCCGAGAGGAATTGGACAGAGGAGACGGGGGGGGTTGGGGTTCGGCGGGGCTGAAAGAAGCGGGACGGAAGAGAATGCAGCGCGTGGCGCACACGCGCGCAACTTCGCCAAGCCGCCGGATCGGTGCCGGGGGTATGGTATTGTACTGTAGAGCGGGACCGGTACACCGCTTCTCTTCTGGCCTCGTTGTGGCACGGCATCGTGGTGGGCGCGCGGGCGAGGACATGGCTATTGTGATGTGCACATGGATGCGCTGTCGACGGCGGACAGGCCAATCACCGCCCCGGGCCCCTCGCGTAGGCACATTACCCGGTGAAGTTAAAATCGACATGATGCCAATCTCTTGCCTCAAAGCTTGCCTGGACGGTGCAACGCTGGGAACTTGGAGATGGGCTTTTGCGCTGGCTCGACCTGCTTTCCCTACCCCTCGTCCTCGCCCTCTGCACACACACACGCAATGCACCCCTGCGTCAGGGACGACTCGTGTCCCAGCAGCTAAACTACGTGCTGTGCTACAGTAAGCGCTCTTCCGATGCATGTCGACGATCGGCCAGCGTGCCTGCGTATGTACCCAAGTCGACCTCTTCGGTGCAGCTGGATCGAGATCAGAGCCGCCAGGGCCCCTGGCCCCTGGGTCCGTTCGCCAGGACTGCTCTTAGTAGGAGACTTGGATCACAAAGTTAAAATGAAGAGCACCTTGGATGGAAGCAGGCGGGCAGGAAAATCCATGCATCAAGCGGTATGGCGTGTGTCTGGGAGCTTCCAATCGCGGGGCCCACGTGCGGGCGATCCTGTCGGGAGGCTCGAATCGTCGGGGCTGGAGGGGGCGGCTGAAAGGACAGAGGCACGGCAGCGTGGCCGAGGGAGTGCGAACGCAAGGGTGCATCGTGAAGGGCTTCTCTGCACTGGCACTACTGCGGTGAAGGGCCACCCCCCGACTTGGACGGCGTACCGTGTGGCCGTGGCATGTGCGGAGATGCCGAGTTGGTTGGATGCACGCCGGATCACACCATGGCGCTGCCAGATTCAGATTCGTAGGCTGCGAGAAATCACGCTGGGAGCCTCGTCCAGAAAGGCCAAGGCCATGACGGAATGCGCGGGCCTGGTTTTCTTCGGGGTGGGATGGTGAGCGAGTGCTGGAGGTATTTCTAGAGGGGGGGACGTCGTGTGCACTGCGAGGGTACAGGTCCTGCATCCGCTCACTGCTCTTTTTTCGACGTCTTCTTGCCTTTCTGCGTTTGTTTCCTCCACATTCGTTTGGTCGTCATGGATCCTGAAATCGTCACCGAAGTGCTTGCCACTGCGTCCAAGGAGCGTTCGGCAGCCAGGGGCAAGACGCTCGCTGCTTCACCCCCTACACCTCCCCCTGAAATGAACATTTCTCTCGAGTGGTCCAGCAAGTCTCAAGCAAACCAACTCCATCAATCCCCGCCAGATCCTCAGACTCTGGTCGCCGTAATCGGCGTAGGTTACGTCGGCACGCACCTCGTCGAAGCTTTTTCCCAGCACTACAATGTCATTGCATACGACCTCAGCGAGAAGAGACTCCAAGCCGTCGCCGAACAGCTCAAAGGGCTGCCAATCAAATTCACGTCCTGTGCGACCTCCCTGGGGGAAGCAACCCACATCCTCATCTCCGTCCCCACCGTGCTCAACGACGACAAAACCATCGACACCACCTACCTACGCAGTGCCATCGCAGACGTCGAAAAATATGCCAGACCCGGATCCACCATCGTGGTCGAGAGCTCCGTCGCAGTCGGCATGACCCGCCAGCTCGTCGGGCCGCTGATGCAGTCGAAGAACTTCAAAGTGGGCATGTCGCCAGAGGTAGGCTACTCCTTTCCCCCTCCCCCCAAAAAAAATCACGAAAGTCCTCAGAAAACTAACCCGCCACGTGACAGCGCGTCGACCCAGGCCGCACCACCCCGTCCTTCATCACCATCCCGAAAATCATCTCGGGCCTCGACGCGCCCTCCCTCCACGCCATCTCCGCCCTCTACACCCGCGTCTTCGCCTCCCTGCGCCCCGTCTCCTCCCCGGAAGTCGCCGAGATGACCAAGCTGTACGAGAACTGCCAGCGCATGGTCTGCGCCGCCTACGCCAACGAGATGGCCGACGCCTGCGCCGCGCTGGGTCTCGACGCCTGGGAAGTCTGCGCCGCCGCCGCGAGCAAGCCGTTCGGGTACCTCCCGTTTCGGCCCGGCCCGGGCGTCGGCGGGCACTGCATCCCCGTCAATCCGTACTATCTGCTAGCGACGTGCGAGATGCCGTTGCTGGAGAGCGCGGCGCGGAGGAGCGGGGAGAGGCCAGCGGAGGTGGCGGGGCGGTTTATGCGGCGGGTGGAGGAAGGGCGGAGGGGGGCGAAGA
>Ga0247757_10000664_pt1 | contig 27268 bp, 30 predicted proteins | sample UWRJL126311R4_FD_180929 | JGI IMG/M metagenome (GOLD analysis project Ga0247757, IMG submission 180929) | Plant litter microbial communities from Arlington Agricultural Research Station in Wisconsin, United States - UWRJ-L126-311R-4 | ecosystem: Environmental > Terrestrial > Plant litter >...
GGCGAGATCGTCCATACCACTTATCAAACAATAGAACCATAAGCAGATTTCTCCGAAGACTTTAGAAATTGAGCCACCAGGTCAATCCAAGCATTTACGCCTCTGCGTAAACTCTTATTGAGCGCGAACTGTTCTTTACAAACCGCCTTTAAATCATGTATTTCCGTTAATGGGATTTGTCCAAGCTTCTCCACGAAAATAGCATTGTCTGCTGTTCTAAGACAATGTAGGTTGACACTGCTCTCGCTTCCTCGAAATATATGATATCTCGCGCCCTTTCCGGGAACGCCGCTAACGTGGACCAGTAGACATCTGTCAATATATCCCCGTTTATATCGAGCGATGTACAAGTCTTTCATGGCTGGGTCCGGAGTGCTCAATTCTTTGTTGGCTTGGCCTATGACCTAAGTATCAGACAGCGTTAGTAAGGGTATTGGCCTTTGCTGACATTGTGAAGATAGGGAGGGAATACGTTGGCAATTTTCGCAGCTGAGATTTGGCAGCAGAGATTTAGCAGCAGTGTGTGCTAAGCCGAGAGCGATAAGCTAGATAGGGCGACGAGCGTGGTGTTGTTCGGGTTGAAGGGATGGAAAACAGCAGAGAAATTGATTTGTCGTAGTTCTTTATGCGTAGAGTCAATGAAGGCGAAGGGTCGAAGTAGTATGATATGATTCCGGCAGAGCGATTCAATGTGAGTTTTTAAATGATTATTTAAATCATGTTTTCAACGAGGTGTTTCATCACATCGTCCAGACAGATGTAGTTGTACTAAGACATTTGCCATTTGAATGGCTCTATATCAAACTGCGTCGATTCAGATGTGTTAGTGTGTTATTTGAGACAATTCCAAACATGAGGGAATCAAGACTAATCAGGCCTATAACTGCACAAAACAGATAATATCGCGTGGAGAGAGCGCCGGGTTCGTTGTGAGCCTACACTCCGTTACTGGCTATTGATATAAGGTAAAATCTTTGTAAAAAGAGGGAGTAAAGGCGAATAGTCCTTAGGATCGCTTGAGAGGGTTGGTCAGCACTCAGACAAGAACCTGAGACTCCAGTAGGGTTTGACAAACATCAACATGGGGTTTGACAAACATCAACATGGTGGAGATATTCTAAGGCTCCGTGCTATGGTAGAGTGTTGCGCACTGAAGCCTCCTGCCGCACCCCTTACCACCCACAAGACGAAACTTGCACAGCCCTGGTGAGCACATTACCAAACGCACAAACGTCCAAACACGTAGAGAGAAATGGAGGGTGCATGGGAGAATGTGTATTAGTCTGGGTATTAATTGGTAGTTGTAAGTGCGTAAATTAATTGTATATTCCTTATGTCGCCTCTGACCTTTGATCGACCCGCATGAAACCCCGCAGTTGCCACACACTAGCTCATGGGTGTTTCCGTTGGCCTGCTGGAGCTGTTCTGTCCTGCCCGCCTACAATGCTGCCAGCAAACCAGCCATACCTATAGCCATTCCCAATCCAGCGCCAGCGGTAGCGATGGGTGCTGTTCCCGGACTACTGGAGCTTGCTGCAGCCGCAGTCTGACTTCCGGAGGATGAGACTGACGTGGATGTGGGCGCCCCGGTGACAGACGCTGAGGAAGCGGAACCTGAAGCGGAGCTTGAAGAGCCAGACGAAGAGCCAGCCGAGGAGCCAGCGGAGGAGCCAGCGGAGGAGCCCGAGGAGGCGGTCGGGGCAAGCGTGGATGAGGCACCGGGGGCGCAAGAAGCCTTGGTTGGTACATCGACACCATTGGCTTTGCACAGGGCGCTTGCAAGTTGAATGATTTCTGGACGGATACGTTAGCTGTGCAGCCGAGGTTGAAGGCGAATCAACGTACTGTCTTGATCGCTGCTGCTGCAGGTCGTAGCCACGCAGCACGAAAGATCGGCAATGAGCTGCTGGTTACCACACACACACTTGAAGTCGAGCTGGCCACAATTGCCCAGCTGGTTACCGAAGCATTTTTGCTACGGACTTTTAGCAATTGAGCAGTGGAAGCCAGGTAGGGTGGCACTCACACCACACTCTGGTAGCTGGCCGAGAGGACTCTGCGCAACAGCCAGGGAGCTGAGGGCAGCAAGGATGGCAACACGAGAAAAGCGCATGGTAGCAAGTGGTTGAGGCGTGATAAGGATGCGGAGGAACAGAGGGACGGAGGGCAAAAAACAGCCAGGTTGCGAGGGGCGTGGGCTTGTTTATTAGATGGCAGGCGGCTGCAGGGTCGGTTGACAGGCCACACCGGGACGGCATAGTCTGCATGTCTGGATCTTCTCGGTCGCCAGCGGTCAATTGGGAGCAGCCGAGATTGCGACCGTGGGCGCCTCTTAGCTCGCGGACATGCTTGCCTTGAGGCTTAAGCCACAAGCACGACAAGCAAGATGCTCTGCCTGCTACTGCTACACATGTCGCGTAGATGCATAACAACCGTCCATGCCCGTGTCCATGCATGCGAGCACGCAGGATGGCCGTGGATGGAGACATGTACTGTCGACACGATGGACGGTGCCCCCGGCGGACATGGGCACCGCGCCTTCCCCGCACTTTGCTCCCCTGCACCTGCCTGCACTTGTCTGCACCTATCTGCGCCTGCCTGCGCCCGCACCTGCATTCCCGGCCGATCGCAAGGGAGTCGGCCCACGACTCAGGTGGACCTGTCTGCCTCTGTGAAACGGGTACCTCAGCACCCCCACGGCTCCAGAGCGCCAGCAGAGGACAGTCGGCCAACGCGAGAGAAGCCGGCCTCTTTGCAGGCAGTCCGAGGCGAATCGCAGGGCGTCTGTCAAGCGGGTGCGTGTATCGTCTGCGCTGCGCCCTGTCGCCCTCCCCTCTGCCAACTAGACCGTCTTCTTGCACAGGGCAAACAACCAAGCTCCATACGCCTCCCCGTCAGTCCTGCCGCCTCCTGTCTTGGTCGAGCGATGCGCCCACTGGGACGGAATGAAAGGGATAAGACAGTGGCACTCGGTTGCTGTACCTGCATCTGCAAGATGCTAGTGCGGCGACTGTCGCGCGGCCATAGACGCTCGAATAGCGAAGCAGCCGGTCTAATTTGGCGTGTGGGTAGGGCTGCTTCGCCAGCGCACGCCGGCACGTCGGCCTGGCTCCACAGACGCCACTATGGCGCGTGCCGAAGACGCCTGGGTGAAGTCATGGAGACGGTTGATGCTCAGGCGTGCAGTGTACGTGTGTGTCAGCGTCTGGAAAGCTGCATTGTGTGCCCTGGCAGCCCGGCCTATGGAAATGAGGCTTCGGCAGCGCGCGTTGCCCCGTCTGGTCCTCAAACATGGCCGTCCTTCACGTGGAAAGCCATAACCTGAGCCCGAGTCCGCACGGTCGCCATGTGCCAGCCCGTCCGCAAAAATGAAGCATCAACACAGAGAGGCATGATTGGACATGGTCGCCGAAACACTGGGTCTGTCTCGTTCCATCCCCTTCGAGTCACCGCGGTGCTGAGGGTGGCTTCACTTGGTGTTCAAGCTCAGGTGTATCCAGGGCCACGTATTGCCCTCTTGCCTTCCACTTGCCCCGGGCAACGAAGGGAATGAGTCTGTAATTCTTTGGAGCCGCGGACAGCTTAAATAGAGCTGCGATGGATGCTTCGAGAGTATCGAGTAGCCTCTTCACATCAGCGACTTGAGCCACCAAGACACAACTCACACTGGTTTTTCTACCATGTCAATCAAAACCCAAACACTACTGCCTCGCCGGCAAAGCAAGCCCGTTCGACCACCACCCGGCGAGACGAACCAGCCCCGCGATAATTTTTGTAAGCCATTCGTTCCCAGAAGTTAACGATTAGAATTCTGACTTGTAGAATACAGAGCTCAACATGCCTGCTACCGATTCTGATCCCACATGTCCAAGCCAGGCTCACCCTAGAAACGGATCAAGCAATATGCTCTTTCAAGCCCCAGTCTTGGTCCAAGTTGGCCGAGCCGGTGTACCCGCTAAGCCGTATCCGGCAACCAACGTCAAGGCACATTCAAGCTTAAGCCGAAGTGATCCAAGCAACCGTTAACGACAATCATTACCGTACTCGCTCGACGTTGGTTTTAATCATGGGAAACTGGGTCGGTTTTGCTGTCCAAGTCAATCGGGATTTACGCGTGCGCGCAGCTGCTCCAAGAGCTGGCTGAGCATAGGGGACCCGTGGGCTGTGCTGTCCGGTCAAGAGGCCAGCAAAGTCGTCATGGCAGGTAGTAGGGGCGATTGAGGGACTTTTGGCGGTTTCTTATCAGCACATACAAACCTGATTGACTCATCTCTGAGGCCTGGGCTAGAGCCTGAGCTGCCTTGAGGTGCGCCGAAGAGATAGTACCATACAAGCCACTGCGCACAGCCGCAAAGTCACGAGGTGTTAGTTCCTCAGCCTAGCAGGCAACAATCCAATTACCACTCATAGTCGTTGAAGCGCTACCACTATGCCTGAATGCCATCATGGCCGCCTCGAGTTCGGCCTCGCTCGTGTTTTGTTGTGGCTTTGCACTGCAAATGACCCTCAGGCTGTCCTCCAGAACGAGCGGCGAGCCAATGTAGTTACCAGTTTCCCACTCTCGGCCTCTCACTCCCTATATTGTAGCCTTATTCAAAATGTATAGCCTGGCGGTCTCCACTACCATGGCTCCGCCACATCTTTTTGCCTTGAGTTTGCAGTGAATTCGGCTTCCTTTCCTTAGCCTAAAAGAAGGCGAGTCCTAGACTACAGCTATAAATCGAGTATGGACCATAGAGAGGCTCAATGCTTGCACACCATTTAAGTATATATATATATATAACCAAGTACGCCTGCCGCTCGATCATAGGGTACATTGGTTTTCCGCCACGTTCGTCACAAGACATTCGAAGAACAGCTTTTAACCCAATTCTCGCTACCATGAGGCTTCCTACACAAACTTTATACATCTCCTTCTCCGACCCTCAAACACGCGATGGTGGCGCCCCCAACCCAGGCTCTCGACCACGCTCAACCGGCGCCATGACCCGCCTATACGACAACGACGCGAACAGTCGAGATGGGGGATAAACATATGCTCCTCCTCTTGACTGGCCTCACCCGAGACAACTAGGCCAGTCTACAACCTCGGTCCGATCTATAAAGCACATCTAAAACACATACAACCTGGACCGTGGCTACTATCTCGGATCAACCCTGTCTTTTACTTTCTTCTGAACATGGAGGCCTTCCTGGATTCACGCCACGCATTTGGGTTATTTTGGGGCGATCTTCTATGCATTTTTTTTTTCCAGCGTCTACCATGCATCCGACGGAGTTCTTCAATTGGCGGGGTTAGAGGTGTTGTTTGTTCTTCCTCGGGTTCGTACAGGGATTTGTTCAGGACATCATAGGCGGCAACTATAGAGCTCTGGGATACCAATGTTTTGTTATACTTCCTGGGAACGGGTAACGGTAGTAGTTTAATAGAAATGCATGTCAGCATTCTTTTTTTTTACATACACAAATATTGACTATTGGACACATGCTCTTGCAATTGTACTAGACCAGTTTCAACTAGCATTTGGGTTTCGTTGCTCGGTCTTCTATTCTATGTCATGCATGCTCAAACCACGTAATCCAGAATGCACCTGCTTTACAAAACACCACGCTATTCTAATTTACAATCGCGCCATCCGAATGCATGTGAACAAGTGAAAAGCCCGTCTAGCAAGACTCATCGCCCTGCAAGATTCCCTTGAGGATGTTGCTACCTGGGCCAACAAGGGAAGCTGCCAACTCGTTCTCATCAACAGCACTAGCGACTTGACGGTCCTCCATCGCAACCCCACCAAATTTGGCCCTCCCTCTTCTGCTTGGAGTTCCCGCTGCCGTATCAAGTGACCCCATCCTCCCTTCAACAGCATTAACAAGCGAAAGCGTTTCAAGGCTGCCAACAACATCTCGGAACTCATTGTTTGTAAGAGCGTGGAGAATGCTCTCACGCTTACACAGGGCCGTATACGTTTCAAAGAGTTGTTTGACAGTAGGGGCCGTATTTCGGATCTTGGAGGGCGTCGAAAAGACGTTGCTTAGTTTCGAGGAGCGTTTTCCCTTTTCGATTGCTGAGAGCGAGCACAAAACAGCTTTTTGCTGGAGATTGAGTTTCTGGAGGCGCTGAACGGTACCATTACTGAAGATGGAAGCGGTGATGCGTGCCACGTGTGCAATTGTGGCGCGAGGGGCAGTCTCGGCCGTGAGCTGACTTAGCGATGCTTGAAGAGCGCTCTCCGTGTCACGCTTTGGAGGTGATCGTACGACGGGTGAAGAAAGATTCATGTTTTCCACCAGCGCAACTTTTGAAGGGGACGGTGTCGGATCAGGTGTGATTTCAGCAACTTTCTTAGTATGCTGATCACGAGTATCTGCTTCGACTGAATCAATTGCTCTTCTGCAAATGTCAAAGGCCTTGCGCAAATCGCCAGACTGCAATGCAACTTTCTTTGCGAGAAACATAATGGCAGCGGGATGGATATAAGGGACAATATCGACGTAGTCGGAGGTGAGCGACTTGAGTTTTGAGGTTATGACCGAAGAGATTTGAGGGGCTGTATATGGGAGAAACGGCAGAAGATTAGGTTTGAGACCACGGGCCTTCAGTCGAGGCAGGAAGCGATCGGTAAAATCAAGAGCGTTCGCAATTCCTACCAGGACGAGGTTGGAAGATTTTTGAAGGGACCATTCAAAGACACTGTAGAGTAGGTCGACGTCAAGCTCTAAAAGATGGTCGACTTCGTCGAGTGTAATAACGTAGGATGTGTTACGTTGCATGAACAGCGCTTTTAGGGCGTCCATCTCCTCGCCTTCTTTGACCTGACCAACGTCGACAAATTGTTCGAGCAGGGTTCGGTACAGATGGGCTGCAGTCTTTGTGCTCATGCAATTAACGTAGCCAGTATTCACCGAGATTCCTGATGCGATTTTGTGGCAGACTTCATGGACAAAAGCGCTTTTACCAGTACCGGGCGGGCCGGAAACATAGATGCAACCTGATTTTCTCGCCTTGATGTGTGAAGAGATGAAGGTGTCGAGTTCTTGCCGTTCTGCATCGCGCCCAAAGAGGGCTGCAGGCGCCGCACCTCGAACGAAGAGCTGACGAGCATTATGGTAGATGGTAGGCACGCCGTTGCGAGGAGTGGTAGGCGTCCGCGGCGTCAAAGGCCGTCCTGCGACGAGTAGCCGATGTCTAGGGGTCACGGCGACTTTGCCAGTTAAAGCGTCTCGATGACGTGGAGTTGAGGGAGTCGTGGCCTGGGCCTGCTTCGCCTTGTCGGAGCACTTGGCCGGCGCCTTCGCTGGAGAATGGGACTGCCTGGCAGAGGCAAGCGGTATGCGACTCTCGGGTCTACCGTGCTTGGAAGGCGCTGTGAAGACTCCCTTCCCGCGCTTTCTAGATGGCTGCTGCTCTTCATTGTCCGCGCCATTGTTCTTGGTTGGCGTGATAAAGGGATTTTGGTTCTCCCCGTCATCCAAGATCACAAACTGTGCTCGGCGCTTAGAACGGGTTGCAATTGAGCATGTCGCATCTGCAGCTTCTACCTGTTAGCAGTGCACGCGTAGGTCTCTACAGGCTGAAGCGACAGGGATTCTTACCAGAGCCGTCGCTGTTGCTGTTGCTGTTTGCTGAGCTGCGGCTTCTCTTGCCGAGAACAGTAGAGCCAGAACCAGAAGGCATTTTTCGCGATGCCGAGATAGCGTGGGGAGGCGTGTGTGGTGTTGCGGAAGGTGGGATGCAGATGAACAGAAGGTACGGTCAACGCGTCGCGCTCAAAGACCAGGCGCGTTCCACGCGTAAAGTGAGTCTTGGCCATCTTGGCAATTCCAGCCACCACTTGCATTCTACTCGACCCATCTTGGGATAAATTTGTGCGTGATACAGGCGCGGCCGATAGCCCTACTGCGAATAAGAGGGAAACTGCGCCGGTTTTTGTCAGTTCTCCCTTTATCAATGCCCGTCTTCAGTGATCTGTAAGTCCAGCATAATGGCATAGACGCATCAGCCCACCAATGGCCCCTTTGGATTAATGTTAATACTTCATGAATCACGACGTTGGCACTGCGTTTGATTATGCTTTTTCTTAATGTCGACCATCTATGCTGGAAACTCCGACATATGCATAAGATGGATTAGTTTGATTTCTTTGAATTTGCACAATTCTCTGAGAGACTCATTGAATTAGCCATTGAATGTGCAAATCGCCCCTCGCCAAGATCTTTATTATTTATTGCATTATGCCGAATCCTAGTACTTTCGGTCTGAACTTCTATAACTACTAACTTGACTTCTTGGTTTACCGAAATCTTAATTGGCCGGCGAATGCACAAGCATCAGTCGCGGAAATCAATACTGCTTAGCTAATAAGCTACCCGTGACCGCGTGATGACCTAGGGAGGCTCCAGGCGAGGGTCGCGTTCAATTACATCCCCACACGCGGCTAAGTGACTTGGCCCATTGGGAGAGCTTCACCACAATGGCACCCAAATCCAGTACCCTCCCGTCGTCCTCGTCGCAGAAAACAAAACAGCAGTCGATATCTGCCTTCTTTACACCGAAACCGTCGCCTGTTGCCAGACCCTCGGTCACGAAGCCCACCGCGTCACCCCAAATCGACCATGCCATTGCATCTGAAGACGATGACGATACAGGACCCGTAAGACGAGCCGCATCATCAGGCTTTAAGCGTGTTGTGGATGACTCCGAGTCTGAGGAGTGCGTAAGGGTGCCTTCACCTAAGCGGGCGCGCTTCGACGAGAGCAATACAACTAGCGTTGTACGTCAACGGGATGCTCGATCTTCCCTTGAGCATGCTACTTCTTCTCAGCTGAATACCAGGCTGCAGTCCCTTGATAGGGCTTCAAAATACATGTTTTCGTCCTCTTCAGTGGCCGATGAGCAAGCAGACGATGACGATGACAACGATGATAGTGAAGCTGCATGTAAACGAAGAGCGGAACTCCACAAAAAGTTTGTCAAGAAGCTCGGACGACCGGACAGCTTTGCAGAATTACGAAGGAAGAATAAGACAATCGACACTGGGGAGGACGGGGAAGGTACCGAGCAAAATGACGAACAGGACGAAGGAACAACGCGACCTGCAAAAAAGACGAACCCAAAAAAACGGACAAAGCTTACCCCAATGGAAACACAGTTCCTCGAGATTAAGAGGAAATATCTTGATACAGTCATTTTATATGAGGTGGGTTACAAGTTTCAGATATATGGGGAGGACGCACGTATTGCGGCAAAAGCACTGGGTATCGTCTGCATCCCTGGAAAGTTTCGATACGACGAACACCCTTCCGAAGCACATTTGGACCGATTTGCTTCTGCGAGCTTCCCTGTACATCGTTTACAGGTTCATGTGAAGCGGTTGGTGCAAGCCAACTACAAAGTGGGTGTAGTACGGCAACTCGAGACAGCAGCACTGAAAGCTGCTGGAGACAATAAGAATACACCTTTTGAACGAAAACTCACCAACTTGTACACCAAAGGTACATACGTCGATGACGTAGACGGACTTGAGCCGTCAGGGCCGGGCTCAGGTCCACAATCAACTGGATATCTCTTGTGCATAACTGAGTGAGTCAACCTCCACAATGTTCACAAAAAATTTATCAATACATCCATTCTGGACAAAATCAACTGACTGTTAAATAGGGCAGAGACAAAGACCTCAAGCACTGATGGCAAAATACAAGTTGGTTTCGTCGCAGTACAACCGGCAACTGGTGACATAATTTACGATGATTTCGAAGACGGCTTTATGCGCAGTGAAGTTGAGACCCGTTTGCTGCACATTGCCCCTACGGAGTTTTTGATCGTTGGATGCTTGTCAAATGCCACGGAAAAGCTGATTCAGCATCTGTCAGCGAGCAAGAGTAATGTCTTCGGTGATAGGGCTCGCGTGGAGCGTGTTGACAAGCCAAGCACAATGGCTGCCCAAGCTTACAGCCATATATCAAACTTTTATGCGGACAAAATGAAAGACAGCCAAGCCGGGTTCGATGGGCACGGGGCTGTAATCGACAAAGTACATCAATTGTCTGAGCATGTCACTATATGTTTGTCCGCCCTGATCACATACTTGCATGATTATGGGCTCGAACATGTCTTTGATTTGACCAAATACTTCCAGCCTTTTAGCGCCAGATCATACATGCTCTTAAATGGCAACACTCTGACCAGCCTCGAAATCTATCGCAATCAGACGAATTACACTAGCAAAGGGAGTTTGTTCTGGACAATGGATCGCACAAAAACACGATTCGGACAGAGGCTGCTTCGAAAGTGGGTAGGGCGCCCATTGCTGGATAGGAAGAAGCTCGAAGAAAGGATAGCAGCTGTTGAGGAACTGAAAGAAGGCGAAAACACGAGACCTGTTGACAAGCTCAAATTTGTCCTAGGAAAAGCAAGAAACGACCTTGAGAAGGTTTTATTGCGGATATACTATAAGAAATGTTCGCGTCCAGAAGTGCTTGCTGCGCTTCAAACGCTCCACGATATTTCGGGTGAGTATCTGAACGTGAAGGCTTCAAATGATAGCGAATTTACCACCCCGGTCCTTTGTGAATCTATTTCAAGGATTCCACAGATTTACCAGGATGTTAGCGAGCTTCTAGAAAGGATCAATGCTCGGGCGGCAAAGGACGATGACAAGTACGGCTTCTTTCGGGAGGAATATGAGGCTGAAGACATCAATGATTATAAGTTGAGTATCGCTTCGGTCGAAGATGATCTTAACACCTATAGGAAGGAAGCTGCCGCAAAGATTGGAACAAGTCAAGTGAACTATGTTACTGTGAGCGGCATCGAGTACCTGATCGAGGTGAAGCGCAAATCGCCTCAGGAGAAACGGGTTCCAGCTTCATGGCAACAAATATCGTCTACCAAGGCAGTGATACGCTTCCACCCACCAGAGGTCAAACGCATGATTCAACAGCGCGATCAATATAAAGAATCCCTTGCTGCGGCGTGCGATGCAGCATTCGCACGCTTTCTTGATGACGTATCTGCGAAATATCAAGATTTGCGAGATTGCATTCAAGCTCTTGCAACACTTGATGCTCTGCTCTCCTTAGCGGTTCTTGCATCACAACCGGGCTACGTAAAGCCTACCTTTACCGATGAGATCGCGATATCCATTACTGAGGGCCGGCATCCTATGGTAGAGCAACTTCTACTGGATTCCTATGTTCCTAATGACGTTCATTTGTTTCATGATTCGACCAGAGCGCTTCTCGTTACTGGTCCCAACATGGGTGGAAAGTCTTCTTACGTCCGCTCCGCTGCTCTCATTGCTATAATGGGGCAGATTGGCTCCTATGTCCCCGCTACTAAGGCCCGGCTAGGTATGCTTGATGCTGTATTCACACGGATGGGAGCCTTTGACAACATGCTGAAAGGGGAGAGTACCTTTATGGTGGAGCTGAACGAGACTTCTGACATCCTCAAATCTGCTACATCACGCTCACTTGTCATCCTAGATGAATTGGGTCGTGGTACGTCGACTTTCGACGGAGTTGCAATCGCAGAGGCTGTTCTTGATTACATCGTTCGCGATTTGCAGTCGCTCACTCTTTTCATCACCCATTATCAGCATCTTGCCAAGCTGCAAAATCGCTTCAAGCAAGGGGAACTGAAGAATGTGCATATGCGTTTCGAGGAGAGAGATGGTGGTAAGGAAGTGCTGTTCTTATATGATGTTGCTGAGGGCACCAGTCATAGATCTTATGGACTCAATGTTGCGCGACTAGCACAGATGCCAGAGAAGATCATTGGCGTGGCCGAGGATAAAAGCAGGGAGCTTGAACAAATAATGGCCGCATCTAAAATGGGCAACCTGTAAGTTCTCCGTCGATATAACATGCAGGTTCATGGGTGCTAATAAACTATAGATCTCGAATGGCGAAGGAACTATTGATTGAAGAGAGTGGGTCAACTTTGGATAGATTCGTCGAAGCTCTTGAACAGCTGTAAGGAGGCCATGAAGCCGGATGATTTTGTTCAGGTGGTGCCCTGACGTTGTTCAGCCAGCAGCAGGGGCAACCTGAGAAACTAAAAATTCGGATTAATCCAGCAATGGTTGACTGCATTGTTTCCAATATGACTCTTCAGTAAAATGGGATAGACGGCTTTTTTCTAAGTAGAGCCTGCACGCAGTGATTGGATGGACAACAGAGGGATAGTAGGATAGTTAATGGCTAGTGTGGTGCTTAAGCAAGGCTATGGGTAGCCCGATGTGTCTTTCGAGACATACTTGTAGGTGTGTAGCCTTACAGGCTCATCGGCATCCCCCTCGTCCCTGGGCAAATCTAAGGCGATTGAATTTTTTGTCTGGAATGAAGCTTCTCGCATTAAATCGAAGAAGACATCTTCGCTCGAATGACGGCGTTTCATTGCGATTGCGACTGTAACATGGGGAGAGCGCTCGGCCAGGAGGCGCAGAGTACGTACCAGCGCTGGACTACAAGTGGGAATTAGCCAACTAGTAGGACATAGAACCTATTCAGGCCAGACGAACCTGCTGTCAGAATTGTAGGTGCAATCTGATGCAATGACGAGATCCGTTTCTTGTGCGGAAGCGCCGTCTTTATACAGAAGTGTCGTGGGAAGAGCGTCTTCCCAGTTTAGCTCCTGGAAACGAAGACTGGCACCTTTCGCACAAGCGGCCCGGCTAATATTCCTCTCGGCAATGTTACGTGCCTCAGGAAGATCGGTGAGAAGTACTTGGGCGCCTGGGATACTCTGGGCGAAAGCAATACCCACCTAAGCCATCAGCTCAACGCCCAACGACCTGCAACTAAGGAGGAGGGGGACTCACCAAGCCACACCCGCACCCAAGTTCTAAAATATAAAGGTTGTTTGGGCGCTCCAGATTCAGGCTGACATGATTGAAGAAAAGGCTTCTAGAGAGGAGGTGGTTCAGATGGCATGCGAATGCAATGCCGGCATCCCTGGGGTGGTTAGCGATTCTCACAAGAGTTGCTCACTACCGACCGAGTACCATAAATGGCGGGCAATACTTTCGCCGGTTTCTTCAAATATATAGATGGGATTGCCGTGGTCTTTAAACCGTCGTTGAACGATTTTCTCGGCTTCGTACAGGCCTTGGGTTGGATCCAGGTCGGCGCTCCAGGCCGACACTACACCATAGCAGTCTTGGTGTAGACTGTCGAGGTCATCGTGTTCAGACTTGGGTTCGACACCGACGCGCACCAAGATTGGCCACTTGCGAGGGGATTTAGTGGACAGAGGTAGCGTGACAGACAGGCTGCGCATGCCGGCAGTCCACTGCACCGTCTTCCAGATGACGACATGGGGGGGATGGGAGGACTGGCTGTGAATGAGTTCAGCCGACAGGGTCACGGGGCAGGGCAAGAAGGAGTCTCCCAGGTCGGATGTGAGTGTGATGAGGCAGTGAATGCGGTCGTTCACTATGCGTGGGGGCTTAAGAAAGCGTATATATCTCATGGCGGCATGGTGGAGACCATTTGTGGTCGCAGCTGGTGCCGGGTTGGTGTTCGGCGGGGCGCCGGGGTAGAGCAAGTAGCGAGACCCAGAGGAAGCGGAACGACAACAATCATCCACCGTCCACCATCCAAACCCACAATCACGCAAACCCGCAGGCCCGCATGCGGCTGAAGCGCAGTCCAGCGCACCATGTACCGTCGCGGCGACCCGCGCTGGAACCGCACGCTCCAAAACATCAGCGACACGGTCGAGCACGCCAACGAGTCGGCACAAGAGGGCCTGTACAGCTTCACGCACGCATACGTCAATCCGTGCCTTTCTTCGCTCACACGCTGCGTTGAGGCCTGCACTGCACCGTGCTTCCCATCCCATAATGACCGACGTCGCCATCGCGCGCGGTCGCGCGGCCGGGCCGAGTCTAGCTTCGACTTCTACGACGACTGGGACGACGACGAGAACGACGGGCTGCTGGGCTGGGGCAACGACAACCTGGACAGGCTATGGGGCACCTCGACCAACTACGGCACCGTGTCGCAGCCCGCTCGCCAGCGCGCCATGAGCTATGGCAGTAGGAATCGTGATACCAGATTCCACAGGACGCGGAGGAAGAGCGCTGTCCAGCCGCACGACGGCGGCCCGGACCCCACCATCATCCCCAGCTCATCGTACTTTGGCTTCCTGGGCCGCTTGCCCTTCAATGTGGGCGGCAAGGTACTCCGTTACAGGCCTTCGGCCGCCGATTTGACCGAGCATCCAGGACAGTCTAGAGGTAGCCATGAAGATACCCACCCGCTACTAGAAGAGAACGAGGAGGCTGATGGCGCTGACGAGAACCCAGCCGATGCTGGCGAGAGAAAAGGTCACGGCCGTAAGCGTAGCCAGACGAGTGCCTCGGGCCACACCACCGACTCTCTGAGCTCGCGCGGTGACATTTTCCCTAGCGAAGACGAGCTTGACGATGCTATTCCCTTGGACGATGAATTTGCTGTGGCCCTCGAGCGGAGAACAACCGGACAGGCCCACGATGACATCACTAGTGCCACTAGCCGTGCGCGATCCGCGAGCAAAAGCAAGAGGCCGGCTGTCTCGCCCATGTCCACTAATACCTATGATTCTGGCCGAAAAAGCCACCAATCTGCCGCCGCAATGTCCCCGACATGGTCGACCTTGAGGCAAGAGGAAGAACTGCTACGTCAGCAAGAAGAAGCCGAGATCGAGCATAAGCGCATCGTAGCCTACCAGCTGGCCGTGAAGCGTGGCCTTACAACAGACCAACATGGGCCCACCAATGAGCTAGAGTCGGGAGAGCTATTCATGCCCTCCCCAGAGGTAGACACCCAGACAATGCCGGATAGCAGTTCTTTCCATGTCGATGATTCAGAACACTCAAGCCTGGCTCTAACCCCTAATAGGCGGCTGTCGTTGGATGATGAACCGCGGGACATGAGCGTTGTCTCTTTGCAATCCAACTTTGTGCCTGCACGGTTACCACATTTTGATTCGCAGCCCGATTGAAATTTTTGATGAAAAGAAGCTTTTGATTATCTAGCCATCAGAGCTTGGGGCATAGCCCAGATATACCGCAGGCCTAGGGCGGATTACACCCTCCAATAGGAATTGCCTTTCGCATCCTAAGTGAATGTATAAACGCCACACGACAAAGGAGCTTTGACTACTTGCGTTTTAATCAAGGACAGCGCATTTGTAGCTTCGCTGCCGCTTCACTACCACGCCCGCCTTTATAAACGGGCGGCGGAAAGCTTACATGTATCTAGCGGCACGGCACTGGTGGGACACCATTATTGGGCGAGATTTGACGAGGTTCATAGATTTCCAAACGCTATCTGCTTCTTCGTCAGGTCTTGATAGATGTCGTCCAGGACTCCTCTCTTGCGTTTCTTGCTTTCTCCAAGCGCTTCCCGCTCTTGCTCGTCTTCCTCATCCAACACCGCATCTTCTTCGGTACGCGGTTTCCATGCTGCAATGGCCCCGTCTGTGTGTGCAGAATACAGTTCTACATCGTGAGAGCGCCAGGCGAGTGCTGTGATTTTGTCCTTTAGATTCCGCTGGTCTTTGTTTTGGGCTTCATCTACGCGGTCTTCCTGCTGGGGGCGGCGCAGTCGGCGCATCAGCTTCCCCTCGAAAAGCTCATAGCCCAATATCTCTTGCTCGTTCGGGTAGAACACAATGTCTTTTTCTGGCTGCACATTCTCCATTGGGACGAGGATGGGAGTGCAAGGTGCAAGACCTGAGTTTCTGATCATAGGTCCAAAATTCGTGCATGTGTTGGCACCCGTATCTGCATTCCAAAGGCGGATGCGTTGGTCGTGGCCGCATGTGAGTATATGACGACCATCTGCAGTCCACGCGACACCATTGACTGGGCCTCTGTGCGCCCTGCTTTGCACAGTATAGCGGGAAAATGACGATGGCTTGCCCAGCATACCGGTAGAATCTTCCAAGTTCAGAATACCTAGTTCACTCACGCTACGACGAACATCCCATAAGCGTACGCTGCCGTCTGCAGCGCCGCTGGCAAGTATGTGTTCGCGCGTTGGACTCCACCCCGTACTGAGGATAGCGCCTGAGTGACCCGCAAGCGTGTGGGTGTTGGCGCCCGAGCGGAGGTCAATAAGCCGGACTAAGGGGCTCTGGGTTGCGCAAGCGACTAGTAGGTGCGAAGCGATTGGAGACAAGGAGATGTTATACACTACAGAGTCAAGGTTGAAAGTCGCAGACGGCGCAAGTGTCTCGCTGGAGTAGATCTTGACTGTGTGGTCGTATGAGGAGGTAAGGAAGGCCAGGCTATCAAATGGGTAGAAGGTGATTTGTGTGATACCAAGCTTGTGTGCTTCTGCTGTCTTTCTAACAGCGGACATAGGCGTGTACACAGCATGTTCATGGGTGGGTGGGTGCGATTCAAGATCCCAAAGCGCGATTGAGGAGTCAGCTCCACCCGAGAGTAGGTACCGGCCCTCGAATTTGTCGATGGTTAGTGCATTCACTCCGGAGACATGTGCTGGTAGAAAATATTGATGGTCTGGCTCGCCTACAGATGCCAGCCGTTCGCAAAATTTCACCGAAGATGGTTGCAAGGCATAGACGAGGCGAGATATGGTGATACGTTTGAGGTCATTGTGTCGAACAATACCGTGTGCGCGGCCGATGAGTTGTTGGGTAGTCATAAGCGACTACATGCTTTGGTTTTGCCGTAGGAGGTAGATAGGATATTTGAACCCAAGCACTCTCGGAACGATGAAAGCCTTATCCATAGCACGCTAATGTGATCAGTTAATCACGTGCCCACTCACGCTTACCTCAAGCCAGTAATAAGTCAGAACTATCTCTTGTATGCACATGATACTTGCATACATCATTTAGATATATTCCATTGAGACCAGACAGGGATACATTTGTTTACAATCGCGTGCATGAAGTAAATTCAACTCCAAAGTGACAGTGCGCACAGCCTCCTACTTCACCATGCGCAGACGGCAAGCTTCAGTGAACTCGTCAAAGTCCACGGGTACTTCCAGGTCGCAGAGCAAGGACTTATCTACAAAGCCAAAAAAGAGGCGTGCCAATCTGTACGATGCCGTAGCAGGTAAAGATAAGCAAACCAGATCAGCGAGCCGTTTTATATTAACAATTCAATAGGAATAGTAGTACAGTCCGGGTTCCTGACCCAAAAAACCAAGGATCAGAAGCGCGCCACCCAGATTTTACGTCCTGACGAAGTTCTGTTCAAAAGGAAGAGGGCGCCTGCTCGATATGAAGAGTCAGATTATTACTTTGCACACAGAGCGCTCGCTCCAGATCAAGAACTTCCTAATGGAGACTTGCTCGTTGCAGTTCATGACTATCTAACATGGCGAGCCAACAAGAGGCGAAATTGGAGGTTAGTTACCAAAGGGCGAAAGAAGTTCACAAACAGGGGACAGGTAAGAGGCCGGGCAAACAAGAGGCAAAGGAGGGAGCGACAGTTACAGATGGATGGGACGGTCCTAATGGCATTGGGTGTTCTAGTAGATGAGGCTACCAAAGAGAAACTAGGGGAAACGGGCGACCTTGCTCTGATCGAGGCCACCATGGGTGATGAGGAGAGGGCATTTGCAGCTGATGCTTGAACACCCCTACTACTGCAGCACCATCAACGGTAGACCAAGATCGAAGATGAATCCCAGGTTGAGGCGGCTCGGAGAATAGCTAAACATAAGTCTTGACCTGCAGACCGGTTCGGTCGCACCTGCCCCAGAGTAGACCAGGGTAAGTGCAATCACAAACACTTCTTCCAATAATCAGAATCCTACCAATTGTTTGCCTCTCATTCATCCCTCTTGTCATCACCATGGTACTGCACATGCTCAAATATATGCTGGATTGCGTTAACGTGTCAAACAGGCGCCCAAGGTCACCGCCAACGCTGCTAAGCAGGCCTTGATTCTGGCATGGTTCCACAAGACGGCGGTCGCGCACAGTATCAAGGATCTTGAAAAAGCGCTCCCGCAGGTTGCCTCGATCAATGGTATGCAGGTCAAAGACTATCTACAGGCCCTGCAGGACGACAACAAGATAAGCGTGGAAAAAATTGGTAGTGGCAATTGGTATTGGAGCTTTCCAAGTGACGAACGCAAGTCCAAAGCCACTGCACTTGGCAAGGCCCAGGGCGAGTTCGACAAGGCCAATGCAGCAGTAGAAGGGTTGCAAGCAAAGGTCGGGGATGCGGGAGCTGTCAGGGGAGATGACAGAGAAACGCTGGCCGATACAGGTATGGACCCATCCATGACGGCTATTCCACTAAATTCGTTTACTAACCCTGCAAGGCATGGATCGCACAGCTCTCGTCATTAAGCATGCACATCTCATCAGGGAGCTTGAGAAACTCCGCCAAGAATTAGCCGCCTACAGTGAGCAGGACCCAGTGGAGATGGAGAAGAAGAGAACCGAGACACATCACATTTACGCCGAAGTCAACAAATTCACCGATCAAATTCTCAGCATGGAAGGCTGGCTAAAACATCAACTGGGCGGAGACACTGATCAGATGTTACACTTGAAGCGCGCCTATTATGGGGATGAGCTAGATGAAGAAGAGTCTAGCTTACGTGAGCTCTAATATCTTAGCTAGCTCGTCCGTCTACTCAATCAAAGGAAATCAAGTCGATGATTCATTGTGACTGAGTCACTATATTGTGGCGCTGTTTATTGAGGCTGATTTCGTGGCTGGCGCATGGTCCGAGCACCAGATATGATTCGCTTCAGGTCAGCGTCATAATCGCTCCCCTCAACACCATCGCACTGCGCGGGCAATACAAAAACTCGCCTCGCCTTCGCCTGACACGCTTTCAATACGTTGTATACTCGCCACTTTCAATATACATACCATCCTACCACCAATCTCTAACTTTCTCACACGGTAGTTCTATTGGTCGCAAACAGTAAAGAGTTACCTATAGCGAGTCAACTTTTTGTATTCCACATGGCGTCTGCCACCGAAGTCACACCCTCCCAACCGGAAGCACCACGCGAGGGCCTAACTTCCGCCAGTTCAGGTCGTGGCGGGAGACGAACAAGAGGCCAAGCACGAGGCCTACATGCTGGTGGACGGGGTCAGGACAACGAACATGTCGGAGGAAAGACCCGTGGAAGAGGAGGTCACCCGGGTGGCCGTGGGAGAGGTCTCGGCTATCGGGAATCTGTTGGAAACCAAGATGGTCGGCAGTCAGAGAAGGGAAAGGCGCCTGTGAGGTCGATGCTGCCAGATGCAGGCACAGGCACAGGCACAGGGACAAGCGCAGACGCAGACGCAGACGCAGACGCAGACGCAGAAGAGGGTGAGGTTTGCTTCATCTGTGCATCTCCCGTTCAACACACCGCTGTGGCACCCTGCAATCACCGCTCTTGTCATATCTGCTCGCTGCGGTTACGAGCGTTATACAAGACCAAGGCGTGTGCACACTGCAGGACCGAGTCGGATCATGTGATATTCACAGACAACCCGACCAAAAATTATGAGACCTTTTCGGCGGCTGAATTCTACAAATCTGACGACAGTCTTGGGATTCGTTTTGAGACTCTTGAGACCTACGATGATACACGCTTGTTGCTGCAGTATAATTGTCCTGATGGCTCTTGCGATGTGGCTTGCTTGAGCTGGCCGGATTTACATCGCCATGTCAAGACAGCACATGGGAAAGTCATGTGGTATGTTTTTATTCTTTTGGTTTATGGAATAGGATCAATGTGATGCTAATACGTTGCAGTGATCTATGCACACGGAACAAAAAGGTCTTTACACATGAACACGAACTTTTCACCTTTGCTGAGCTTCGTAAACATCAAAAATTCGGCGACGATAATCCAGGAGCGATAGATCAAAGCGGCTTCAAGGGGCACCCCGAGTGTGGCTTCTGTCGCCAGAGATTTTATGGTGACGACGAATTATTTCAGCATTGTAGGGATAAGCACGAGCGCTGCCACCTGTGCGACCGTCGGAACGAGGGAAGGAACCAACAATATTACCTGAATTACGATGATTTAGAAAATCACTTCCGGAAAGACCATTTTCTATGTCCAGAGAGAGACTGTCTTGAAAAGAAGTTCATTGTCTTCGATTCAGAGATCGATCTCAAAGCACATCAGTTAGAAGTTCATCCCAATGGACTGTCTAAGGATGCCCTAAAAGATGCACGGAGAGTAGACATGTCTGGATTTCAACTTCGTTCCCAGGGGCAGGAGGTCGACGGCAGACGGCGAGGCCCTACCCATCGAGATGGCAGAGGGGATCGTGGAGGCGGTAGGGGGCGAGGTCGCGATCCAAATGCAGAGCCTCTGCCTCCTTCCTCAGCTCAACCAATGACCAGGGCTGAGATTGCATACCAGCGACAGATGGCTTTGCAAAATGCATCATCGAATTCTCCGGGATCGTATGGAGGGCGTTCAGCTGGAACCGGACCCACACCCACTGAAGCGTTTGCAGCTCGGCCTCGAGTTTCGGCCACAGAGCCATCCACAGTGACTGCACCCCGTCCTATTGCCACTCCCACAGACAGCCTTACAAATGGTGTAAGCCAACTCAATCTAAATGCACACTCATCCAGCACAACACAACATACACCTCAGGAACAAGCTCGTTTACTAAGGCACAGCGCTGTCACCGAACGAGCTGCTAACCTGCTGCGCAATGACCAGACAAAACTACAGGAGTTCCGCTCCAGTGTATCGTCATATCGTAGCTCACAAATCACCGCCACCCAGCTGATAGATGGCTTTTTCGCTCTTTTTGACACGGCCTCGTCAGAACTTGGAAAGTTAGTGAAGGAATTAGCTGATATCTTTGAGAACCAACTCAAGCGCGAAGGCCTGCTGAAAGCGTGGAGCGATTGGAAGGCGATCAACGAAGACTATCCATCCCTTCCCGGGTCGGCTACCGGGCAGTCACAGAGCGGCGGACCAACGGCTCACGGTGGCTCGAGAGTCTTGAAATTGAAGAGCTCGACGGCACAGTCTTCGCGCTCCGCGGTCAACCGGGAAGCAAGCTGGAAGACGACGACGACGACATCGAGCAGCGTGTTCCCTCCACTCGTAGCCGCGTCGTCTTCACATCGGATCGGGGCCAAACCTGGACAGACGCCCTGGGCATCGTCTTCGAGCGCAACGCAAATGTCGCCGGCACCCTCTCGTGCTGCATCGTCTGTCGCACTGAACAAAAACGCCCTTGGCAGCGATGCATTCCCTGCGCTTCCCGTGGCGCCGAAGCCGACCAGCACTTTCTTCAGCCCTGGATACACGGGAGCTGGTGTTCGGAGGGACAATGCCGGGCAAAACACAGGAGCAAATGCGTGGGCCTCTGGAGGCGGCCTCGGGACAAGCAACGTATCCTCGGCGCCGACGACCCTGGATGAAGCAAGCGGCGGGAAAAAGAAGGGCAACAAGAATAAAAAGCAGACGTTGTTTCACTTCGGTTAAGCTGGGCGAGGTGCCATGACGGAAGCATGCATTCCGTTGGGCTGCAACCAGGGCCAGGGTTCTTGCTTTCAATGCACCTTGGACGGTGCTCGCTGCAGCCGAGCCGAACAGTTGAAGCGGTGGCATATGTTGATTTAGAAACGTGATGATGATGATGATGATAGAAGAGCAAGTTAGAAGAAGATACAAGCTGCAGGTGCAAAGCCATGTGCGAGTTAAACGAGCAAGTCGAACGATTGCGAACCGTGTTTTGAATACGATAAGCATGAGCATGATCCTCGAGCTACCAGGACGAGTACTTCGCAAGAAGAACACTTTCGAGGAGTTGCTTTCACGTGCTAATCTACATCACCGGGGTTCCGGACCCCTCCCGCCCGCCCGCCCGCCCCCCAACCCCACACTCGAGTACTCAAGCTGTGTTTTTGACGCCGCCGAAAGTTGGCTCCGTTCGTCGTCTTAGTAACAATGAGATAGATAAAATGATTCCTCAAAAACGCCCTTGTATGTGGCTTCCAGCGCAACCTTGGAAAAGGGAGAGTTCCTGAACGCCTCACGAATGGTGGCCGCGCCCCCCCGCCCCCCCCCCTTCTGTAGTCTTGACACAAAGTCGATTGTTCCCCAACGCCCCACAAAAAGCTTTACTCGAGCAGCGAAGAAAAAGCACTAGGAGCCTGCACCGCCCGGGTGACCGTAATCGTCGTCTTCGTACTCGTGCGCATTGGGTACCTTGGGGCCGTCCTTGCGGATGGGGATCTTGATGCCCTGGCTTGCAAACGTCTTGCTGAGCGGCGTGCTCTCGATCACGCCGGGGAATTTCTTGGCCGAGTAGACCTGGAACTGGTCCGAGAAGCACGTGGCCAGCACGGGAGCCCGTCCCGTGTTGAGCGTGCCGTTGTTCTGCCCGCTGCCGACGTCGACAAAGTTCATCTTCAGCCTGAAGGTGCCCTCGGTGCGCACCGAAAGATCTTGGAGCACGAACCAGAAGCCAAGCTTGTCGTCCACGTCCGTGAGCTTGAAGGCATTCACGGTGAGGCTCCCGATAAGATTCCTCGTGAACATGCTCGTGGCTGAGCTGGGTGGAGCGGCAACTGGCATGGGCACTGGACTGGGAGCGTACTGGGGACCGGGGTAAGGCGGATAGTTGGATGTAGCACCTCCGGTGTAGTAAGTGTTGGCGGGATATTGGGACGGCTGAAAGGGGCGTCCATAGGCGTCGAACTGAGCAGGCATGGGTCCAGGCATGTACATAGCAGGCCGTTCGATTGCTGGTGGGTAGGAGGTGGTCGTACTACTGGATATGGAGACGGTGGGGGCACCGCTGCTATGGCGCACAAGGTTTACTTCGCGTAGGCCTTCGGCATCCCAGAGGTCTACAGTCAACACAAAGAAGGTGCTGTCGACGTCATTGGGATCAATCTCCTTGCCTGTGGCGGCGTCACACACAATGAGGCGGATACACGGCGGCGGCGTGATAGGGCGGCGATCCTTGTCTCCAAAGCCGCACATTCGCGCGCGGATAGGCTGCTGCTCAACCGTCAGGCGGTATGTGCGGCCACCTTTGGTACCAGTAAAGGGCTGCAGAACGTGGTTAGGCCGAAAGAGTGAGGCGGGCGGCGGCGGCCCTGGCTGTTGCGGCTGCTGCTGCTGCGGATGCTGCTGGTGATGGTTCATGGCTGGGGAGGATACTGGACGATGGTGGTGCGCTGGCTTTGATTTGATATACTGATTGGACGAGAGGAGGGTGTGTCTCGTTATTAGCCGTTTTGAGGCCTGTGCTGCTATTGTGGTGAAGAGGTTTCGAGCGCAGCTCTACGGCGTAGCAGCACGCCTTGTTGAATAGTAATGACGACCTCTCCGACAGACTACGATAGTAATGAAAGATACCTGGGCAACGTTGGGGATGTTTGTGCTGACTAATCGACGACGGCCCCAGCTTTCGCGCCTGCCCCTCATTTTTCTCCTTTCCCTCTTAGCCTACGCACGAGCCATGGACGCACCAGCCTCATCATGATCATGTGATTCATGTGCTCCGTGCTCAGGCGCTACTATGCACGGTCCCCCATGGACAAAATCAAATCTGCTCTCCACAGCGCATTCGCGTTCGCATGTACGGCCAATGAAGCGAGCCGTGTGTCGCTCGCGCCATGCGTTCTCGTATCGGCTGTCCTTGCGAAATCGGCGCAAACGTACACAGTGTCATTCCCCAGATGCCAACCACCGTGGAGCGAGAGACAAACCCCAGCAAAAGGCCACGTGAAGTGGGACATGGAGATGAAGCCCACATAGCTGTGCGGGCCAAGGATTCCCACTGTCGCCATTGGTTACGGTAGCATTTACCGCGAGGTTTAAGAACCCACATAGCTTCAAAGTTCAACGTGTTTTACTTGTCGACTTTTCCTAGTTCGCAGCTGTAATGGTGACATTGCTCGACTCGACCGGTTGACGCCGAGAGGAAAGAAAGAAAGATTTGATCCAGGATGTGGGGGCGTCCCATTGCAATTGCCTTGAACAAAATGACATGGTTACTTGAAAAAGAAAGAAACCTGCCATGCAGCAACATATTACATAGTAACAAAAGAAAAATATGCAATGCGCCGGATGAGCAGACTAGTGAAACCGTACGGACTATACCCAGCAAAACTCTTCCCAACGTCATATCGTCATGTATTCTTGCCTTCATAATCATTGCTTCGTCGACAAGGCGCCGACTCGTGAACATAGATGGATGTCCTGCCCGGCAGGGATCACTCGCCAACTTCAGACTTGGCCAGAGGTCGAAAGGGAAGGGGGAAGATAAGAGAAAAGAGCACCGTGCAACGTCCTCGGCAGAGTCCCACTGCTCCGATATCCAAGTTCACTTGTCTACTCTATGCCAGATCTAGAAAGGCCGAAGAGGAGAACCACCCAGCTGTGGCTGCACCACGATCGCGGGACCGCGGAACATCTGAAGCAGTCTTTCCCCAACGCCAGGCTCAAGCTCTGTCCCGTCTCTCGCAATCTTCACCTCGCGGTTCGCATTCCAAGGGTTTCGAAGCCCACGTGTGCGATAAAAGGGCAAGCGGTTCGTAGACAGCCATTGAACTTTGAACGGTTTCCCCCAGCTTTGCGCAACCATAGGAGCTTCTCCATCTGCTTGGGTTTCTTCTTTGTCTGGCTGGTCTTCCTCACCCTCCGATTCTGTCAATTCGGCTTCCCAGAAGATTGTGCCCCGGGCAGAGTCATCGATGATCCTGCCCTTGGGTGCGAACTCGGTTGCTGGGGTGGGTATGGATTTCGGCACGTCGGTAGCTTCAAGGATATGCTCAGGCTTGGGGGCCGGGCCTATGAGTTGGGCGCCGTCTTCGAGAATGGGGGAGGACATGCGAGCATAACCAAAGTATTCGCCGGACTTGTTCGCGGAAAAGATGAGATAGACATTATCGGCAGTCTGGGTAGGTTAGCAGATATGGACAGCGTGTTGACGTTGGGAATGCCTTGCCTCATATGCCTTGTTCAAAGTTTCTTCGTTGTGGGATTGAGTGGCCCAAATACCGTTGCGGACACTGAGTTCGAGGTCCTGAAGTGTAAGACTCTTCACGATGAAGTACTTGTCGGAAGCGTTTGACAGCCCTACCGCATCTTCGGTGGTGGTGCGGTTCGTAGCATCACCTTCTGCCACCGTTTTCCCATCTTCAACTTCCTGAGGTGACTTCGGAGGTGATGTAGTAGGCACTTGCCCTCCGACCATAGCTGAGGGGCCCGTGGGTATACCGGTAGCTGGGGCCGAACTCCGACGTAGTCGACACACAAGTCGGACTCCATTAAATCGCGAATCATGGAATCTGTGCATCGCGGCAGTGCACGATGCATCTGTGCGGTAGTTGACAAAGGCGCAATTGCTCTTGGAGATGAGAAATAAACTTTCAATGTCTCTTGTGGCGTCTCGTGAGAAGTGGTCCTTCAAAGCGGCAACGGTTGTACCTGGTGGAAGGTTCCCCACCCAAAGAGCGTGGCCTGATTGTTTCGGTTTTCGAGGGGGCCCGCGTGGTATAGAGCTGACTGGCCCCGAACGTGGAATGCCTAGAATCGCATTTGTCAGAACCCGATCGTTCAGGAAGTTTTTGGTTCTGTGGTCATGAAGCTTGGAAGGTGTCAAGCTCTTACCTGTAGGCTGTACGAATTGACCTCCAAACATGTTACCCGACGCATTGGGGTCTCCCTGCATCGTGGGAGGGCCTACGCGGTGCGCGTTTGCGAACATGCCGTCCGACTGAGGCATATCGCCATCTGGCCCAGACACCGCAGCGTAGGGAGAAGGTATGCTAGGCCTTCTCCCATACGCCTGTTGACCCGGTGCATTCTGTCCCGCGAACCCTTGTGCATAAGTTGCTTGTGGCGCATATGCCCCTGGATAGTACATGTACGGCGATGGTGGTGGTGGATAGGCCTGGTAGGAAGGGTGCATCGAGTTTGGGCCTGGGACACGTTGCTGGACGGCAGGAAATGCGCCATAGGTTGCATGGCCTGCGGCTTGGGGGGGAATGTAGTTTTGTTGAAATTGGCCTGTCCCAAATCCTGGGCCATAGGCAGGCTGCGCTGGGAGCGGGCTGGAACCATGACCGTGCATTTGCAGGTTCTGTTGGAGTTGGTAAACCAGTGCGGGTGTGGATGCACCGGAGAATTGGCGCTGAACATGATGGGGCGGCGCTCCATCAACGAGAGTATATTCTGGGAGTGCACTTGACATTGCGCCCATGTTCAAAGGCGTCGCGCCATGGTCTTGGGGTGTGTAATGAGGATTTGCGGGATGCGTAGGGGAGCGAAGGTCGGGGCGTGGCTGCTGTTGAGGAATCGAGCTGAGTTGAGAATAGAAAGGAGTGTTGTTGCTGGGAGGCTTCTGCGGTGATGAGGCTTGGATGGAAGCACTTTGATGTTCACCTTGAGCAAGACCAGCTGCTGCCACGTCCAAAGACTGCGGACCGGACCCGGGTGGTATGTCGCCCATCGGATCCTCGATGATGATAGGAAGAGCAACCCACTGCTGTATCCAAACGAATGCCATGTCAGCCCATGATTATTATAAGAAAAAAAAATAGAAGAGCGAGTGACCAAAGAGCCTGATTCCAGACGATTCGGCGGGTTTGAAATATTGGGTGCATAACATACCTGGTTGCTATATCAAAAGTAGGTGGTGGTGGGAGTGGCGAACCGGAAGGACAGAGAGCCGAAAGGAGAGGGCTGTGAACGACGCGGTCCACCAAAGATACCAATGACAAGAGGACACCGCGAGTGCAGGCGGATAAAAAAAGAAGCGGGCAAGTAATGGGGCCCGAATGGGGAAGATTGACAACGATGGGCGAGGTACCAATGGGATGAGAAGAGCTCGCTTGGAGCGGGACGAAGATGATGATCAGAACCACGGGACCAGTCAGAGGACTGATGTACGTCTTGACGCCTTATGAGGGTTGAGGACGCAACGGCAACGATTGTGAGAGGGGACAAGCGCCAAAGTGGGCCGAAGCTTAGAGGCTGGAGAGGCGAAGGAGCTTGGGAAGGGTTCGCCAGGCGGCCCAGTGTGGGCGGGGATGCCGCACACGAGATTTTGCAGGCCTACTGCTTCGATTGCCTCTCGCTCGAGTGGCTTCTTGAGGTGTGATTGGGCCCGGTACCACGAGGCTGTGGCTGCTCAGAGGGCTGTGGAGCTACAGGGCCCGAGCCGACGCACTGGAGGCGAATGGATCTCCAGAACCGTGATCAGGGCGGATATTGGGGGCTGGTACTAAGTAATGGAACGAGAGCAGACAAAAAAAAAAAAAAAACGCCGCGGGCGCGGGCGGTGGAGGAAGGAGG
>Ga0247757_10000665_pt1 | contig 27235 bp, 25 predicted proteins | sample UWRJL126311R4_FD_180929 | JGI IMG/M metagenome (GOLD analysis project Ga0247757, IMG submission 180929) | Plant litter microbial communities from Arlington Agricultural Research Station in Wisconsin, United States - UWRJ-L126-311R-4 | ecosystem: Environmental > Terrestrial > Plant litter >...
GGTTATATACCTCCTTTAGAATATGCGATTGGTCGTCAGTATACCTGTTTTGCATCCGTTATGCAGAGGAACTAGCTGGGGCCTCCCCGACCACTAGCCCCTGAACCGCAGCGGCGCCCCAGCACCCAGCCCTCCCGGTTCACTTTCTCTTTCAGCTTCTTCCATCTAACAATCGCCGCAATCTTTTGCCCACAATCCTTATTCTCACACCCTCTTCCCAACGTCAAGGCGTACAAAGCCATGACTTCCTCGGAGGTTCACTATCCCGTCAGAGACCCTCGTAAGTAGCGCCCATTTCTAGCTCATCGAAACCTTCGATAGAAGCGCGGCTCATGTGCGATAGCTGCTACGAAGGGGCGACACGGATCGCTGCATGTCTGCTCTCTTGAACCTGTTCAACAATGCCAAAGTTGCGCGTTCATTGACCTACATAACGACTTAGCCTAGGCACCAGCCACCAAAGAGCCCCAGCGAGGACTCCATCAAAGTGCTACTATAACTGTGTTGCGCAATCAACCATACGGCCACTCACTACCCTATGGAGGAAGCCACTTTCAGCCTGCATTTTTGCAGAGTATCTGTTCAACGCTCGTTAAATGCACAAAGCCTCTAAAAAAATTTATGTGTCATCTCTTGTTTCAGCTCATCAAACCCTTCAACAAACGCATGTCAACTGTCTCGAGCTCAACCAATCTCCAATTCATATCAGAAATTAGAGGCTTGCGTCCCGCGCTTCAAAGACAAAAAGCTATGGAGTGAGATGACTTGATATGGAAGCGTTGTCCCAAGCCGTTTAACACGCTTGGGTGTACACTCCTTTAGATAGTTTCAATTGCATCTACCATCAAAACCTTTCTGACATTTCCAATGCATTCATATCTATTTGATTGATAGTAAAGATCATTAATCATCTTTATAGAAGTTTTATCAAAGATAAGGATGCCGAAGAACATTCAAAGGCTGTATAAAGTGCATGAAAAAACACGGGCTTCAGACTTATCCCATGTTAGTAACCATCACCTTTGAGCTCCTTTTGGTAAATGCTGCAAAGTCTCCAACCCGCAAATCGATGTATTATAGCCTGTAAATGACACCACCAGCCCCGATCTTGTCTTTTGGGATGTGCACAATAGGTGTGCAGAAATCAAAGTGCACTTGCAGCATGCGATGCCACAGTGAGCCTGTGCTCCTCGACCTTTCGATTGCTTGACCGTATGATAATATGGCTATCATGTTCTAACAGCGAACTTGTCTACGGGGGTCCCAATCATTCTTCTTAGGGCCGGTAGCTTGGTAGGTGTACTCTATCGCGTGCGTATGCGTCGAGCGGCTCGCAATGCGAACTAAGAAAAATAAGTTGATGCGTCGTTAGAGGGCTCTTACAGCTTATGCATTCACGATGAGATATCCTAAAATGCCTCCGTAAGATGCCATATTTTCGACTGACTCTTCCCTAGTGACGCTGGTGTTCAGGTTAGCTTAAGAATAGTAGGCCCTAGCCCTTATGAGCAACAAGAAGACTTTTTGCTCGAGATAGCGGAGAATATATGACCGTATGATAGAGTGGACACAATTCGAGGTCCTTGTGCAATACCCAGCCAAGGAATCATCAGGTGGGTCACAACGTAGCCGAGGTAAGTATAGGATTGTGACAAAAAGATGGTTGAGTGTATGAGAGTCATAAGAATATGGATAAAGAGAAGAGAAGAAGGCGAAGAGTTAAAAGGTGGGCTGCGGGGCTGGGCTAGGCAGACTGATGGTGACTGCTCCACGCCAATTTCGCCCCAGTATCGAGTGACCAAGGGTGACCTCCGAGCGCCACACAGCAATCAACTTTCAACAAGCGTCCCGATTTCATTGTTCAATTGAAAAATCTTCTATGCTATAACAAAATGCTGACCATTGAAGTGATGATCGCACACGGAACAGTTGGAACGTGCGATGCGACAGTGCAGGCCATTCCTGGTAGCCCTTCGCGATAGGTCCACACGCTGAGTCTTTGTTGAGTCAGGCATCTGCTAATCGTGCCTCGTATGGGAAGTGCGGACCAAGACGCAGCCCATTCTAAAACGAAGTATAAGGGGATTTTTCATTTCACGACTCGTATTTCCCGTCAGGTTTGAATCTCCTGTTAGACGCCTACTTTGTACATAGCTAGCATGAAGTACAATTAGGCTTAACTTTTCAAATAATGTCTTTGTATATCTATACCACACACTGGCCCTCTGAATTCTGACTTGATGACAGCGCCTAGTGGCCGTTGCACGCAGGGGAGTGCGCCAAATACGTCAACAATACGCCCAGCCAGCACGCCACGATATGCCGACCCTTGAAGTTCTTGCAGTAGTCAATTGCATCAGCACCCTGTAACATCACTAGATCCAATACAGAGTCTTCCCCTGGCCCCAAGGTAGTGGAAGAGTGCTAGGAAAGAGGATCTTAAGGTGGCTGGCTGATCGACAGCCTCAGCCGCATCAAGATTCCTTCGAGTTCAAGCGGGTCTCTAAATGCAATACCCATGCTCGCCATCCCAGCGACGCTTATATTGTTGTATATTTGCCCCCCTTGTTGCAGAGCAAGCTGGAAGTTTCTGCGATACATGAGTTTTGCGGCAAGTGGTTTAACCTATCAATGAAGGCTGTCACTATTGCTAGAGCAACACAACGCGCAGCAGGGCTCAACACGAACGTTAGTGGCCAATGAAGTCCGAAGCTGGCAGGGATATGAGACATTGATTTATCCATGACACGCATCTGGTGGCTGGGAGGGGGCCCGCATATTGCCCCGGCGGTCCAAGACAACTATTGGAAGTGGCTTAGTCAGGGGTACCCACTGATACCAGAACAATTCATCAATGCAACAAATCGGCGGATCACATCTCGAATCATGATCACCTAAATCAGATGAAGTATGGATCTAACTACCTAGCAGCCATATAGATAAAGCTATCAAAGACCGACAGCGATCAGATCACCCAACCAATCCCATCTCGTGAGCGGGAACCTATAGCTTCCGATAAGAGTGGGAAAGCCGGAGATATGAACATCTCCGAAAACACTTAAGGAATATCTTAAGCAAGGTGAAGAGAAAACTAAAGAGCTAAAGAGCCGTGTCTCTCGTGGAAAAAAAGGTCGGATATGATAATACGCCCTGAATGGCCTTTATAAGGGTATTTTGAATAGAATAACAAAGAAAGGAAGGGCTTCTGAAAAATTTCTAATGCTAGTGCTTAGCATCTTGATTTCGACCTTTTGCCTCTGCAAATGTCTGTCTCAGTGGTTCATTCCAAACTTTTTCGGTTGGCATGGACATAGCTATCAATTCAGAGCTGAATTAAACGACAGTTTCGGAAGACTCCCGAAGTTCTTGAGCACTAGTTTTTTTATAAATAACACTAAATGTAGTTACGTTCCCAATATACCTATATCACTTCCAGTCAAGCACAAGGGACGATTTTTGCCTAAGTATATGCTATGTAGGAAAACTCAAGCCCTTAGTGCGTTTTATCTGACACTGTGTGCTCATAAAGTATTAGACATTTATTCCTTCTGTGCCTCGATAGAATCATAGCGGACCTCCATCCACCTCAAAGGGCCGACACATCCCAACTAACCTATATCCTTTCTATCCAAAACCGACGGCCCTTTGAGCCACGAAACATCCAAAATGGTTATTGCAATACAAAAAGCTAGAGGTTAACCTCCGTAATCAATCTAGGTTCATTTGGAAGCCGCGCGTGAAATTCTTTCCAGTCTTACCACTTGCAACACTACTGGGCCTTATGAGCCTCGCAAAAGAACCTATCCTTTCTTCATAGCCGGATTTCTACGCACCTACGCCAGCGCACCTCCCGAGACAATGGAAGTGAAATCAAGCTTTTTTAGAGAATATTATCCTGCACTATACTGGCCAATGGTATAAGCTGGCCCCTCTCGGAAACTTCTCTACGGAGGTTTGTTCTGATTCAGACGCGGGGAAGGCAGATGCGAATCGGAAGGCATCGTAGTGCGGGCGAATAAGGCAGGCGAATGTAATTCGGAGTGGCCGATCGTGGCGGCAGCTCCGACAGCGACGGATGGAAGGATGCCCTGGAGTGGGGGTGAGCCTATAATTCATCTCAATGACCAGAACCACCAAGAACTGACAAGAAAAAGACGTACTCTGACTCTTAGGGCTCAGTTTTTCACGCTTGTGGGTCGGATGAGTAATTTAGCGCTGGTCGAGAATTCGCGGGGGCGAAAGGGACATAGCCTTCAGGCACGCATAGTGTTGGCGAACGGTCAACACTACTACAAAGCCTAACAACGACATGAATTGGAAAAAGGAGAGACTGCTGAAAGCCTGTGATGCGAGCAGAGAGGAAGTGTTTTCGATGGCTTCGATGGCTTTCTGAAGGACATTCCCTAAACCCCCAACCAATCCAAACCGCCAGGTCGTGCATGGACAGCAGACAGGGACCAGGGCCTCACTAGACCCGTCTACCCATGCCCACCACAGACCCGTCATTTCCGCCTTTTCTCTGACAATTGAATCATTAGATATGCAGGAATGCGGCGGCGTGGTAATATCATAAGGCACCCACTTGGCAAACACGCTTAGCACTAGTTGTTGTTGGCGGCCTCACGCACAATGAAAATTCAATCCATTATCTATAACTAGGGTTTTGCAATTACTCCGAATATTACTAAATATCAAAGAATAAGTTACGATGTCCTTAGCACAGAAATGAAAGTTCGGCGAGGGGTTGTGCCCGGTTTTCGTGGCCTGCAAATTCGAACCATGACCGGTCAACATCGCGTCATTCACACGCCCAGCCCCCAATCAAGCACATCTAATACCCCCGAATAGTAAACCACCTAGCTATTACTCGCATCAACTTTCGGGCCTGCATCCGTATCTTTTCTTGAGTCTACGCCTTCCCGAACCTTCGTCCTGTCAGCCCTCAGCCGTTCAGCAATTTCAACCTTCTCTCCCCACTCCCCAATATCCTCCAGCAACAATTTCAGATTCTGCTTGACGACATAAATCAACTGCTCCAAATCCTCTTTAAATGGGCTCTCCCCACGCGTTGACAGCCTAGCCGTCTCCTTCTTGCTCTTTGCACCAACCAGCCTCCCAAGCGACAAGCAATTCGCGCGATTAATCTTCCTCCGCCGCACCAGCCTCGCCGTCGAAAGCACTGCTGTTTCCCTCTCCCAGCAGAACTCGAGTAGCTTCCTTGAGGACTCTATGACGCTCCACAGCATCGCGTTCTCGTCCTCCAAGGCGTGGACGGCGGCATCCAGGCGCTGTTCGTCAGCGATAATGCCCTCCCAGTGCGTGATAACCTGCGGGAGGAGCTCATGTTCGAGGTAGTCACGACTCTCGGCTAAGACGTCTACTGTTTCGCGCAGCTTCTCGATCGATCTAGCTTGCGTGACGATGGTCTTTTCGTAGAGGCGGTTGAGAGTGCTAAGGGATGGTATTGCATCGCTGCTTACGATGCGGTATCCTAGGACTTCATCCTCTGTGGTGAGACCAGGGGGCTGTGTAGTGCTGGACGGGGATGGCGGGGTTGAAGATAGAGTCGGAAGAGGGTGGATGGACGAGAGATGGTTATCAGAAGAGGCGTCGCCCGGTGGGTATAATGAGGACTCGGGCTGGTTATGTAGGGGCCAGTTCTCGTCATCCACCCGAGCATTCCCTACATGGGTATGAATATATCCTTGGGGATTGTGGACAGGTATATCGTCCCGTGGCGGCAGACCCTCCCGAGCGAGGAAGTTGGGTGGTGATGGACAGATAGTAGGCTCTGGCCAGTACTTTGTCGGTTTCTGGCTGCCCCAGAAGAAAGGTGAGTAGCTCGGATAAGAGTGATTGGGTGTGATACCGATATCCACTGCGTTAATGGTGTAGCAGTCATGGTACGTGTCCAGATCATTGCTCCGCTCGAGCTTCAATGCCTGCTCGGCGGGAGGCTTCTCAGTCCTGTCGTCATACTGTCCTTCCAATATTGGCTCCAAGCCTTTGGACGATCTGGAGAATATCTTTGGCAGAAGACTAAGACGAGTGATGCCCGGAGTACTCTCTTCCAGCTTATCTATTTTGTTCTGGGAAGGGACAGCTTTATAGTGCGGATTTGGATTGCTGTTCCCATTGGCAGATCGCCTAATTTTAAGGCTGTCATCATGGGACCGTGGAATGAGATCTGATGCAGGTTTCTGTTCGTACGCAAAGCCTCTCCCGATTGGGTTATCTTCCAGTAAACCAACCTGATGTTTGTGCAGCGCTTGGTACGCATCATTTTCTCCAACACCTCTCCCTGATTCTGATCCGCTCATCATCTTAAGTAAATCCTCCCTTGCCGCCCCTTGGGCACTTGACTCCGCCCTCAACTTACCCGTCTCCTCATGTATAGTCATGCTTTCGAGTACGCTGTTCCAGAAATAGCCATCAGCATCAACGTAGCCTGTCGGCGCCGCACCCGCCTCATTTTCCTGGACAGGACTGACTGACTGGGATGCTTCTGGGTTGGTAGTTTTCTGCTTTCCTTTATCTGACTTCATTTGCTTTCTATAGCCCCAGCGATAACGATTCTGCAGAGTCTCTTGGAAGTCCCTAAATAATGGCGACATGGTGGAACGTAATGCGGTGGCTCGTTGTTGATGAAGAGATGCTGTGACAGCGCAGGCCTAAAGGCGTGAATTTTTATACCTGGTCCATTGTGACATGTCGTTTGCTGCTTTGCTGTCATGTTCGTGACGAACGCTGGTTTGAAGTTTCATCCCTACATCAGGATTATGCCTATCAACTGACGTTGTTATGAGGCCTTTTAAGGTTTCCCATCCCTTGGTGCCGTCGGATAGCCCTTAAATTCCCATCAATGTTGTCGATTTCGAGGGTTAAGGTGTGTTCTATTTAACTTAACTATATTCATGGGAGCGTCTGCTACAGCGTCATGCATCGATCACGGGTGCACCATGGGAACATTTCAAGTTACCAAATACTAGGTTGACTACTAAAACTATCACTAACAGAATTCCAATTCTATGAAGTACCAGTTCAATGAAGAACTTCCGGTGACGTACCGTTTCCAGGACGACGCCCGTATAGACACTGTGAATCTTGAGTCTTACCATGCATCCCCCAGCTCCGTGGCTATGCAACCAAAAATGCGCAATCAACGCCCCCGATCAGGTATCCGCAGGCCCAGAACAAACCCGAAAAGAAAAGAGAAAGGTAAATTACGTAAGAGTGTCATTATCAAAAAAAAAGTCGTTAGAATTTCCGCCTGGCAGCTGCGGCCTTGCTCATCGCTTGTAGCTTCCGCTTCCGCTCCTCTTTCTGCCGCTTCAGTTCGTTCTCTTCGGCGAGTGCTTCTGCGTCTTCTCGTTTAGCAGCCTTCAGTGCTTCATTCTCTTCTTTCTCTAGATCCCATATACCACCTTCCATATCCGATGACACGTCGGACTCGTAATCTTCTTCTTCGTCTTCGATATCATCCAAGTCAGACCAGTCGGCGTACCCATCATGCCGATTTTGGGTTGCTTGTGGCTTCTTCTTGGCTGCTAGGGCCCCACCGGGTTTTGAGGCAGATGCAGCTGCAGCTGCAGGCCTTGCGGTGCCTTTGTAACCAACTTCGATGGGCTTCTTAGCAGGGCGAGCAGTGCCTTGGTATCCTAGATCTGCTGGCTTCCGTTTCTCCTTGCTAAGATCGATTTTGGCTTCGGTGGCTTTGGTGGGAATCACAGGGAGAGGTTTTTTGCCCTTACCGGCCGCTTTGGCGGCTAAGCGTGCTTGTTCCCGGTCCTTCTTAGTCATGATCTTCGTGGGTTCATGTTTGATGGGAACGGCAGCAGGTTTTGTTGAATCCTTTTCTTTGGCCTTTTGAAGCATCGCGAGGTATCCTCCGGGTTTTTTTGCTGGTGCCGCAGTTGTCCCCGATACGTTCCCTGCAGATTTCGGGGCAGGGGGTCTCGGCATTGGGGAAGGTACTTTAGCGGGGACTGCTTGTCCATTACTAGAAACAGGTTTCTTTACAAGGGGATTCGTTGCCTTTGAAGCTCCCAATCCTGCAGTTCCCCTATATGGCATGATTGTCTCAGAAGCAGGAAGGGCCAATTTTGCACCCGCGGGAGCCGAGCCCGGTCGAGCAGGGCCGTTCGTGTGACCAGGCGGCGCTGGCAAATCTTTGCGCTGTATCTTGCTTTGTGCTCCATCCACCGGACCAGATGCCTTACGCTTGAGTAGCGGTACTTCCGGTGTCGCGTTCGCGGGCCTAACCGGCCGCGGGGTGGGTTTCGGTGACCCTGAAGCTAAGCGCGACACAGAAGCGGACGTGGAGAACGAGTTCGCGGCGGACGGATCGACAGAGGAGAGCAAATCCTTGAACGCCTGTTGAAGTCAGATATGTGATGTCTCCTTGAAAATCACTTCAACCTACGTTCATCGCGGGCGACAGATCAGAGTTGACTCAGGGCTGGTCGTGCCTATCGAGGGAACAGTCGTACATGCTTTCGAGCGCGGGGAGTTTTATAGCAGGTCGTACGAATAAGCAAACGAGCACGCTTACAAAGCGAGCTCGCTGCGGCCGGGCGAGAGAAAGAAGACGGTAGGCACTTGGGGTGAAGGTGGCGGGCTACGGCTTGCCTTTAAGCCAAGGTCTGAGCCCGGCTTATAATAGACCCGGTCCGAAGTAGCGCTAGTGCAGTTACGGCAGAGCTTCTGGGCTAAGCGAATTTGCGAATATTGACTACGACAAGTCGAACTTTCTTAAGATCCCCAACCATACTTCGAGAACTTGTAGTCTCAGTCTCCGGTCATACGGTAAGGCCTATATTATATACGCGGATTATTTTTCATATTGACAAATGCAGGTTAAATCGATTGTGCTCCTGTTCTTTCTACGACACCGACACACACATACAAAATGAAGCATCTCGCAGCCTACCTTCTCCTTGGCCTTGGTGGAAATGCCTCCCCCTCCGCGTCTGACATCAAGGTACGTTGCACTAATTTGGTTGCCGGAGCGACCTGGAATGAATCTGACAACCGCGTAGGGTGTCCTCGAGGCTGTTGGCATTGAAGCTGACGATGAGCGCCTGGAGAAGCTTCTCTCTGAGCTTGAGGGCAAGGACATTAACGAGGTTAGTTCCCACGAAGACATCCGTATTTAAGGTCGGTATGGAAACTAATCCTGGGCAGCTGATCGCTTCCGGTTCCGAGAAGCTCGCCTCTGTTCCATCTGGCGGTGCTGGTGGTGCTGCTGCTGGCGGTGCCGCCGCTGGTGGTGCTGCCCCCGCTGAGGAGGCCAAGGTCGAGGAGAAGGAAGAAGAGAAGGAGGAGTCCGACGAGGACATGGGTTTCGGTCTTTTCGACTAAGCGCATCGTCAACATCTGTTCGTCGACGAAGTACGATCATGCCAACCTCTGTTCACGAAAGTCATGCGGAACGATTAGGGGCATTTGGATGGTGTCGAGCGCGCTCGCAATGTGCACAACATGTCTTCATGACCGCTTGGTCGGTTTATGCTGTCAGATAACATTGAATGGAAGACATGCACCTCCATTTTTTTCTCATGCTTTGTTGCTTAACACTGTGAAATCATAACCATGTATCGTCTTGAAGGTCTGTCATTGTTGGATTTTCAGTAAGAAAAAAGTGACATAGTGTAACTGCTTTGCTCAGATAAACTGAGGTCAAATCAAGACTGATACCTCGGATATATACACATTTACACAATCTCAGCCGACCTGAATGATAAATACTTGCGCAAATATATATTGCATACTTAATTCCAGAATGCTACTAGTTTGGTCAATGAGCCTGGTGCCTTACATAATTTGCCAAGACTTGGTCACACTAAGCGAGGCGCACTGGATTTTGAACCTCACTGTTCGACGTCTTCGATAACCCAACCGACGAACACCACCCACGACATCGAAGTCCTTCCGTCAAGCTACTTCGACAAATCGCAACCATGGCTGACGAGAACTACGTATGTACTTACTCTCAAGCTTTCATATCGTGCATCCGCTGACAGAATCACAGAACGCCGAGGAGGCTGCCGGTACGCTCACATTTCCTTTGCGATTCCCTTATACACCCTTTGAAACAATTGAGAACGAGCTTGCGTCGCACATCTGAATCGAATATCTGTTTGCATGAACTATTCAGACCGCTGATCTCACACGAATGCATGAAATGGACAATGGCGGATCGCTAACATCCAATTACAGAGCTCAAGAAGAAGAGAGCCTTCAAGAAATTCAGCTATCGTGGAGTCGACCTTGAGCAGTACGTTACCGTATCTCTCTACACTGCTCTCGCCGCCGTCGCGCAGAACATGGGCCATCGCAAAGAGAAAATGTTGACACGAAGCTAGGCTTCTCGATCTCTCCTCTGAGGAGCTTCGCGACATCGTCCACGCCCGTGCCCGTCGCCGGTTCAACCGCGGTCTGAAGCGCAAGCCCATGGGCCTGATCAAGAAGCTGCGCAAAGCCAAGCAGGAGGCCAAGCCCAACGAGAAGCCCGACCTCGTCAAGACGCACCTTCGTGACATGATTGTCGTGCCTGAGATGATCGGCTCCGTCATTGGCATCTACTCCGGCAAAGAATTCAACCAGGTCGAGATCAAGCCTGAGATGGTCGGCCACTACCTTGGAGAGTTCTCCATCTCATAGTATGTTTCCTTTGCTCCTCATACTGGATCTTTTCCGGCATAAGTCTGGCGTTGTATAATTGGGGTTTGGGCTAACGGTTTCGCAGCAAGCCCGTCAAGCACGGAAGGCCGGGTATCGGTGCCACCCACTCTTCCCGTTTCATTCCTCTCAAGTAAATTGGTCTGGGTCTCGGTTGCATGGGTTCTTTCGTGGGGCAGAGGGAAAATGTACTTCATGACCTACAACGAATACAGGTGTTAGGTGCATCTATGAGTGCGCTTCCGCATGACGTGAAGCGCGAGGCCATCACGGCTGGCACGAAGAATTGGTGTGGATACAATCACATCTAAATAACGTTCACCTCATCTTGACTCCCCAGCGTGTGTTTGTGTGTGGTGATTATCTGTGGCATTTTGAGGTTAAGTGCAATCAAGACTTGCTCTTCCAGGACCTTGTGACGCCGGTCTAGCTTTCCTTTGCTTTTGCTTCGTTTTCTCTATCCTGGGATCAAACGAAGCCGGATATTATCACGGAAGCAGTTCCACGTCTTCCCCCTCCTACCATGACTGCCTGTCCAGTTAAGGAAGCGTTTAGCTAAACACAGCACCTACTCAACTCGCACTCTCGCGCGGCAGCCATCCTGCTACCACAGCGCACAGTTCAGTGAAGATACACGAGAAGCAAAAAGGGCAACATATGTATATGAAGTGTAGACAAGTACAATGCAATTGATGAAGAAAAGACGCACGCTATCTACCCACGCGCATCTCCGCCTTGCCGTACGTTTTAAGTGCAGAGAGAAAGACCTGGTAGTTGACGCCCTTGTTATCAGGAAGATGGCTAGAGACATGGTATTAGCAATGGCACTCCCCATATAATAGACCTTGCTGGGAAAAACTTACAATATCTCCGTCAAACGCAGCTGCCAAGGTGGATACCCCTTTAGCACGACGGTAGGGCCAAACAAGATGAGTAGATCGGGCTCGGTACTAACGTGGTCGCTCAGCTCGACGTTGATGAGGTTCATGTCGATCTGGTGGGTGCGGATGTCGCCTTTTTGAGCCATGTGCGAGAGGGTGACTGTCAAGTCAACGAGGGTGTCACGGCCGTCGTGCTCAGAGAGGAGAAGTACGGTGAGATGCGGGCGGGCGGTCGAGGCGCCGTTCTCTGTGGGTTCTGAGGATGGTGTGCCTGGTGGGGAGTAGGATATGGTGTGCGGGGCCTTGACCGTCAGTGTTGGGCGGCGGCGCGTGCCAAAGTAGACCTCGAGGTTCTTGTTGACGGCGGCGTGGAGCTGGGGGACGTAGTTTTTGAGAACGCCTAGGAGGTGTTAGCGGTAGAAATGCGTGATGTGGTGCGTTGTGTACCTGTCCGCTCGTAGATGCTGAGGAAAGGAATACCGGCAGAGGCAGTCCATGCAGCTATCTCACACACGTCGTTGACGAGTCCTTCCAATCCTGCATTACCTTGGTCTTCATCGTCTTCGTGGTGGTCCAATATCACGCTCAGATGCTTGGGCAATTGCTCCAGGTTCTTTACATCGTTGACGATCCATTCGGGAGTATGGTGGTGGTGTCGTAGCACGCCGCGCACCTTGTAGGAGGACAGGCGCCAGGCACGGCGGAAGCGAAAGAATATAGAGAACACGAAGTGGATGGTGGTGTATATAAAGACGTGGAGGAACGTTCGGATGTGACTGGCCTTGAGCCTCTGTGGTTGCCCGTTGCGCTGCTTTGCGAGCCTAAGGTTGGATCGGGGCGCGGAGGACGACTTGTCAACGGGCTCAGGTGGGAGAAAGGGCTTCATCATGGCTTCGCGCTCCTGGGCCGTCAATGGCTTACCGTTGACGGTCCCCCGGCGAAAGGCCGTCTCTTCCCTCAACGTGATGCCTGTGGTTGCCATTGCGGCGAGCGCGGCGAAATAATTCTGTAATGCAGGGAGTAATTTTGTCTCCCAAGTCGTGCGGGCGTGGAGGCGCAGGGAAAAATGAGTGTGGGCCAAGATCGGCGGCTGTTGTGTCGAGCTGCGTGGGCGACGGATGGATCATATGTTGGATGTGGTTGAGGCTGGTATTGTGTGGCGCCGAAGTGGGCAGCCAAGCAGCGTCGTAGCAGTGCTCAGCCTTGGAAACCGTGCGGCGATTGCGTAAAGCGTCCGGAGCTGCTGGGGCGTGCCGCGTGTGTGCATGATGTGTGCCATGATGTTTGGCCTTGATTTGGCCAAGAGTGAAGGGAAGAAGCTGCGAAAGGCTGAAGGCAGTTGGGACAGGTTGGACTGGAGCTGGAGCTGCCCCCTCGGGCGCGGGGAGGAGCCACAGCCGGTCAAGCCACGCGCCACCTCTCAACCTCGACTTCCCCAGCATCGGTGAAACCTTCGATCAGTCTTCGATCAGTTCCAGCGGTTAGATAGGATACTTGTACGTGGACCCTTGGCCTGGGCGCCTTGTGAATCGACGTCGACGGCGACACAACCCAGCACAGCGCCCATGCTCCCCCGGTAGCCCGCCATCATGTCTCGCCCGGGCGCAGACAATGCGTCGATGCTCTCGTACCAGACCTCCAAAGCGGGCTCAAATCGCGGCTTTACCTTCTCTCTGGATACCTTTTCGGTGCGTCTCAAGTAACCACCACATACTAGAAGTTCCACATTGACCCGCTGCAGAACAAGGACTTCATAGTCAAGGATTTTATCGAAGCTCTGTCCGATAGCGCCATTCCCGCCTCGCGCAAGTCGGCTCCCACGGGCGGCCAGGTGCAATTCGACCCGAAACCACTGATAAGATCATTTGAGCATGCCCTGGGCCGTCTAAACAGCCTCTCCGAAGACCTCGAGGAGCGCGAGAACGAATTGTCGGGCGCCGTGCGCCGCGCCGAAGCCCAGCATAACGGAAACGTCGAGTCTTTAGGGAGAAAGCTGCACCAAGCTGTCGACCGCTTCCAGCGTCTGGATAGCTCTCTTAATGGCGCGGTCGGCGTCGACGGCTCTTCGGACAGTGGTGGCAACGTCGCGGTCCGAATAGGAGAACGTTTAGAAGAGCTGGACAGGCAATTAAAGCGGTCGAACGACGCAAAGTTTCTGATCCTCTGCTGGCAGGAGGTCAGCCAGAGAGGTACCCTCGATACCCTCGAAGATGTAAGGCGGCGCAACGATATCGTAGAATGTGCACGCATCGCGAGGCAGCTACTTAAGATCAGCGCCCGGCTTGACCCTGATAGCGCTCAGGGTGTCAATGGCGGTGGGAATGCTCCAAATGGTGTGAAGAGAAGACCTGGTCGGTCAAAATTTCCTACAAAAGAGATAATCGAGAAGTTTTTAGAGAACTTGGAACAGGACCTTCTCGCCAAGTTCGACGACTACTACAGGCGACCAAACTACGAAGGAATGCGAGAATGTGCCATTACACTCAAAGACTTCAACGATGGTGCCAGTGTCATTGCTACCTTTGTAAATCAGCATTCATTCTTTATCGATCGGACGCAGCTAGTCACGGAGGAGCTAGCAGGGGACGCTGAGACGTGGGATCGATTGCAGGATCCTGATGCTGAACCGCCAGGAGTGGAGCCCAGTCTACAATCACTAGTTGATGAGGTAAAGATTGTTGTGCAAGAAGAATCGGCAATCATCAAGCGAGCTTTTCCCTACTATGAGGAGGTTTTGATAAAGTTCTTGCAGAGGATATTCCAACAGTCAATTCAGCAACGATTGGAAATGGTACTGGAGAAGGCCAACGAGCTATCCTCGCTCGCTTTTCTTCGCCAGCTCCAAGCTTCAAGAAGCTACATCACCGCTCTCGTGGATGACTTAAAAGCTCATGGCTTGACCGAGGCTCCAGAACCTGTAACCTCACAGATCGCCGCCACGCTGGATCAGCAACTAGAAGATCTCTTTGTGCCTTATTTTGTGGGCTCGTCTTACATCGAAAGGGAGAAGAAGAATTTGGAGGAACTATACTCCTCGCTGCTGCTGAAATTCACATCCTACCACGAACAGCGACGGAGAATGCCAACATCCTACTTCGGTTCGCTAGCTCAACGTGGCAAAGAGTTTGCTGCTTCTGCTCGTGATGCATATATGGAGAGATTGGATAGCGCTGATCTTCCTACAACGCAAAAGGCCATGCTTCTGCGCATCGCTGGTCTGAAGGAGGATCAGAGTGACAAGAAGAACATTGAAACCACAGAAGAAGACGGAAAGCTGTCGATACCCACTGCAAAGCGTATGCTCAAGTGGCTTGCAGAAGGCGTTGGTCGTGGTCTCGAGCTTTCCCCCACCAACGAAACCCCCAAAGACGTCCAGAATCTCCTAAACCTTCTCCTCATCCACATGGGCGAGATCTATCTCGAGACAGCCCTCGATGCGTAAGTCACCTCTCCTCCCGTTCAACCCCATCAATATTAACGCCACCACAGTGCCTCCGATCACGCCGCGTCACAAGAAAACCTCAAGACGCCCCCCGACCTCACACACCTTCCCTCCGTGCAATCTATAACTATAATCCTGCACCTCCTCCAAACAACCATCAGCACGATTCTCCTCCCGCTCGCCACCCCCAATCTTACCATCCGCCGCGAAATCGAAAAGTCCTCCTCCGCCACCATGGCTACGCTCGAATCAAAGCTCTCAAACATCCTCAACCTTACCCTCACCGCCACCCTTAACTGGGTCTCCCGCACACTCTCTCAGCAACAACGCAAAACAGACTTCCGCCCCCGCGACGATACAGACCTCCTCGCCGCCAGCTCCGAAACCCCCGCCTGCCAAGCCGTATGCGCCTTCCTCTCACGCTGTGCCAGCCAAGCCGTCGGCGCGCTCTCCGGACGCAACCTCGCGCTTTTCCTGGCAGAACTCGCGCTAGGCCTGCGGTCGCTCGTCCTCGCGCACTTGCTCAAATTCACGGTATCGCAGTTCGGTGGCATCGCGGTCAGCAAGGATATGACGCGCTACGCGGAGCTCGTGCGCGGGTGGCCGACGGACGACGCGCTACCGCAGGGGGCGATGGATGTGTTGGTCGAGGTGGGTCAGCTGTTTATCATCAAGGGGGATGCGCTCAAGTATAAGCTTAGTCAGGCGCAGGGGCAGGATGCGCTGGAGATGAAGGCGTATATTAGGCAGAGAGAAGATGCAGGGAGTGTGGATGTGCAGGCTGCGTTGGGGCCGTAGAGAATCTTTAGTAAGAAGAAGGGGGGTGGAGTTGTTTGCTTTGCGTGTATATATGGTATTTTTTATTTTTTTTAGTTTGGGATGGTTGGAGAAGAATAAGGACGGGGTATCGATTTACTGCATGTGTAGCCGTATATCCTCCCTTTTCCTTTTTCTTTCGCTCAATGCACGCAATTGTCATGCCGAAGAAACCTTTCGTCCATGCATAAATCATTACTTCTCTTCCATTTTGACATGGCTGCTCCAGGAGAAGGTTTGTTGTCTGTGTCGCTGGCCTCAGGTACCAACTACAGCTATAGCACTTCCTATGCCTACAGTGCATTCTTCCATGCCTCCGTCAAACTCTCAAATCATCACAGGTCAGACCTAAAAGCTGATCTTGATCGGATGGAAACCTCCAGCTTTAACCCAAGTCGAAAGTCCAATAAGAAAACATAAATGATAGCTGAATGTCCCGCTCCGGCCCAGCGCTTCTCTATACAGATGTACAAGAAAACCCACCGCCTTATATCTCCTCCTCTGTAGCTGGTAGATATAGTATACTATGTCTTCCAACTAGAGAAGAGTCGCGCCACTTCGTGCTAGGAAAAAAAATTCGAGAGGATTGTGTCAGCTGAAGCGCCGAGTCGGACATGCTAGTAAAAAAGACAGAGTTTTCTCTATTTTTTTCCCCTTGCCTAGCACTTGACCACTTTCGATGGGTGCGTTTAAAAAAGTCCAACTGCAATGGAAGACAGAATTCCTCACCCTGGAATCCACAAGTACAGCAGGCAGTCACAGACATACACACATCCCGCTTCTCAGAAACAGCACATACGCATAAGACAATTCATAGCAAATCATGATCACAGCATCTTTTTTTCCTATCCATAAAAAGCGCTGTCTCTTCTCACCCACCGCACCACACCTCTGATACAAAATGTCGAATGCAAGACAATGTCATCCAGAGTAAAAACAACCTCTCTAAAAAAAAAGCTGAATGCCTAAGAAGAACAAGAAAGCAGTCCCCCGACAAGTAACGCCGTCGTAAAAAACATCCCATACGCTAAGCCGCAGCACGAGCAAAAAAATGCAGCAAACGCTCGCAGGATATATGACGGAAGAGGAAGGAAAGCAGCCAAGCAGCAGCAGCCGTAAACCCATAATTTTACGCTTCAGGAAAACTCCAGACCGAAAAAACAACACTCATACCCAATAGAAGCCCAAGTAGTTCATTAATAGATCCGGTATGAAGAGAGCCACACATCGCCACGTTTTCCAATGCTTTTGAAAAACAAAAAAAGGGGGAGGAAAGTGGGTCGTTCATGCTGCACGTTCGAGAAACGCCGCCAAAAGAATCGGATGCAAACCCGCAAAATGTTAGCCTAGGCGGGACAAGGCCAAGGCTCAAGCCGAAAAGGATGGAAACGGAATCAACAGTGATTATGCATTCTCCAATAGATCTCGTATCTTGGCGTAGAAGCTCGCTGGGTATTGTCGGATCTCGTCGTCGGTTGGTGGATCCTTCTTGGGGTCTCTGAAGCGATCCGCGACTTTGGTGATGACTTGTGCGAGCAGGTGCTCAGGGATGCACAAGCTGCCGCCGCTGTCGGGGTAGATGAAGGTGTCTTGTTCGCTAAGGAGCTGGGGGATGGTAGGGCGACGGGCGGGATCGCGGTCGAGGCAGTGGCGGAGGGTGGCTTTGAGACCCGGGGGTATGCGTACGTCGCCGACACCGTAGTCTGGGTAATGAATGGCATAGTCGCGGTTGACGATGGCAAGGACACGCGCCATTTGGTTGGCGATGTGGGCGAAGGGCGGCTTGCCGTAGACCATTTGGTAGAGGATGCAGCCCAGACTCCAGACATCGCTAGGCTTGCCGAGCTTCATATCTTTGGGGCCGTTGCCGTTGGCGAGAAGGCCGCGGGCGCCGCCCGAGCTGTCTTCAAGACTCTCAGGCGACATGTAGTTTGGTGTACCGATGTGAGAGTCGCGGTGAACGTTGACGGTATGGTCGACTTCGATGGCGTTGGCGATGCCGAAGTCGATGAGCTTGAGACGCCCCTGGACAAGCACGAAATTGGCGGGTTTAAGATCGGAGTGTACTATGTCATGGTCGTGCACGGCGCCCACGCATTCAAGCATTTCTTTCCAGTAGTACCGCGTGAAGCTAAGGTCAAGCTTTGCATCGGCGGTATCGAGCTTCATGCGGATGATCCGAGCAAGATCTGATTCGCCGAGTTCCATGAGCTGGTTATGTTAGTTTCGAGTCCTAGTCGTTGTAAAGAGAGAGCATGTCGTTCCAACGATGGCAGGAGAATTATAAAACACACATACCACACTCAGTATCTGCCGGCCTTCGTCGACCTCAAAGTCGTATAATCGGACAACTCTCTCCACATTCTTGAGTTTGTTGAGTAGATCGATCTCGCCCTTGAAACCACGTACGGCGGCCTCATCTGCATCCTCAAGCTTTACTCTCTTCAACGCAAGTAGCTTATAATTCTCTGCCATGACACGATACACTGCCGAGCTTCCTCCTCTCCCTATCCGATCCATTTGCTGATAATGCTTCCCATTGACTGCGACCGTGCTCCTCTTCTTCCGTTCTCGCGTCTTGGTCGTCGCAGCGCCTGCGGCCGCCGTAGCAGTCTCCAACACTGACATCTTCGGCGGAGGGGGGGGTGCCGGTCTCCGCGGCGTATTCGCACTGATGGGCTGTAATGGCACAGGCCTCTCTTGTCTCTGCACAGGTGACTGAGGTAGCGGTGGCGGACGCATGTCGTAGTCTGCTGTCTTCATCACGGAATCGGACACCTTCATAACGGAATCGGCCATGTTCATTGAGTCGACCTTGGCGACCGACATGGGCAGATTTTCCTGATCCTGCGACGGTGCATGGTTCTCTTCCTCGCTCTGGGGTGTTCTTCGCAGCCTACGCATGGGTGCGCCCCTCAATGGCACACGCTTTATCCTCAGGCTGGGTGCGGGCGTCACCGTGTCCTGCACCGGCGTGTTGGAGCTCGGGGAGCTCGCGTTGCGCGAAATGCGCAGCTTGGGCTTCCGTCCTGCGGCCTTCTCAGGCGAATCATTCTGAGCGAGCAGCGCAGTGGTGAGGGCGCTGAGTTTCATGGGCTGGGGGATCTCATCATCGGACGAATCGCCAATGTTGATGTTTTGCATCATGGGCGCATCGGCCGAAAAACCTTGGCTCTGACCCAACACGCTGAGCGGCGAGTCTCTTCGGGGCCGCATTGTCGACTGTGAACGCATGCGTCCGAGGCTGCTGTAACTGCCCATGGGGGTGGGAGATGCGGTAGACATGGTAGAGGCGGCGCGCAATTCGTCTTGTTCCCTTTTGGCGAGCTAGCGGTTACGTCGCGGGGCAAGAGACGTGATGATAGCGAATGTCGGCTGTAGTGTTAGTCTTCCATACATAAGGCGCGGTGGGGTCCGGCGGCTGTTCGTTGTAGGGATGCGTCTGGTCGATGGTGGGCAGAATGAGAGTTGGATGTGGGCGCGTGTGAAAGCCAAGCGTGCGGTTCGCGTGCGGTCGTCGCGAGGGGCAACCACCCAAACAACCACCACCACTCAGCCCGACATGGAAACGTATGACGATTTCATCCAGTGGCAGGTCTTCCGCGTCAGTGTGGAAAATCATATCAGCCATAAAATACTGCCGAACTCGAAAATAAAATCCAATGGTTTTTAAGGAGGCCATCACGATTACCGTCTCAAGACCGATAAGGTCGGCGCTGTAAAATTCTTCTAATAGCTACAGCAGCTCTATCAGAGCCTAAGGATTTCTTCATCTGCGTGTCTCTTCCTCTGTATGGCAACCTTTCTAAGCTTTGCATAGGGCCCCTCTTCAACTTCCGTAACACTATTAAACACTCGGGGGTCTCCCAGATTAGTTCCCGTCCTTCTGAGGCTCGTTCTAAGCCCCTTCGTTCGCCTAGGTACTGGGTCCGAACTATCAAAAGAATTAAAATCCGCTGGTGACTTATCGACGTCGGGTGCTGCCGATTTAGGGAAACTGAAAAGGAATTTTTCGGCTGCAGGACTTGCCTTGAAAACAGGAGTGCCTGTTTTGGCACTAGCATTTGCTTTGGGTGTAGCAAGCACATCAAATATAGAGCGTCCAGGAAGCGGTCCCTGCGCGTGGGGTTTCTCTTCAACAATCTCTGCATCACTATCTTCCAAAGCTACATTCACACCCCAGATTAGCTTTTCTAGATCACTGTTGGAACCACGAAGGAGTCGTACCTTCATCAGAAGTTACCTCATCTCCGGATTCGTGCTCGCTACTTGTATCGGTTGTTTCAGGGTCGGATTCGGCGTTTCCTACAACTTGTTGGTGTGCTTCTAATGCATTGGCTTTTATGGGAAAGTCTATATCTCATCCTTACCTGCGTATCTCGGCCTCGACACTCCCTGTAAGTTCTTAAGCTCTTTCAATCCATTCTCCAAAACGCGAAGTTTTTCGCTGCACCGATTCCTCTCCACGACCATGTCCTCTTCCTCAGCCGCAAGATTGGCGACCACTTCATCGTCCATATCGAGGACATCTTCGGGGCAAAACAGGGCCGGGAGCTGCTCGATAAGGCACGCCTCGAAGGCAAGCACGCTAAAGTCATCGATTATCTTCTTGAGCGCAACCTGCCTGTGTTAGAGCATACCCCACAACATATATAAGACTGGATACATACTTTGTAATAAGCCTCCATGAAATCCGTAGCAGTGGAGCTCGCATAGTTATTCATATCTGCCTCCGTCTTTGTCGAAAGGAGCTTGATCAGATTCTTCACATTGATGTCGATATTAGTGAGTGTCTTGTTCTTAGAGCAATCAACCCCAAAAAACCCTTCAAGCGACTTGGTTATCTCCCGTGTGCGGCGTTTCTCCTGTGCCTTCTGCACGTTCTCAGTCAAGTAGTGGTTATACGTAATCAGATGGCCTGTTTCATGCGGTTTAAGGAGCTCGTTGTGCTTCTCCCGCAGCTGCTTCGTCAAATTCTCTAGTCTTGGGTAGACAAGGTGCTTCAGCAAGCCGTTTAGAGTCGGGCGGTCGGTGAAATGAGCCAATGCCGCACGAACTACATGGTAAATGGCGCGGATTATGGTGTCCTCATTGTCTTTCACCAGGCCTCGCCATGGCGTGCTTTGCTTGCGGAACAACTCGCCGATAATAAGAGGATCGAAGGTCCCGGGGAGTTCACGCCCTCTGCTGCGTCCCAACAGCTGCTTGACATGTTCGATGTAGGCTTCGCGGGAAATCTGACGATCACCATCTACAGGGCCTTCTTCAACAATTTCATATGTATGGCCTTCCTTGCGCATCTTCTCCGCAAAATCAGTTAACGTGTTCTGAAGAACGGCCCGGAGGCGTCGACGGTATCCCTCGGCGGTTGCCGCATCCCCAAAAAATGGGTGCGAGTATTTCCCGTCCGTGGCAGATTTGACAAGGTCGCTGAACGACTGGCTGATTTGCAAGAGGTATCGTCGCTGCTCTCGCAGAGTACCCCGCTCGGCACCCAACACACTCAGTCTCTGCGTGCAGTCCTGGATGCCGTCCTGTATCTGGGTAAGGACATCAGGCAGCTGTGCTAGGATTTGATCTGTGAGGATCTTGCTGAGTCGGGGCTTCAGACAGTGCACCCCGACCTGGGTTGGATGCACGGACTTCCATGCACCTGATGCGAAGAATTTCTCTTCTGCCAGATTGCGTTCTTGAAGGGAGCAATTCCGCGATTGGTAGTCACGGTTGCGGAGAACGTGCCAACCCAGGCGGAAATTAACTTCTTTGTTTTGCGCCAGCGAGATGTAGAATCGTTCCATGTCGGAACCTTCGTCGAGCGTGTCCGGCTTAGTGATCAATCCGAGCGTACGCAGGCGCTTTGGATCGATCTCACGAGCATATCGAGTGACAGACTGGTTATTGAAGTCATTCTTGGCAGATACCACGGCAAGAATGATGCTGCGCGGGCTCTTCATATAAGATAGCACCAGCGATTTGACCGTCTCACTATCTTCATCAGACTGAGAGCGGCTGCCTGCTTGAAAGAGACCAGGAAGATCCACCAGTGTAAGGTGCGGTTGCTCGGGGCCAGACACTTCTATGCGCAAGATATCCGAGCTGAAGACTTTCTTGTGCTCACTAATTCCCATTGCCTCTTTTGCCGATTCGATGATTCCTCCGAGATCAAGGGCCTCTGGAGACTCATCAATCTCATGCTTGAACTTGAGCAGAGCCTCTTGCTCAGCCGGGGTCCGCTCTTCCTTGGATCCTGGTACAATGCGTATCTTGATTGGGGAGACAGTTCCACGCCGGAGGATCAACTCTGTCGCAAATCGGGTGCACAGATTGTCCTTGCTGGGAAACGTGATACCCGATATAGCTTCCAAGACAGAGCTCTTTCCAGATGATTGTTCGCCGCAGACAATGATTTCGGGGAGATCAACATAGCGGCTGATACCTTGGGAGCGCAGGTTATCAACGATGTCCAGCAGGTTGCGCGTGTCGTTCGACTGCAGGCTGGTAGCCTTGCGGCTGACAGGCACGCTATCGCCAGGTGCTGTATCAGCACCCTGAACTTCATCAGGACGTGACTTGGCCATCTTGTTGCTGATACTTTCTAATAACGATCAATTGCAGAGGGGTGTATCGGCTGCGGCCAGCTTCGAGGCTGGACTTAAATAGAATGTTTGTGGAACGCGGAGCGCGAGCAAAGTGAAAGAGTATTGCGAAACTTTAAGGTTTGAAACAAACACCACTCACTTATCGAGCCAATGACCACCGTATTGGAAACATAGAGCGCTTAGCACTTTGGACCCAAAACGTTTTGAGATAGGGGTACAAATGTGGCGTAGTAGCCTAAGCAACTATGAGTTTAGTGTAGCTTATATGGATGTTATTTTAAGTAAATGTAAGAAATTACATCAAAACTAAAGTTCATGGAATCAAATGATAAGAGCGAAAACAAAAGGTTGATATTGATTTCGCAGATAATGCTAGATAGAAAGGTCTGAAAACATGAGGGAATCTTTGCATCCAATTGGCCAATCATTACCAGAGCAACCAGAATGATAACAAAGCAAGTGGGCGGAACATGACAAAGTAAAATGGAGGATTGATTGTGCCGATGTGCTTAAACATCCCCACAAGTAGTTTGCATGATTTCGCAAAGCTGCACGTAGGGTAAGTGTGGCGCACAGCTATTGGGCGAGAGTGGGGGCAGGTGAGCATTTTGCTCATCTTACATATATCAGGTTGTGATATCATTGAAGTAGTCAATCGATCTGGGTTTTAATCTGAGCCAGACTACGTCCTTGACCGTCTATTGGTTTATTGAGTCCTGTTGTAGTTTAGGGTTTTGCTCAGTTGTTTGAGTCGGCAGTTCAGACAAAGGTATGTAAATGTTAAAACCTCTACACACAATTGCTAAACTTGAAATACGCACGTCAACTGCAATTAGCTGATAGAATCATCGACATGCCGCAAGAAAAGCTTGGTCTTGTAGTAACTGAGTGTACAGTTGCTTCTATTTTAACCCTCCAAACGGAAGAGTGCAGTTACATCAAAAACGAAGAACATATCCCACCACTATTGTCATGATATTTTTTTCAAATCAGAAGGTCAGGCAAGCGTGACAGGTCTCTAGATGACTTGGAAGAACTCATGGTACGAACCATGATACTTTTCCAGACATTTGCTCTAGCCGCCAATAGACGTGCAGTTGTTGCCAATGACAAAACCAAAGTTTATGCAGCTCGTGCCTCCAAAAACCTTCTCATAACGCCGGTCCATGCAATAAACGATACGACAAACGTACAATAGCGCCTTTTTACTCCGCCGACTCTTCTACAACCAGTGCAACAACAGTAGCGATATCGTCGGGCTTCCCACCGTGCCAGTGCTCTCCTGGGTAGTGCTTCTGTACCTCTTTGGCGAATGGCCCGTCACGGCGAGTATTCAGTCCCGTCTCCTTTGCTCCCTTCGTGATTGCAACAGCCAGTTTGGCTTGCAGTGACTTACGATCCGCTTTCCCATCTCGGTCAGCCTGGGCCAGTTCTCGCAGCTTGGGGCCGACTTCCATGGTACCATCTTTGTCCACCCATGCGCCAATGTCCACCATGCTACGGCTGATTATACCCAAGACGTCCTGTGGACTCAGATTATCCCACACGCCGTCCGTAGCGAATACTAGCACATCTCCGTGGCGCACCTGATGATTTGTTACACCAGCCACCTTGGGGAGGTCTGACAGCGTTGAGGGACCGCCGAACACAGCCATCTGCACGAGCATGCGTTGGGGGGTTTTGGAGAGTTGGTATGGCGTGTTGAAGGCATGCGTCTGGGGTTGTGTAAAATGGCGCACGGCATTCAATCCCAGGTGCATGAAGCCAGAGTCGCCCAGATTGGCCACTTCGACCTTTCCGTCCGGTTCTGCAACAGCTAGGCATGCGGTGCTGCCGCCCCCGATAATGCTCTTGTCGTCAATGACCCCGTCATACCCGACCTGGAGCAGGTCCTTCGGGTGTAACGAGGTGGCATTTGGCTTCAGAGGCCACATGCGCGCGGCGCACGCCATGTACTCGCACAGCCCGTGCGAGAAGTCGCCTGAATCTATGCCCGACTCGGCCCAGCCACCCACTCCATCTGCAACGCCAAATGCAGTGACTTTTGTGGTTCCAACTTGGCTGTAGAAAAAGGAATCCTCGCCGCTCTTAACCCGATTGCGTTTGTTCTTCGCGGCCTTGCACGCCGCCAGGTTGGCAGCACCACTCTCGGTGGGGTCGTAGATGTCTCTGGTGTATACGTTTGTTTCTGGGTTGTAGCTGTTGACTTTGGCGCAGTATGACGCAGCAACGTGATAAGCGAATTGCGGTGAGCTTTTCCAATTATGTGACGACGAATGGAAGGACCGGAGTCCACCAAACGAAGGGCTGGAATCCCGGTTCAATGGGCATGTCGGTGGGGCGTAGATCGAGATTGCTCGCTGTGCATGTGGAATGAATGCGCGTAAGGCATGGGCTGGGGCGAGCAATGACGAGGTAGAGATGCAGAGGAGCAGGAGACTGGCGGAGGCAGCTGGACGCGGAGCACGCGGCGGTCGGCGAGCGAGACTGGCAGCGCCGGCAATGGCAAACGACATGGCCGCAGCCCAAGCCTAGAAGCAAGCAATTAGTATATATTGTTGTTGGGAAAGAAATAGCGGTAGGAAAGCGGCCATGACAAGGTACCTTTGCGGAGAGTGAAAAGGCAGGACAAACACTTTTTGGACCAGGGGATGAAATGCACAAGCCCTGCCGTCATGCCGCTTGCTCGCTAGCCGATGTAGGACTTACCATCAACATATACAACATCTGGGGGGTCTGGAGAGTGCAAACTTGGTCTACAAAAGGCACTGCCTCGCACTGGATGTGGACGTAAATCTCTACTCTACTAACCCCGGCGATCTGGCCTCCACGACGAGCGAGCCCATAACGGGCTGCATCTCTCGGGTGTGTTTCAGTGAATGCCAAGACCGATGCCAAGGCCAGCCCTAGCCGCGCTGCCCTTAACTCCGGTTGGGTCTGGAAACTTTGGAGCTCAACCTCAACCCGCACATCAAAACGTCACCGTGTGAGCTTTCCCTACCCACTCGGAGACAGCCAAGATGAACATCCACCCTTCACGTCAAGCCTATGTAGAAGAAGATGCTGAGGTAAAGCACCTAATTTCGTTGCCCTCACGGCCCCTCATGTGGGGTAGCGACATGTCCACTCTGCGCGCAGCATTGCCAGATGAGCAGAACGAGGCTGACGCAAACTCAATCAAACAGGACGATGCGATGGAGGGCATCGATTTGGCCAATGTGCCTATCGACCGCGACTACTTCATTCCATCCAATGTGCCCGGTGTGCCTAACGAGCGAGCGGCCGACATTCTATCGCAGCTCGAGCGGAAGAAGCGTGCCCAGCAGATCCTCGTCCCCACCGCCGACCGCGACATCAAGTTGAAGCTCCGGTCCCTCGGTGAACCCATCACCTTGTTCGGCGAAGGCTCTTCGGAGCGGCGCGACCGGTTGCGAGCCGTCTTGTTCGAGCAACAGGAAGCTGGTGGTGAAAGTGTGGATACGCCGATGCAGGATGCGGACGAGGCCGTTGGAGATGCAGAAGAGGAGTTTTATACACAGGGAACTGCGCTGCTTCTAGATGTGCGACGCGACATAGCCACCTATTCCCTCCCACGAGCCAAGGCGCGCATCGTTTTCCAGCACAACGAGTCCGAGATTCCGCTAAAGACCCACATTGATTTTCGGAACAAAATCAAGGACCGCCTTAAAGGCTTAGACCTATACGGATCCCAAACGTCCGATCGTCCAGTCAGTATCGTGCGCTTCTCGCCGAATGGTCAATACGTTGCATTTGGCAATTGGGGCGGTCAAGTGCGCTTGCTGCAGGTTCCAAGTCTAGACCTAAAGAAAGCGTATCGTGGTGCCCACGCCGAACGCACCACAGGGATTGATTGGACGCCAGAAGCAACCCTACCCGGAGGCACCGTTTCTCCATCAAGTGTCAACTTTGCCTCTGGAGGAGCAGGTGGCAAGATTCAGCTGTGGTCATTGGACGATGACAAGCCGTTGCGCACTTTGGAAGGTCATACCGATCGAGTTTGCAGAGTAGCCTTTCACCCTTCTGGTCGTTATCTTGCTTCAGCATCAGACGATTTCAGCTGGCGCCTTTGGGATATCAAGACGGGCCAGGAAGTGCTTCTCCAAGAAGGCCACTCCAAAGAGGTTTATGCAGTGAGTTTCAATACGGACGGATCGCTGGTTGCTAGCGGAGGATTGGATAGTACTGGGCGTGTTTGGGATTTACGCAGCGGACGTGTCATTTTCATGCTGGAGGGTCACATCAAGCCGATCTACGGGTTGGACTGGAGTACAGATGGGCACAGGCTTCTATCCGGTTCCGGTGACGGGTTTATGAGATGCTGGGATGTGCGAGCCATGCGGGACACAAACGCAATCGCCGCGAATACCGGCGGCGTCACTGACCTACGCTGGTACCAAGGCACCGATGGGGCATTGAGTGGCAAGCCCATGCAGAAGGACGAGGAAGGCAAGTGGATCCCGAAGAAGGCCTCCACTTTTGTCGTCACATCTGGCTTCGACAAGAACGTCCAGGTCTTCTCTGCGGACGACTGGGCACACTTGAAGACCCTCCAAGGCCATTCACAACCAGTTCTCAGCACCGATGTCACGCGTGACTCATCTTGGATCGTCAGCGGAGGCAAGGACCGTACAATCAAACTCTGGGCTAGGGACGATCAAGAAGGCATCTAAGCGTATACCCAACGGTAACGGTGGTGGCGACTGGTTATGGTTTGATGGACAGTTGGCTGCTCAGCAGCCGCAATGGCATTGGAGAGGAAGAGATATTCGTTGCACTATGGGCAACCCAGGGCGTGA
>Ga0247757_10000666_pt1 | contig 27227 bp, 27 predicted proteins | sample UWRJL126311R4_FD_180929 | JGI IMG/M metagenome (GOLD analysis project Ga0247757, IMG submission 180929) | Plant litter microbial communities from Arlington Agricultural Research Station in Wisconsin, United States - UWRJ-L126-311R-4 | ecosystem: Environmental > Terrestrial > Plant litter >...
CTGACCGGTCAGGCACACCCGCAGGAATTGCGGTGGTGCAGGGTCGACGGCACCCGGATGCGCTGCGGTGCATCGCCCTGATGGTCGATGCGCCGCAGCAGCAATCGGGCCGCGGTCGCGCCGATGGTCTCGACGTCCTGAGCGACGGCGGTGAGCTTGGGCTCGAACAGATCGGACCACTCGAAGTCGTCGAAGCAGGCGAACGCGACGTCGCCGGGGATCGACAGATCGAGCCGGCGCAGCGCCTTCAGGGTGCCGATCGTCATGGCGTTGTTCATCGACACCAGCGCACTGGGCCGGTGCGCGCTCGCCATCAGCGCGTGCACCTGCCGCTCGGCCACCTCGGTGCTCGACTCGCCGTCGACCACGAGGTCGTCATCGACCGGGATGCCCCTGGCGGCCAGGGCGGCGGCGTAACCGTCGAATCGCTCTGCAGTGGAGGAGATTCCGGCGATGCCGCGGACGACGGCGATCCGCCGGTGCCCGACGTCGAGCAGGTGCTCGGTGAGGGTGCGCGCCGAGTCGAAGTTCTCCGGACCGACCTGGTCGCACTCCAGGTCGACGGCGCGGTCGATCAGCACGAGCGGGGTCCGCGCCGCGGCGATCACCGGCAGGGCGCGCCGGTGCGAGCCGGGGGCGGGCGCGACGATTATCCCGTCGACCTGCCGGTCCAGCAGTGAATCGGTGACGCGCTTCTCCGACTCGGCGTCGTCGTGGGAGTCGCCGACGATCAGCACGTAGCCCGCATCCGACAGCGCCCGTTCGACGGCGTGCACCAGGCTGCCGAAATACGGGTTGGTCAGCGCCGAGATGGACAGTCCGACCGTGTGCGTGCGGCCGGCCGCCAACGAGCGGGCCACCCCGTTGCGGCGGTACCCGGTCTCGGCGATCGCCGCCTCGACCCTCGATCGTGTTGCGCTGTCGACTTTCCTGGTGCCGTTGAGCACATGCGAGACCGTCGAGGGAGACACGCCCGCGAGGCGGGCGACGTCACCCATGGTGGTCATGACAGCCGCACGATGCGGTCGGCCCGCTCCGCGGTCGACTCGATCAGCTGGGCGTTGCGCTCGTCGGACCCCATCGTCCAGCGCACCGCGTCCTCGGGCGACTTGCCGTACGCCTCGTGCCTGCGCACCAGCCGGGCATGCCGGATGTCGTTGCGAGGAGCCAGGAACCACACCTCGTCGATGCAGGCCCGGGCGGCCGGCCAGGCTGCGGAGTCCAGCAGCAGGTAGTTGCCCTCGGTGACCACCAGCGGGATGTGTGGTGGCACCGGGATGGCCGAGCCGATGGGCTCTTCGATCTCGCGCCGGAATCGTGGGGCGTACACCACCGGATCGTCGACGCCCTGGGCGCGCAGCGCCTCGAGCAGCCGCGCGTAACCCCCGTCGTCGAAGGTGTCGTGCGCGCCCTTGCGGTCGCGCCGCCCGAGGTCGAGCAGCACCTCGTTGGCCAGGTGGTAGCCGTCCATCGGGACGAGCACCGCGCTCTCCGCTCCCAGCGCGGTCACGAGTTGCTCGGCGACGGTGGACTTTCCGGCACCCGGTGCACCGGTCAGACCAAGAATGCGGCGCCTGCCTGGCGTCACGAGGGCCCCGGCCCAGTCGATCAGCTGCTCGATGGTCGTGTCGGTGACGTTCTGCTCGATGATCACTGTGGCCGCCTCCCGGTCGGCTGGGGGTACAGGTCGTTCAGCCAGGCCCGCGGGCCGACCACCGAGCAGCGCAGCGACGCCAGCCCGGCGGCACGCTCGACCCGCTCGGCCGTTTCGATCTCGGGGTCGGTGCGGTGGTAGCAGTAGGCACCGTGGAAGACGTCGCCGGCGCCGAGGGTGTCGACCACGGTCACCGACGGCACCGGCACCGTTCCGGTCTGCCCGCCCGACCACCACTGCACGGGTTCGCCGCCCGCGGTGGTGACCACGGTGTCCACACCGCCGTCGATCAGTGCGGCCGCGGTGGCCGGGCCGCTGTCAGCACCCGGGGTGCGGAAATCGTTGGAGCACACCATGTCCGTGGCCGACGCGCTGAGGTCCGCCATCACCGGTTTCCACCGGCCGGCGTCGACGACGCACGGCAGTGACCGTGCCGCCGCTGCCCGGACGGCGGCCCGGGCGAGCAGCGGGTGGTGCCCGTCGACGAGCAACACGTCGGCGTCGGCGACGAGGGTGTCGAGATCCGGCGGCGGCTCGGCTTCGGAGTTGACCGCATCGAGAGACACCACCGAGCGGTCGCCGGTCGCCTCCACCACGGTGACGCTGGAGACGGGCACGGCCCGCCGGGTGCCTGCCGCGGCGTCGGTCACCTGCACGCCGTAGGCCTGCAGGTCGGCCCGGATGATCCCGGCCACCGCGTCGTCGCCCAGCGCCGTCACCAGCACCGCGGTCCCGCCGAGGGCCGCGAAGGCGACCGCCGCGTTGGCGGCCGGTCCGCCCGCCGCCACGAATTGCGTTGCGGCGGTGATCTTCTCGTTGGGCCCAGGCGGCGCCTCGACGCGGTGCACGACGTCGAGGGTCGCCAGCCCGACGAACAGACCCACCGGGGGCCGCTCAGAGACCGGCGCGTTCCTCATCGGTCGGCTCCTCCGCACCAGTCATGAGTGCCACCACTTCGGACATCGAACGCTTCTTGGGGTCGACCACACCGGCGCGCTGGCCGAGGCGGTGGATGTGGATCCGGTCGGCCACCTCGAACACGTGGGGCATGTCGTGGCTGATCAACACCACCGGGATGCCGCGGTCGCGGATCGAGGTGATCAGGTCGATCACCTGCCCGGATTCGCGAACACCGAGGGCGGCGGTCGGCTCGTCCATGATGATGACCCCGCGACCGAACGCCGCGGCCCGCGCCACCGCCACACCTTGACGCTGTCCACCGGACAACGTCTCGACGGCCTGGTGCACGGACTTGATACCGATCTTGAGGTCCGAAAGGTGTTGTGCGGCATCGTCGCGCATCCGCGGCATGTCCAGGCGCCGGAAGAGCTTGCCCGCGATACCACCACGGCGCACCTCCCGGCCGAGGTACAGATTGGAGGCGATGTCGAGCGCAGGCACCACCGCGAGATCCTGGTAGACCGTCTCGATCCCGGCAGCCCTGGCGTCGCGGGTGTTCTTGAACGACACGGGTTTCCCGTTCATCAGGATCTCCCCGGCGTCGGGGATCACCGCGCCGGCCAGCGCCTTGATCAGGCTGCTCTTGCCCGCGCCGTTGTCGCCGATCACGGCGAGCACCTCACCGGCGCGCAGCTCGAAGTCGGCGCCGTTGATCGCCGTCACATTGCCGTATTTCTTGACCAGCCCGCGGGCTTCGAGAACCGGAGTCATCGCGACGACCTCCTGCGGGTGAACTGATCCACGGCCACCGCGACGATCACCAGGATGCCGGTGGCGATGTTCTGGTACAGGTTGTCGACCCCGGCCTGGGTGAGGCCGTTGCGCAGCACGCCGACGATCAGCGTGCCGACCAGCGTCCCACCCACGCCGCCGCGGCCACCGAAGAGGCTGGTGCCGCCGATGACGACCGCGGTGATCGTCTCGAGGTTCGCGTTCTGGTAGGCGTTCGGGTCGGCATTGGGGATGCGTCCGAGCGCCGCCCACGCGGCGATGGCCGCGATCACCCCGGTGGTCACGTAGACCGACAGCAGCACCCGACCGGACTTGATACCGGACAGGTTCGACGCCTGCGGGTTGCCGCCGACGGCGTAGATGTGCTTCCCCCAGGCGGTTTGGGACAGCGCGTACCACATGATCAGGTAGACCAGCAGCATCGCCACCACGCCGAAGGTGGTCGAGAACGTCCCGATCTTGAACGAGGTGCCGAGGAAGGTCAGCGGCCCCGGCGACACCCGGTAGGTCTCGGAACCGGCGAGCAGCCGGGTGGCCGCCTGGATAGCGGTGAAGGTCCCCAGCGTCACGATGAACGGCGGCAACCGCAGCGTGGTGACGAGCCCGCCGTTGAGCGCGCCGAACGCGACACACACCAGCAGCGTCGCACCCAGTGCGACGACCGGCCCGTTGGCGCCTGCGCTCTGCGCCATCACGATGGTCCCGAACACCGCCACCGCGCCGATCGACAGGTCGATGCCTGAGGTCAGGATGATCAGCGTCTGGCCGACGGCGAGGATGCCGACCACCACCGACTGCTGCAGGATCAGCGAGACGTTCTGCGGCTCGAGGAACGAATCCGAGACCGCACTGAAGATGATGACGGCGATGACGAGCGCCACCAGCGGGCCGAGCAGCGGTTCACGCAGCAGGTTGCTCGCGTGGAACCGGCTCGATACCGGTGGCTTCGCCTGTGTCGCCGTGCCTTTGGTGTCGGATGTCATGACCCGGCGGTGCCCCAGCAGTTCTTCTCACCCCAGGCCGTGTCCTTGGACGGCAGACCGGGCATGGGCTTGTCGGTGATGAGCTCGGAACCGGTGTCGTTGAACCCGCTGGGCTTGGTGCCGTCCTTGGCGAACTTGACGACGGCCTGCACGCCGAGCTCGGCCATCTTCGCCGGGAACTGCATGACCGTGGCGCCGATCTTGCCTGCCTTCACGTCCGCGACACCCGTGCAGCTGCCGTCGATCGACCCGATGGTGATCTGCCCGGCCCGGCCCGCGGACTGGATGGCCTGGAAGGCGCCTGCGGCCGCGGGCTCGTTGATCGTGTACAGCGCGTTGATCCGCGGGGCGCGCTGCAGGATGTTCTCCATCGCGGTCTGCGCCTTGGTCTGGTCGCCGTTGGTGCTCTCCTGGCCGACGATGTCGGGCGAGTTGTTCGGGATGCCGAAGCCCTCGAGGAAGCCGTCGTGGCGGAACGTGTCGACGGTGCCGCCCGGGGTGCCGTCGAGCATCACGACCGCGGGCGCGGCGGTGCCGATGGCGGCCCTGACCCACTTGCCCTGGCTGACGCCAGCGGCCTTGTTGTCGGTGGCGTAGGTCGCGTCGACGGCGTCCTCGGGGTCGGTCGCGGTGTCCAGCGCGATGACGACGACGCCGGCGTCGCGGGCTTTCTTGATCGCGTCGAGCACGCCGGTGGACGAGTTCGGGGTGATCAGAATGCCTTTGACGCCCTGGCCCACCATGTTCTCGATGGCCGTGACCTGGCCTTCGTTGTCGCCGTCGAAGGCGCCCGCCAGCGCGATCAGCTGCGCGCCGTCCTTGTCGGCCTGGGCCTGGGCGGCCTCGCGGAGCTTGACGAAGTAGGGGTTGGAGTCGGTCTTCGTGATGAGGCCGACCTTGACCTTGTCGGAGCCGGACCCGCCGCTGCAACCGGTCACGCCGAGGACCAGCGAACCGGCCATCAGCACGGATCCGACCGCGAGCATGGCACCTCTGCGCATTCCGACCATCTGGACTCCCTTGTCCCGCGTGCGGCACCCGTCGCGCCACAGACTGGGCAGGAGCATACGGGGTAGGCAAGCGCTTGCGCATGCGCTTTCGCGAATTACCCGGCGTCCGCGGATCACTCGACGTGTGCGGCCTTCTCCCGCCCGGCCAGCCGGGCGTCCCACTCGGCCAGCACCCCGGTGTCGGTGCGTGGCGTCGCGAGGCTCGCGATCACGTAGACGATCAGGCTCGCTGCCAGCCCGTAGTAGATCGGTTCGTTGGCCAGCACGTCACCCACGACCGCCATCGTGCCCAGCGTGACGGCCGTGCCCACCGCCATCGAGCACAGCGCGCCGACACCGGTGGCGCGCTTCCACAGGAAGCCGCCGAGGATTGCCACCAGCAGCCCGCCCACCAGGATGTCGTAGGCGATCGTCAGCGCGGCGACCACGTCGCCGAGCAGCGCGGCGACCACGATCACCACGATGCCGAGCACCACCACGTAGCGCCGATCGGAATGCACGTCCCCTGTCCCGTCGCTCCCGTCACCTGTCTGGCCTCGCTCGGGAGCACGCCCGAACATCCTCTGCAGCAACGGTTTCACGTCGGTCTTGGCGACCGTCGCGGTGGCGATCAGCGCGCCCGACGCGGTCGACATCATCGCCGCGACCGCCGCGGCGAGCACCAGGCCGCTGATGCCCACCGGCAGGATGGTCTCGGCGATCTGCGCGTAGACGTCGTCGCGGGCCTCGACCTCGGGCAGGAACGTCGCGGCGGCCATCCCGATGACCGCGCCCGCGACGCCGTAGCAGACGCAGTACAGGGCCGCCGCCGTGCCGCCCCATCGGGCCACCTGCGGCGAGCGCGCCGTGAACACCCGCTGCCAGATGTCCTGTCCGATCAGCATGCCGAAGCTGTACACCACGAAAAACGTGATGATCGTGGGCAATCCGATCGCGCCGAGGTCAAACACCGCGTCGCCTGCGCGTTCCCGGATGCCGGCGAAACCGCCCGCCTTGCTCAGCGTGAACGGCAGCAGCAGCGCGAAGATGCCGATGGTCTTGAGGATGAACTGCACCATGTCGGTGAGCGTGATCGACCACATGCCACCGATGGCCGAGTACAGCATCACCACCGCGCCGCCGATGATCACCGACACCGTGCGATCGGTGCCGAACAGCACGTTGAACACCGTGGCGTAGGCGATCGTCGAGGTCACCGACAGCATCAGCGTGTAGGCCGCCATCACGACGCCGGAGGCCGAGGTGGCGTCGACGCCGTAGCGCAGCGAGAGCATCTGGGCGACGGTGTAGACCCGCAGCCGCTGGATCCGGCCTGCGAAGAACAGGCTCAGTGCGAGCAGGCCCACCGCGATCGACACCACCAGCCACATGCCCGACAGTCCCCACTTGTAGCCGAGCCCGACCCCGCCGACGGTCGACGCACCGCCCAGCACGACGGCGGCCATGGTGCCGGTGTAGAGCGCGGGGCCCAGCCGCCGCCCGGCCACCAGGAAGTCGGCCGAATCCTTGGTCCTGGTCTTGCCCCAGAACCCGAAGGCCAGCATGGCCACCAGATAGACCACGATGATCGCGATGTCGAGCGGCTTACCCATGGTGACCTCCTAGGTGGGTGAGAACATCCGCAGCGTTGCCGGGAGGACGACGACCGAGGGGCCGGGGCTGCGCAGGCCCGCACCGACGGCCGCTCCGACGGTGTCCAGGGTGGCCGCGGTGGCGGGGACGCCGAAACTGGTTGCCAGAGCGACGAAGTCGGGCCGCGCGAGGTCGGTGGCGGTGGCCTGGCCGAAGGCGCCGGTCATGTACTCGCGCAGGATGCCGTAGCCGCCGTCGTCGACGATCAGCCACGTCACATCCGCGTCGTGCTGGCGCGCGGTGGCCAGTTCGGCGATGGAGTACATCGCCCCACCGTCGCCGGAGACGGCCAGCGTCGGTGCACCGGTACCGATGGCCGCGGCCACCGCGGCGGGGAAGGCGAACCCGAGCCCACCGGCACCCTGCGCGGAATGGAAGGCGCCGTCGAGCGGATCCCACGCCGACCACGCCCAGTAGGCGGCGATCGTCATGTCCCAAAAAGTCTGCGCCACAGTGGGAGTGGCGGACCTCAGCGCGGCCATCAGGCCCAGTTCGGCGGTGACGTCCTCGGCGGCGAGTCGGGCCTCGACCGACGCTCGCAGGGTGGCCGCCCGTCGGGCACCCTCGGTGCGGTTCCGGCGGGTCACCCGCTGCCCGATCGCGGTGAGTGCCCGGGCGGCGTCGGCGTGCACGGCCAGTGCGGGGTGGTTGGCCGCCAGCACCCGGGATTCGGCGTCGACGTGGATCACCCGTCCCCTCGGGGTGAGGGTGAAGTAATTGCTCGTCACCTCGCCCATCGCGGTGCCGACGGCGAGCAGCACGTCGGCGTCGGCCAACAGATCGGTGGTGTGCCGGTCCTCGATCCACGAGCCCGCCGACAACGGGTGGTCGAACCGGATGGCGCCCTTGCCGCCGACGGTCGAAACCACCGGTGCGTCAACAGTTTCGGCGAGCGCGACCAGCGCCTGCGGCCCTCCGTAGGAGCGGCGCACCCCGCCGCCGGCGAGGATCACCGGCCGCTGCGCGGCGTCGAGCGTGGCCGCGGCCTCGTCGACCACCTCCTGGCGGGGCCCCCGCGTCGTCACGGCGGCGTCGACCGACCGGACCGGGGGCACGTCGGTGGCTTCCAGCAGCACGTCCTGGGGAATCTCCACCCAGGTCGGTCCGGCGGGCGCGGACCGGGCCAGCGCCCAGGCGTCGGCGAGCAGGCTGGGCAGTTCGGCCGCGGTGCCGGCGACGGCGGTGCTCTTGGTGACGTTGACGGCACTACGCTGCTGATCGTCGAGCTGGTGCAGCGCCCCGCGCCGCAGGCCCATCGCCGCGCGCGGCACCTGGCTGGCGATGACGAGCACCGGCACGCCCGTCGCGTACGCCTCCTGCAGTGCGCCAAGAGCGGTCAGCGCCCCCGGCCCGGTGGACAGGAACAGCACCCCGACCTCTCCGGTGGCCCTGGCATAACCGTCCGCACCGAACGCGGAGTTGTTCTCCACCCGCGAGCTGACGAAACGCAGGCCACTGCGCCGGATGGCATCGAACAGACCGAGCGCGTTCTGTCCAGGGATGCCGAACACGTGCGTCGCGCCCAGCGCCGTCAGGGTCTCGACGACGACGTCGCCTCCGTTGCGGTCCATGACGGATCTCTCTCAGGCGGGGGTCAGGTGGGCCTCACGGTAGGACCGCGACCGACCTGCCGCAACAGTTCCGTGGTCGCGTGGCTATCGGGCTCTGCCCGCCTCCACCCGGGTACGCAGGCCGTCGGTCGCGGTTTCCATCAGCCCCTTGGCGCCCCGCTTGACGAGGAAACCGGGCAGCGGGACGGTGGGGTCGACGGTCAGCTCGAACCGGACCCGCGTCTTGTCGCCCTCGGGGGTCAGGGTGTAACGCCCTTCCTGGGCGCGCTGCTGCGACGAGCTGACCAGAGTCCAGCTGACCCCGTCGTCGTGCACTGAGTAGTCGAGCACCTGCTCGTCGCTGACCCCGACGATCTTGACCACCTGACGCGACCGCTTGGGCCGGCCTTCGTCGTCGCGGTCCAGGATCTCCACCTCCTGGTGCGCCGACGACCATTCGGTGAGCGCCTCGAGGTCGAACAGCACCTCCAGGATCTCGGCCGGTGAGGCGGCGATGACGGTTTCGCGGGTCTCGGTGACGGCCAACGCGGTGTCCTCCCTTTCGGATCGGCCCTGTCTGACCGGCAGGGTTACCCGCCGACGTCTTCGGTCAACCCGGCCATCTCCTCGATGCGGCGCAGGGCCACCGCGAGCACCGGCAGGTAGGCGGGCGCCCAGACGGGTGCGCTCATCCACGCCCGGCAGCCGCCGGCCGAGGGTTCGACACCGTGGCGGGTCGCGGGCACGCCGGCCACCCGCCACGCCCAGATCCGCCCCTGGTCGAACTCGGTGACGGTGAACGGCAACGGCACCCCGACCGGCGTCCACACCCGGCCCGTCGCCCCGGCTTCGAACCCGCCGCCGTCCAGTTCGGCGCCCGCGACCGTCGGCCCCCACTGCGGCCAGGCGTCGAGGTCGACGAGCAGGTGCCACACCGTGTCGGCGGGGGCTGAGATCTGTCTGCTGACGGTCCACACGGTGCGAGGTGTACCCCGCCCGCCTGCGCCGAACCTCACGGGTCGTCGGTGAGCACCATGTCGACGGCCGCGCCGATCTGCACGTCGCCGGGCGAGGCGCCGAAGAGCAGCGCCGGACAGACCACGACACCGGTGAGCATGGACACGGCGGCGGCCAGCCGGATGCCGGAAAACCGTTGCGCCAACAGGTCTCGCAGCGGACGCTGCACCTCGGCATTGACCCGGTCGCGGAGTGCGGACGCCGCATCGTCGGTGGCCGACTGTGCCAGACCGTAGACGACGCGATCGAGCCGCAATTCGGTGAGGGCGCGTCGGAGCACCGTGAGTTCGCCGATCACGTCGGCGCGCAGCTCGCCGCTCGGGGCGTGGTGCGGCCAGTCGCCGAGCGCGTCGAGGGCGAGCAGAACCAGGTCCCACCGCGCGGGCCAGTGGCTGTACAGCGTGGTCTTGGCGTATCCGGCGTGCGCGGCGACGCGCGCATGCGTGACGTTCTCCACCCCACCGGCGCGCAGCACGGCCAGCGCGGCGCGGGACACGTCGGCGCGGGTGCGTGCCACCCGCGCGTCATCGCGGCCCTGGTGCGGAGTGCTGGGGATGCGACGGCCCTCCCTCCGGCCTTGTCATCAACGTGTCAGAAATTGGTTGGTGAACGCTCTTTCCAATAGTGGTTCCCGTATGTACTAATGAACTGTAGATCCAATAGTGGTCATTCGAGAGTTTTTTCTCCGACAGCGTCGAGCCCCCGGCGCCTCGAGGCCCGCACACTTCGCTCCCACTTCGCTCCCACTTCGAAAAGGAAACACCATGTCCGCCATCCTGTTCGGATCGATCAGCACCCTTGCCGACACCTCGGAGCTGCAGCGCCGGGCGTTCAACGAGGCCTTCAACCGCCACGGCCTCGACTGGTCCTGGTCGCAGGAGCAGTACCGCAGCATGCTCGGCTCCAACGGTGGCGCCGGGCGCGTCGCCACCTTCGCCGAGGAGCGCGGTGACGAGGTGGACGCCGCCGCGGTGCACGCCACCAAGTCGGAGATCTTCCAGCAGTTGCTCGCCGACACCTCGGTGATGCTTCGTCCCGGCGTCGGCGAGACCATCGAGAGCGCCAAGGCCGCCGGTCACCGCCTCGGCTTCGTCACCACCACGTCGAAGGCGAATGTCGACGCGATCCTCGCCGCGCTGCACGGGCAGATCGATGCCTCGACGTTCGACGTCATCGTCTTCGACGAGCACGTCGACGAGCCCAAGCCGGCACCGGCCGCCTACCGGCTCGCCCTGGACTGGCTGGGCATCGAACCCGGTGATGCCGTGGCGATCGAGGACAACGTCGGCGGGGTCCGGGCGGCTCGCGCCGCCGGGCTGCGCTGCATCGCCTTCCCGAACGCCAACACCGCGGGTGCCGAATTCGATGACGCGGACGACACGTCGGACCACCTCGACGCCGACCGCGTCGTGGCGCTGGCTGCCGCCTGAGCGGAGAGAACCCTGAGAACCCTGATCGGAGAAAACGGAGTACGCCCATGAGCGATCTCACCGCCCGAGTCACCGCCTCGGACAACAGCTTTCATGTCGAGGGCTATGAGCGCATCGCCTACGACCTGACCTACGTCGACGGCATCTTCGAGGTCGGCAGCAGCGATCTCGCCGATGCCTACCGGCGCTACGGCCGGACGCTGATGGTGATCGACGAGGTGGTCTACGACCTCTATCGCGACCGCATCGACACCTACTTCGACCACCACGGCATCGCGCTGACCGTCGTCGGGGTGCACATTCACGAGACCGCGAAATCGCTGGAGACCTTCGAGCGCATCGTCACCGCATTCGACGAATTCGGTTTGGTGCGAACGGAACCCGTGCTCGTCGTCGGTGGCGGATTGACCACCGACGTGGCCGGTTTCGCGTGCGCCAGCTACCGGCGCAACACGCCGTACATCCGCATCCCGACCACGCTGATCGGTTTGATCGACGCCAGTGTGTCGATCAAGGTGGCGGTCAACCACGGCCATCACAAGAACCGGCTGGGCGCCTACCACGCCTCGCAGCAGGTGTTCCTGGACTTCTCGTTCCTGGCCACCCTGCCCGAGGACCAGATCCGCAACGGGATGGCCGAGCTGGTCAAGATCTCCGTCGTCGGCAACGCCGAGATCTTCGACATGCTCGAGCGGTTCGGCCCCGACCTGTTGGCCACCCGCTTCGGCCACCTCGGTGGCGACGCGCAGTTGCGCGAGACCGCCAACCAGCTGACCTACCAGGCGATCGCCACGATGCTGGAGCTGGAGGCGCCGAACCTGCACGAGATCGACCTCGACCGGGTGATCGCGTTCGGGCACACGTGGAGCCCCACCCTGGAGCTCACTCCGCCCACCCCGTTCTTCCACGGGCACGCGATCAGCATCGACATGGCGCTCTCGGTCACCCTCGCCGAGCGGCGGGGTCTGCTTACCGCCGGAGACCGCGACCGGGTGCTGTCGACGATGAGTTCGCTGGGTCTGTCGCTGGATTCGGACCACCTGAGCCCGGAACTGCTCGAGCGAGCCACCACGGCGATCCTGCGCACCCGCGACGGCATCCTGCGCGCCGCGGTGCCCGACCCGATCGGCACCTGCCGCTTCCTCAACGACGTGACGATCGACGAACTCGACGACACACTCACCCTGCACAAGAAGCTGTGCGCCGAGTACGACCGCGGCGGTGACGGAGTCGACGCCTTCACCTCGGCCGATGGTTGAGGCCGTGACGGTTGAGGCCGTGCCGGTCGCCAAAGTGCCGGTCGCCGAGGTGGCGGTCACCCCGCCACGGCCGGTCACGCCGACGACGATCCTGGCCCAGCACCTGGCCGACCTGCACGATCACCTCGACGGCATCGAAGACGCCGAGGCCAGGGCCAAGCTCCGCAGGGCACTGGATCTTGCCGCAGGGCTGGATCCCTACCTGACGGCCAACACCACCGATGAGTCGGCCGCATTGGCCGAGCTCGCGAGGCGCACCCGCGCCCAGCACTGGGGTGACGGGCTGGAACAGGAGATGCTGTCGGGCCCGGTCGAGGCGCAGCTGCTCAAGTTCCTGGTCCGGATGTGTTCGGCCACAAGGGTGTTGGAGATCGGCATGTTCACCGGCTACTCTGCGCTGGCGATGGCCGAGGCACTCCCCACCCACGGCGTCGTCGTGGCCTGCGAAAGGGATGCGGCTGCGGCACAACTGGCGCGTGAGGGTTTCGACGCGTCGGAGGTTGGTCACCGGGTGCGCATCGAGATCGGGCCTGCGCTGCAGACGTTGCACCGCATGATCGCCGATGGCGAACCGGCCTTCGATTTCGTGTTCGTCGACGCCGACAAGGGTGGCTACCAGGGTTATCTCGACGTCCTGCTGGAGTCCCGGCTGCTGGCGCCCAGTGCGGTGATCGCCGTCGACAACACCCTGATGCAGGGGCAGCCGTGGACATCCGCCGATCCGCAGGAGATGACCGAGAACGGTTCGGCCATCGCCGCATTCAACCGCGCGCTCACCGACGACCCGCGCACCGAGCAGGTGGTGATCCCGATTCGGGACGGGCTGACGCTGATCCGGCCGGTCCCGCGATGACCCTCACCACCGACGTCACCGCCCCCGCGGGAACCGGGGTGCAGCGCGACCGGTCCCGGGACACCGCCCGCACCGTCGCGGTGCTGGCCGCCCTGACGGCCACGCTGCCCGTCGACCTCGCGGTGACCGCGGTCGCGCTGCTGCGCCGGCCTGCCCGACCGGCCGTGCCCGCCGCGGTGGCACCGAAGACCATCCTGGTCAGCGGCGGCAAGATGACCAAGGCGCTGCACCTGGCCCGGGCGTTCCACCTGGCCGGGCACCGCGTCGTGCTGGCGGAGTCGGCCAAGTACCGCTGGACCGGGCACCGCTTCTCCCGGGCGGTGGCGGCGTTCCACTGCACGCCCGAAGCCACCGATCCGCAGTACCCGCAGGCGCTGGCCGACATCATCGCCGCGGAGAAGGTGGATGTCTTCGTGCCGGTGTCCAGCCCCGCGGCCAGCGTGCCCGAGGCGGCCGTGCGGGAGCTCATCGGCGACCACTGCGAGGTGCTGCACGGGTCGGCCGCGCTGATCGCCGCCCTGGACGACAAGCGCGACTTCAGCCGGCTCGTCGCCGCCATGGGGCTGACGGCGCCCGACTCGGTACTGGTCACCGATCCCCGCGACGTCGAACGGTTCGACTTCCCGGAGGGGCGGACCTATCTGCTCAAGCGGCTCTCCTACAACCCCGTCGGCCGCACCGATCTGACCCGCCTGCGCCGCGACACCCCGGAGCACAACGCCGCGTTCGCCCGCTCGCTGGACATCTCCCCGAGCCAACCGTGGCTGCTGCAGGAATACGTCGAGGGGCAGGAGTACTGCACGCATTCGACGGTGCGCGACGGGGCCGTCACCGTCTACGGCTGCTGCGAATCCTCGCCGGTGCAGCTGAATTACGGGTTCGTCGACCGCCCGGCGATCCACGCGTGGGTGACCCGGTTCGCCGGGGCGCTCGGACTGACCGGACAGGTCTCGTTCGACTTCATCGAGGCGGCCGACGGGCAGGTCTACGCGATCGAGTGCAATCCGCGGACCCACACCGCCATCACGATGTTCCACGACCACCCCGAGTTGGCCGCGGCGTACCTCGGCGACCACCACCGCGAGATCACGCCGCTGCCGACGTCGACGCCGACCTACTGGATCTACCACGAACTCTGGCGACTGCTGCGCGGCCCCGGTCGCCTGCGCCGGCTGCGGGTGATCGCCCGCGGCCGCGACGCGATCTTCGCGGACTGGGATCCGTTGCCGTACCTCGGTGTCTACCACCTGCAGATCCCCGCCCTGCTCGTCGACAACCTGAGGCATCGGCGAGGGTGGCGGCGCATCGATTTCAACATCGGCAAACTCGTCGAGACCGGCGGCGATTGACTTGCGGCGCAACGTGATCCAGCTGGTGGGTTCCCCCGTCGACGAGTTCCACGCCGAGCTGTCGCGGCTCTACGCCGCCGCCAGCGCCGCCGCACTCGGGGATCACCACGACGTCGGCTTCGCTTACGTCGCACCGGGCGGGCAGTGGCAGTTCCCGGAGTCGCTCGATGCTGCCGCGCTGGCCGAAGCCGAACCGGTGCCCGCCCTGGCAGGCATCGCGGAGTTGACCCTGGCCGAGCCGGATCTGGTCGTGCCGCAGATGTTCTGCCGTCCCGGCATGACGTCCTATCGGGCACTGCTCGATGTGCTCGGCCTGCCCTTCGTGGGCAACACCGCGCAGGTGATGGCCAACACCGCGGACAAGGCGGTGGCCCGCGCGCTGGTCGCCGCGCGCGGTGTCGCGGTGCCGCCCGGGTACCTGGTGAGCGATGCGCACGACGTCACGCTCGACCTGCCGGTCGTGGTGAAGCCGGCCGGGTCGGACAACTCGGTGGGGGTGTCGCTGGTGAGCGACCGCGCGCAGTTGGTCGGCGCGATCACCCGAGCCGCTGGTTTCGGCAGCGACGTCCTCGTCGAGTCGTTCATCCCGCTCGGACGCGAAGTACGTTGCGGTGTGCTGGAAATCGACGATCAGCTGGTGTGCCTGCCGCTGGAGGAGTACGCGCTGGACGCACCGATCCGGCTGCCTGCCGACAAGCTCGACCGCACCGGGTCGGGCGCGCTGCGTCTGGTGGCCTCCGACGCCGGACGGTCCTGGATCGTCCCGGCCGACGACCCGATCGTCGAACCGGTCTGGCACGCCGCACGGGCCTGCTACCGCGCACTGGGCTGCAGGCACTACGGGCTGTTCGACTTCCGGATCGACCCCGACGGAGCGCCCTGGTTCCTGGAGGCCGGACCCTACTGTTCGTTCGCACCGTCCAGTGTCATCGCGAAGATGGCTGCGGCGCAAGGTGTTCCGTTACCCGATCTGTTCGACACCCTGTGCCGCGAGGCACGAAGGGAGGCGGTATGACGCTCGACGTGATCCCGTGTGATCCGGTGGGCGCGCTGGTGCGCGGCATCACCGTGACGAGGCTCGACCCGGCCACCGTGGCCCATCTGCGTGCACTGCTGGCGGTGCACGGGGTGCTGGTGCTGCCCGATCAGCAGCGCGTCGACGACGCCGAATTCGCCCGCTTCCTGGTGAGTTTCGGTGAGCTGGTGTTCACGACCGGGGAGACCCCGGTGCCGCACGCCCCGCTGCTCAACGTCATCACCAACGTCGGGCGCACCCGTAAGCCACGCTCGGAGTTCCACGTGGACACCAGCTACCTGCGGACACCGCCTGCCTACACGGCGCTGCGCGCGGTGACCGTGCCGCGCCGCGGTGGGCACACCATGTTCAGCAATCAGTACGCCGCCTACGCGTCGCTGTCGTGGAAGCTCAAGGCCCGGATCCGTGACCGGATGGTCACCCACGTCGTCACCGGGCTGGACCTCGACGAGGGCGCGCAGGCATCGGCACGTCACCCGCTCGCGCTGCGTCACCCGCTCTCCGGCCGGGCCGCGCTCTACCTGTCCACCCGGCAGCGCTGCCGTGAGGTCAGCGGCATGGCCGCCGACGAAGCCGCCCGCCTGATCGACGACCTGCTCACCCATTCCACGAGGGCGGACAACGTGTTTCGGCATCAATGGCGGGCCGGTGACGTGGTGATCTGGGACAACCGGTGCGTGATGCACAAAGCCGACCACGACGCCGTCCTGGGCGACCGCGTCATGCACCGCGGCACGGTGCTGGACCGCGCCGGCTGGGCCTAGCCGACCTGATCAACCGACGCTGTCAATCAATGATGGCGACCGCGAAGCCGTCCCACCCCTTCGCGCCGACCGTCTGGATCGCGGCGGTGTCCAGCCGCGGATGGGTGCCCATCATGGCCAGCATGTCGTGCACCGCGCGGGCCTGCGGGTCACCGTCGGCGGGGTGCAGCACCCGCCCGGAGCGGACGATGTTGTCGACGATGATCACCGTGCCGGGCGCGCCCAGCCGGATCGCCCACTCGACATAGGAGACGTTGTTCTCCTTGTCGGCGTCGATGAACACCAGGTCGAACGGCCCCCGGTCGGTCAGCGTCGGCAGGTTGTCCAGCGCGGCGCCGACGATCACCTCCACGCGGTCGGCCACCCCGGCACGTTCGAGGTTGGCCCGCGCCACCTCGGCATGTTTCGGCTGGTACTCCAGCGTGGTCACCGAACCATCCGCGCCGACCGCGCGGGCCAACGCGATGGTGCTGTAGCCGGCGAGCGTCCCGATCTCCAGCACGCGACGGGCTTTGGTCGCCCGCACCCACAGCGCCAGCAGTTTCGCTTGCTGGGGCGACACCTCGATGGTCGGCATGCCCGCGGCCGCGCCGGCCTCCCTGGCCGCGCGCAGGTCGTCGTCCTCGGTGTGCAGCAGGTCGGTGAACAGCCGGTCCACGGACGCCCAGTCGGATTCGGTCACGCCCTGAACCTACCGCGCGCCGCCTCGACCGCGGGCGCCCTCCTTGGCGTAGCTCGGCCGCAGCACCGGTTTCCGTGGGCATCCGCGGTGTTATCTTCGAGCGGCTCACCTCCGATGAACGGGGCGTCATGGATCGCAGCTGGCTGACGGTGCCGGCCCTCGGCGGTGGCAGGCGTCGCCGGTGAGCGCATCAGCGGTCTACGGGGCGGAACACCAGTGGTCCGCAGTCCTCGACAGGGGCGGGCCTGTGGACTTCCACGGTTCACTCCTGCACGTTCCGATGCAGAAACGCTTCGCCGACATACCGTCCGTCCAGCGCTACGTCGACGAGGTGCTGGCATCGGACTCCGTCCGCACGAAGTACCCGAACGCCGGTCCGGTCTGCGTGAGGGAGCGCCGCGGGCAGAGCAAGGCCCACTACGAACCTTCGACCCAGACAATTGCAATTCCCATGGGGGACAGGCTCTTCGGGCGCGAGAGCACGGTGTTGCACGAGTTGGCCCACCATCTGTCGGTGAGCGACGGACTTCCTGCCACCTCGACCGGAACCCGGTGGCATGGAGCGGAGTTCCGGCGCGCGATGCTCTTCCTGGTCAGCACCGTGTTGGGAGAACCGGCGGCACTCCTTCTCCGCGGCGGGTACTACGCGTCGGGACTTCGTCGTAGCGGCTAGCCGGGGCTCTCCGGCACGCGGGGTGGTCAGACGATCGCGCGGAGGGGACGCCGGCGCCCCTTCTCGTGGTGTTCGGCCATCCAGACGGCGATCTGTGACCGGGAACGGAACTGCAGCTTCGACAGAATGCGCTGGATGTGCCCCTCGACGGTTCTCGGCGATACGACGAGTACGGCAGCGATCTGCGAGTTGCTCATACCCTCGAGGAGCTTCTGCGCGATCTCGAGCTCGCGGCGCGTGAGCGCGACTTCTCCCGCACCGCCGCTCTCCCCCATGGCCAGCGCCATCAGTTCCGAATGCCCCATCCGCCGTCCCTTGGCGGTGATCCGGTAGTACTCGCGATTGCCGAGCACCTTCCGCAGACCCAGATCGGTCTCGGCGCTGATCGCGTTCCTGACCATGGTGCGCGTCGAACTCAGCTGCTGCGCCGCGGCCAGCAGGGTCGCGGCCTTCACCGCATCCCCCTGCCGGAATGCCGCCGTCGCCAGCAGCTTCAGGCAGGTCGGAACACCGGTCTCATCACCCAGGCCGTCGAGGACCACGAGGCAGTCCTTGGCCAGCTCCGCGGCACGCTGCTCCTGCCCGCGGTGCACCAGCGAAATCGCCAGCACCAGCATCGCATTCGCCATCCCCCACGTGTCCCCCAGCGCCCTGAGACTCCGAATGCTCTCCTGGAACAACAGTTCAGCCTGAATGTGGTCGCCGCGCAGCAGGCTGATCAACACCAGGAAGTAGTACTGCTCGCCGAGATCCGACGCACTCCCCTGCTGTTTCGTGTGCTCCACGACGGACAGCAGATCCTGCTCAGCGGCATCGATCTCGAAGCGGCTCACTCCGATCATCGCCTGGATGAACTTCGCCGAGAACAGTTCAGACGACTCCCCCAGATGCTCGCTGAGGCAGACGCTCTCACGCAGCAGTGCGGACGCCAGCGTCTGATCAGCCGACATGATCACGAGGTAGGCGCGAACCCACAGTGCCCTCGCCACCAGCACGTCGCGAGTCGGGTAGTGCTCGATCGCGGTCTCCAGCCACTTCTGAGCCTGATCGACCTGACCTGCGACGAGCCAGTACCGGCGGAGCCCGGCGATCAACGTGATCGCCTCGCCCGAACGGTCCGGACTGGCCGCCAACGTCTCGAGCAGTGCCGAGATGTCGCGCCGGTGCCAGCGCAGATGACGGATGACCGCCTGCTGCCGCGGACCGGTCCACTTCTCGGCGGCGTCGGTGAGCAGGTCGACGAGATGCTTCTCGAGCCCGGCCCCGAAGAGACCGGCTGCATCCGTCGCCGCCAGTTCCTCGAGCCCGCGACGCCGCACGGAGCGCAGGATGCGGAACCTGCTGTCGTCGTTCGGTGCGCGCAGGAACAGCGAATGATCCACCAGTCTGAAGAACGCCTCCGTGCGGTCGGCGAGCCCGATGTCGACGAACCGGAGATCCGTCAGGCACTCCATGGCGAAGTCGTCGGCCATACCGGCAGCGACAGCCAGCAGGTGCCGTTCCGCCGGGGTCCGACGCGCGAATTCCACGTCGACGGATTCAGCGAGCGCGCGTGCCGCAGGCACGAAGTCGACGATCGGGTCGGCGCCCATGAGGGCGGCGCGGATGCGGTCGAGCGGGATGATCCGGAGCGCGGATGCTGCGACCTCGATCGCCGCCGGAAGCCCATCCAGATGAGTGCAGATATCGAGAACGTGACCGGCATTGCTGTCCGAGATCGCGAAGGTCGGCACGACTGCTCGCGCGCGATCTGCGAAGAGTTTCACGCAATCCGCGTCGGCCGGCGTTCCGTGCGCGGCGAAGACGTCAGACGCGACAGCGAAGGGAGTGACCCCGAGCAACGCTTCACCGGCAATCGCGAGCGTGTGGCGACACGTCGCGATCACCCGCGCATCCGGGGCTCCATCGAGAATGCCGTCGATGACGACGCGGGCATCGTCGGCGTGTGAGCCGGCATGCGAATCGGCGTTGTCCACCAGGACGACGGCGTCACCGCTGTCCTGCACGGCAGCGATCCACTCGGCGACACGCGCGTGATCGAGCACCTCTTCGATCGCGAGCGCCGCGAAGTCCACCGCGAACACCGTGACGCCGCCGGCCTTCTGGATATCGGAGATCGTCTTGCGCGCAAGGCGGCTCTTGCCCACCCCGGCAGCGCCGGTGAGCGTGAGGAGGCGTGTATCGACGAGCGCTTTGCGCGCAGCGACCGTCTCGGCTTTGCGTCCGATGAAGCTCGTACGCTCAGCAGCGATCACTTCGCGGAGAGAAAAGCCATCACTCGACATTGAGCTCCATGAAGGTCTTCTGGAGGCTCGCCCTTCGGTAGGCGGCCGAACCTCGATTGCCCCGCCCGATTGTACCTTTGTCCGACAAAAATGGGCATGGGTAGACGCGCGGGCGCGAAGGCCGCGAATAGCGTGGTTCCACGCTAGAAACGGGTGAACGCGGCGCAGTTGGCTGACCTGATGGCACCAGACTCCGCTCGGCCTCCCTATGCCACGGCCGCGCCGATACCGCTCGAGACCGCCCGCGCCGTCCGTGCCGCCCGCATCGCAGACACGGTGACGCTGATCGATCGACTGACGCGGGAGCTCCTGGTCGCCGCGCCGGCCGCCGCTTCGGTCACGCAGTCCTCGGCGGGAGTTGTCCTCCTGGATCCGAAGTCACTCAGAGCCGATGCGGGTGGTCGCTATGCCATCTACATCCACGGCGGCGCGTACATTCTCGGCGTGCCCGTCGATGCGACCGGCATTCTGCTCGCGGACGCGCTCGGTCTGCCGGTGTACTCGATCGACTATTCGTTGAGCCCGGAGGTCGCTTTTCCGACGGCGATCGGCGAGTGCGTCGATGCCTATCTGGCGATCGTCGAGCGATGCGGACCCGAGGTCGTCGTCGTCGGAGTTTCGGCGGGTGGAGCCCTCGCGCTCAGCCTGGTTCAACGTCTCCAGGTGACCGGTGCACCGCTGCCTCGCGCACTGTCACTCGTCACGCCATGGTCGGATCTCGCCCCGATCGGCGACACCTACGAGAGCAACGAGGGGCGTGACCCGATCATCCAGTGGCGCGGCCAGCTCGATGCGGCGGCCGCAGCCTACGCGGGGCCCGCACCCTACGACGACCCGCTGATCTCCCCGATCTACGCGGATTACGACGCCGACTTCCCGCCGAGCATCATCACGTGCGGCACCCGTGACCTCTTCCTCAGCAACTGCGTGCGCCTGTACTGGAAGCTCCGCCGCAGCGGTGCCCGCACCGAGCTGCTCGTCTGGGAAGGAATGTGGCACGCGTTCCTCAGCGATCCCGACAGGGACGAGGCCAGGGAGTGCCACACCGAAATCGCCGAATTCCTCTGGCAGCACCTGGAAACCGCGGCCGGGTACGTCGTCGAGTCCAGCGGCGCAGACCGTGGGTGAGCATCCGCCCATCCACCTCTGGCAGGTGCGCTACGCGAAGCGGGTGGTGAAGAAGAGCTACGCGTTCCACGACTACGCGCAGTACGGGTTGCCGGATGGCGACCTCGAGATGGATTACAGCTTCTGGGTGATGCGATCAGGCCGCGACGTGATCCTGTTCGACACCGGTTACCCCTTGCACGAGCGCAACACGCACGGCGAAGTCCACGTGATGGCGCCACCGGAAGGCCTCGCGCTGCTCGGCATCGAACCGGCGGACGTCACCATGGTCATCACCTCGCATTTCCACTACGACCACATCGGTTACGTCGGACTGTTCCGCGATGCCGCCATCGTCGCGGGGCGCGCCGAGCGTGAGTACTGGTTCGGGCTGTGGGATGCGGGCCGGCTCGAGGGCAGCCTGGCGTCGGCTCATCATCTCGCCGCGATCAAGGCCGCCGAGGCAGAGGGACGGCTGGTTCTGGTGGATGCACCGACCGAGGTGCACCCGGGGGTGACCGTCCATCCGGTGAGCGGGCACTCCCCGGGTGAGCTGTTGACCACGGTGGACTCGGCGGCCGGGCCGTTTCTGCTCGCGTCCGATGCCGCGCACTTCTACGAGCAGGTCGAGCTGGACTGGCCGTTCTTCGCGTTCACCGATCTCGAGGAGATGACGGCGGGTTTCGCGTTCATCCGTGATCTCGCAGCGGAGACGGGGTCGGTGGTGATCCCTGGGCATGACGGCCGGACCCGGCTGAGGTTCCCGGCCGCCGATGGTGCGGCCGCAGACGTTGCGGTGCGGTTGGCGTGACCTCAGGAGAAGCGCAGGCCGCGACGCCGCAGAACGCGGGTCACCACGAAGTAGACGAAGTGGGTGCGCGGCCACTGCGTCACGTTGTCACCACCGGCCGTGTGAAAGTAGTTGTGGCACCCCGAGTTCATCGCCGACGCATGCCTCGCGAGCTGCTTGTCGATCCATCGCACGTAGGAGCGCGCGGCGCCGGCATGCGTGTCCACGGCGCGCAGACCATCCTTCTGCAGCCGCGCGATCGAGCTGACCGCGATCTCGGCCTGTCGTTCCAGCTGGGCGATGATCGACATGCCCCCGTTGGTGTTCGGTCCGTACAGCACGAAGAAGTTCGGGAAGTCGGGCACGGTCACCCCCAGGAACGCGGAGGCGCGCTTCTCCCAAACATCGTGTAACCGAGCACCTTTGCGGCCGGCGATCTCGATGTTCGCCAAGAACTTCGTTGGCTGGAATCCCGTGCTCATCACGAGCACGTCGACGTCGCGCTCGGTCCCGGTCGCATCCACCAACCCGCCCGGAGTCGCGCGCACCACGGCGTGGGGAACCAGCTCCACGTTCGACCGGTTGAACGTCGGGTAATAGGTCGACGCGACCACCGGCCTCTTGCAACCCCACGGATAGTCGGGCGTCACGGCCGCCTGGATCGCCGGATCGTCGATCGCCGACTTGATGTAGGCCTCGCACATCGCGCGCATCTGCCGCTGCTTCTTGCTGGCGGCGTCATACGCCTTGAACCGCCGGGCGCCGCGGGTGAACAGGTACAGACGGTGGATCCGCTGCGCATACGGGACGTGCCGGTAGAACGCACGCTCACGTTGGGTGAACTCGCGTTCACTCTTCGGCTCCACCCAGCCGGGCTCACGCTGATACACGAGCAGCTTGCCGACACTCGGCGCCAGCGCCGGAACGATCTGGGCGGCAGTGGATCCGGTGCCGACGATCGCGACGGTCTTGTCCGTCAGATCGTGGTCCGGCTCCCAGCGCGAGGTGTGGAACGCGACACCGGAGAACTCGTCGAGCCCCGGCCAGTCGGGGAAACGGGGCACGCTGAGGAGACCGACGGCCGAGACCACCGCATCGAACTCCAATATCTCACCGCGATCCGTGGAGACGTCGTAGACCTGGCGGGTGTCGTCCCATTCGGCCGTCGTCACCCGGGTGTTCAGCCGCAGGTGCGGACGCAGATCGAACGTGTCCACCACGTGTTCGGCGTACTTCAGCAACTCGGGCTGCGTTGCGTGTGTACGCGCCCAGTCGTACTTGAGGAACGAAAACGAGTACGCGTGCGACGGAATGTCGACTTCACAACCCGGATAACGATTCTCGAACCATGTGCCGCCGACCCCGGCCGCTTGTTCGAAGATCACGAACGAAGCGCTGGTGCTCTTCTGCAACTTCACGGCGGTGGCGATGCCGCCGAATCCTGACCCGATGATCGCAACCCGGAACGGTCTGCGGGAACGGCTCCTCATACCGCATCTGCCCCGGTGACCGGTGCGGGCATCGGGTAGTCGGCAGCGTTGAGCACCCAGCCATCCATGGTCGAGAAATCCAGGCGAGGCGGGCTGAAGATGTCGACCAGATGGTTGATCTCGGTGCCGACTGCCTCGCTCGTGTGCACGCTGGGCGGCGGGATGACGGCGATGGACGGGGCACCGCACAACTCGTGCTCGTCCTCACGCCAGACGCTGCGATCGGTGGTCCACGGCCACCGGACGTGATGGACGTATGCACCGCTGAGCACCAGGGAGCACTGCTCGAAGTCGTCGTGGAAGTGGGGTGAGAGCTTGTGCAGATCACGCGGGCCGTCGATCGGTTCGATGAAGTTGACCATGAACGTGGTACAGCGGAAGAGCCGATAGTTGGATCCAGCCAACGTCGGAACGTCCAGATCGTAGGACCGGATCCGGAAACCGTCCGGCGGATCCGGCCAGCGCTCGAATGCAGGGATGTTCTCGTGAGCGGTCTCGTACGAGGCGGAGTTGGCAGCGAGCGCCGCCAGATCCGCCGCGGTCGAACGCACCAGGCGGACCACGCGACCGGTGCCGGTGACCGTCACCGTGCTGTCCCCGGGAGGAACGACGATCAGGCGCCTACCCGAGGCTTCGACTGTCGCCTCCCCGGCAGTCACGACCACGCGGGTGGCGGTGTCGGGGAGCAGGACGACATGCTCTTCTGGCTCGGCCCTGCGCTCGAAAGACACCTCGCCGCCGAGATCGGTGTAGCTGAGCACGAAGTTCTGGCCGCGCGCGTACCAGGTGGCGAACCCGTCGCCGGTCTCCTGCGGTGTCGTCTCGTAGAACTTGGCGTACTCCATCCCGGAGAACGCGGTCGCGGTGGGCCCCGTGGGCCTCGTGCTCGCCAATCTGGCTCGGACATCGTCTTTTCCGTACGGCACGGGAGAATCCTTTCGGTTCGCTGAGGGAGGTTCGCGAGGAGAGCCTGACTACGCGGGCTGGGGCCGGGCGCGCGCGGCGACCCGGCTGCGCGTCTCGGCCACGAGCCCGGTCGCCGCGGTGCGCAGCAGCCCGGTGTCGTTGCTGACCATGACGAACGAGAACCCGCGGGCAGCAGCCGAGGCGGCCTGCTCTGCGGTCTGCACCGCCGTTCCCGCCGGGATCCGGTGTGCCCGCGCCTGATCGAGGAAGCCGGCGACGAGTCGCTGGATCTGCGGGTCGCTGTCGTCGAGTCCGCTCGACTGCTGCAGATCGCCCATTCCGAGGAACAGCCCGTTGAGATGCGGCACCGCGACGATCTCCTCGATCGCCTCGAGTGACCCGCGATCCTCGAGCTGCACTGCCCGCAGCACGTCATTCCCGGAGGCGAGGTAGGCATCCCGCGAGAGGCCACCCCACTGCCCCGCCCGAGCGGTGATGCCCATCCCGCGCTCACCCGCCGGAGAGAAGGTCATCTGCGCTACGGATTGAGCGGCCTCGGCCGCGGTCGTGACCCGAGGAACCAGGATTCCGTCGACCCCCGCATCGAGAAGCCGCTGGATGTGGCTGCCGCTGCGGTCGGGCACGCGTACCAGCACGTTCATCCCGGCCCCCTGTGCCACCACCGTTGCCGCATAGACGGATTCGAAGGACACCGGCGCATGTTCCTGGTCGATGACCACGTAGTCGAATCCGGACAGGGCCAGGATCTCGACCGTCTCGAGCGACGGAATCTTCACCCAGGTTCCGATCAGCGCGCGGTCGGCTTCTCGGAGTGCGCGCGCGAAGCCCCTCACAAGTCGAGCCCGATGAGGCGTGCCGGGTTCTCCCGGATCATCAGGGAGATCTCGCGTTCGGTGACGCCGAGGTCGAGGAGGCGCCCGAGCAAGCTGCGGTACCCGTCGATCGGCAGCTGATTCCCGACCTGGCCGAGGTCGGATCCGATGATCGTGTTCTCCGCGCCGATCGCCGAGATCCAGTCGATCAAGGTCTGCACCGGGAAGATCTTGTCGTTGTCGTACATGGCGATCTCGTGCTCGATGACCGCCCCCGCGGCAACCATTGCCTGCGCATGCTGGCGATCGATGTCGGACACGTAGTTCGGATGACTGACGACGATCTGGCGATGCCCGACCTTCTGCGCGGCGCCCACAACGGCTGCGGCGGACGTCGTGTCCAAGTGCCCGGTGGAGATGAGCGCGCCCGCCTGCTTGGCAAGGCCGATGATCTCCTCGACCTCGGGCCGGAGCTCGCCGTCGTCTCCGAACACCGACACCTCCTCGGCCTGCCTGATGCCCAGAGGCTGGAAGTGGCATTGGGTTTCGGGGTGGTGTGACGAGTGGTCCAGATGGATGGTGGACGAGATCGTGGGGAACCAGATGATCTTGCCGCCCATCTTCAGTGACAGGTCGGCAGCGTGCGGGTTGAGTCCGCCCACCGGACTGTTGAGTGCGACTCCCCCGAAGACCCGGGTCTTGACGTCTTCCAGCAGCGGCGCGATCGCCAGGACGTCGTTGACGGTGTCGTGATAGTGACACTTCACGACGATGGCGCGGAAGCCGGCCTCGGCCGCCTGCTTCGCAGCTTCTGCGTGGGTGATCCGCCGCGGCATCGGCGAAGGGCCGGAATGGGTGTGGAGGTCGATCGCCCCAACGAGCAGGTCGTCTACGGCGCTCATCTGGTGGTTCCTCTCGAATGGCGTTGGGGGTCGTGTGGCGTCATTTGATCGCCATCGCGTTCGGCGGAGAACCGACCCCACCGACGACGTTCAAAGGTTTTGCGGTGAGCAGGAATTCGTAGCGACCGTCTGCGGCGCACGCTTCGACGAGCTCGTCGAGCTTCCAGAGCTCGCCGATGAAGAGGCCGAGCAGAGCGATCAGCTGGCGGTGCATCATGCCGTTGTGGCTCGGGCCGCGGCAGGGAAGCGGCTCGTCGGGGTCGATGAATCCGGAGTCCGGGTTGACCGGAAAGGCTTCCAGGCCCGCATTGTCGGAGATGACCATCGAGAACTGGTGGTCCCAGAGAAACTCGAGCATCGCTTCGCACTGCATCAACCCCGGTGATCCCCAGTTGGCTCGGCGATGGGCGCGACCATCATCGGTGAGCGCGAGATAATCGGCTGCCCACCCCGTGTTGACGAGCAGGATGTCACCGGATTGGAAGACCACTTCCTGGCTCTGGGCCGCCGCCACCAGATCCTCGGGGGTCACCATGTGGTTCGTGCTGGTGTCGAACGGGACGCCGATGCCGGCGTAATGACGGGGGAGGTCGATCAGCACGCCGCGGCCGAAGACGCCGTTCTCGGCGACGAGTCCGATTCCGAGATCAGGGGATCCGACCGCCACGGCGTCATCGGCAACGCCTCCGTAGAAGCCGGCAGCGGGATGCCGCATGTGCCGGAGTCCGTCGATCTGGGAGGTGGACTGCAGGTAGAACGTGTCCAGCCAGTCGTCTCGGTGGTTCGGGTTGTTGGAGAACACGTGGTGCTCGGTCGGCGGGCGGGTGCCTGCGATGCTCGGGACGAAGGTGTTGATCGGATAGTCGAGGTTGATGATGCGGCCGTGGCGCACCAATCCCGCGGCTCGCGCTGACACCTCCTTGGTGATGAAGTTCAGCGTGCCGAGCTGATCGCCCTCACCGAACACTCCCCAGGAAGAGCCTGAGGGAGCGTCGCGGCGGGCGACCAGTTCTCGGTAGCTCGGGATCACGGGTTCGACTTGCTTGCCGCGGCCGCCCGGGCGGCGATGCCTTCTGCGCCTTTCGAATGCAGTGTCGCCATCGATGCGGTGGTGAGATCCGTTCCACGGGTCTCCGGCGACAGCGCCACCGTGATGATGATCAGCAGGCCACCGACCGCGACCAGTACCGCCGCGGTCAGTCCGCTCGGGATGATCTGCGCCAAACCGAGCTGATAGAAGGCGAAGAAGCCGGGGACGATCACGGCGAGGCTGTAACCGATACCCCAGCCCGACGAACGAACCGAGGTGGGGAAGCGCTCGTTGATGTAC
>Ga0247757_10000667_pt1 | contig 27188 bp, 17 predicted proteins | sample UWRJL126311R4_FD_180929 | JGI IMG/M metagenome (GOLD analysis project Ga0247757, IMG submission 180929) | Plant litter microbial communities from Arlington Agricultural Research Station in Wisconsin, United States - UWRJ-L126-311R-4 | ecosystem: Environmental > Terrestrial > Plant litter >...
CCTGAATACCATCCGTTCCTGAAAGAGAGCGTGATACACCAGGTGTAGGAAATTTGAAAATGTGGTAATTTGAAAATTTGAAAATGACCGTTTAAACTTTCGATTGCTCAAAAAATATAACAGGTAGAAATAATCAGTTGAAATGAAAAAATTTGAGAATAGGTAATTTGAAAGGAGGGGATAGCCCTTCATTTTCAAATTTTCAAATTTTCAAATTTTCAAATTAAAGAATTATGACAATGTTTTTAACCATAGCTGTGATTGTACTGATCTTCGTGGTGATCTTCCAGATCGCTAAGGCCAGTGAATATGTATCAGTCCTGAAGGGAGAGGAAGTATCACGCAAACAGAACAATAAGATCAATGCTTTCCTGATGGTGGTCTTCCTGGTATTGGGTATGATCGGCGTATGGTACTGCAACAAACTGTATTATGGCAAAACACTGCTGCCACAAGGTTCTGCGAGTGTGGAAGGTGAGCGTGTTGACAGCATGTTATGGGTAACACTGGCAGTAACCGGTGTTGTATTTATCCTTACACAGATCATTCTTTTCTGGTTTGCCTATAAATACCAGGAGAGCGATAAACGAAAAGTGTACTTTTTCCCGCACAGCAATAAACTCGAACTGATCTGGACCATTATTCCTGCCATCGTACTAACTGTGCTGGTAGTGATCGGTCTGCGTAACTGGTTCCTGTTTACCGGTGATGCACCTAAAAACGCACAGATCGTGGAAGTGACCGGCCGACAATTCAGCTGGATCTTCCGTTACCCAGGTAAAGATGGTGTGATGGGTAAGCGTTATTACAAGAATATCAACGATGAGAACAACCTTCTTGGCCAGGTTTGGGATGATCCGATGGGCCATGATGATATCGTGGCTACACAAACCCTTTACCTGGTAAAAGGCCGTCCTGTAAAACTGATCATCGGTTCAAGGGATGTGATCCATGATGTGGGTCTGTCTCATTTCAGGTTGAAAATGGACGCCGTTCCCGGTATTCCTACCACGCTTTGGTTTACACCTAAATACACAACCAAAGAAATGAAGGAAATTACCAAGAACCCGAACTTTGTGTACGAGATCAGCTGCGACCAGATGTGCGGTAACAGTCACTACTCTATGAAAGGTATCATCGAGGTGGTTGACCAGGAAGAGTACGATGCCTATATGGCCAAACAAAAAACAGCTTACCTGACCGCTTTCCCCGACAAGGATCCGGCCAATAAAGCAACAGACACAACAGCGGTGAAAGCGGCAGCAGTAACAACACCTGCAGCTACACCGGCTAAAACAGAAGCAAAATTATAATCACAGGATTCATCCCGCTTCATGCGGGATAGCTGAATAGAAATCAATAAAGGAGACCAGAGTATGAGTAACGAAGCTGTTTTGCATTCACATTCCGATGTGGCAGCGCACGGGGTTCATGACGACCATCATGAGCACCATCATCATGAAACGTTCATCACGAAGTACGTTTTCAGCCAGGATCATAAAATGATCGCGAAGCAATTCCTGATCACCGGTATGTTCTGGGCTGTACTGGGTGGTTTAATGAGCGTATTATTCCGTCTGCAACTGGGTTATCCTGATTCCAGTTTCCCATGGCTGCATACCCTGTTGGGTAAATGGGCCGAAGATGGTCATATTACCGCTTCAGCTTATTACGCGCTGGTTACAACACACGGTACCGTACTGGTATTCTTTGTATTGACAGCCGGTCTGAGCGGAACTTTCGCCAACTTCCTGATCCCATTGCAGGTTGGAGCCCGTGATATGGCTTCTCCTTTCCTGAATATGCTTAGCTACTGGTTCTTCTTTGCTGCCAGCGTAGTGATGCTGTCTTCCATGTTCGTGGAAACAGGTCCCTTTAGCGGTGGCTGGACGGCTTATCCTCCGCTGAGTGCGTTGGGTGATGCTTCTCCCGGTTCTAAAACAGGTATGGATCTCTGGCTGATCGCTATGGCATTGTTCGTAGTGTCTTCATTGCTGGGTGGTCTGAACTATATCGCAACGATCCTGAACATGCGTACCAAAGGCATGAGCATGACACGTTTGCCGCTCACCATCTGGGCGCTGTTCTTTACCGCTGTACTGGGTGTATTGTCATTCCCTGTACTGTTCTCTGGTTTTATCCTGCTGATCTTCGATCGCAATTTCGGAACCAGTTTCTATCTATCCGACATCTTTATCTCCGGTGTGGGTGCATTGCCTAATGAAGGCGGTAGCGCTATCCTTTACCAGCACTTGTTCTGGTTCCTGGGTCACCCCGAAGTATATATCATCCTGTTACCTGCCATGGGTATGGTATCGGAAATATTATCTGTGAACTCACGCAAACCCATCTTTGGTTATATGGCGATGATCGGTTCGCTGTTTGCGATCGCTATCCTCGCGTTCCTCGTATGGGCGCACCATATGTTCGTAACGGGATTGAATCCATTCCTCGGATCCATCTTCGTACTGTTGACATTGCTGATCGCCGTTCCATCGGCCATCAAAGTGTTCAACTGGCTAACAACATTGTGGAGAGGAAATATCCGCTTCACACCGGGTATGCAGTTCGCGATCGGGTTTGTAAGCTTGTTTATCTCCGGTGGTTTAACAGGTATCTGGCTGGGTAACTCAGCGCTGGATATCCACCTGCATGATACGTATTTCGTGATCGCTCACTTCCATATTGTAATGGGTGTGGCATCTATGTTCGGTATGTTCGCGGGTATCTACCATTGGTTCCCTAAAATGTACGGCCGTTACATGAATAATACGCTCGGTTATATCCACTTCTGGGTAACCATCGCCGGTGCGTACCTGATCTTCTGGCCTATGCACTACGAAGGTCTGGCCGGTATGCCACGTCGTTACTACGATTATGGCAACTGGGAAAGCTTTAAACAATTCGTTGAGCTGAACCGTTTCATCAGCACGGTGGCAATGATCGTATTTGCTGTTCAGTTGTTGTTCCTGTTCAACTTCTTCTATTCTATTTTTAAAGGAAGAAAAGTTACGTCTCAGAATCCATGGGGCGCTACCACACTGGAATGGACTACACCAATCCGTCCTGGTCACGGTAACTGGACTGGTGAGATACCTGAAGTACACCGTTGGGCGTATGATTATGGTAAGGATGGTAAGGATTTCATTCCACAGACCACACCGGTGGGTGCAGACGAAACCAATCATTGATTGACTACCGGAAGCAATATGTGACCGGTTACCAATAAGATTGCAATGCTCCCGGAACAGGGAGCATTGTTTTTAGATCGCAGATTTCGCGGATTTCTATATGAATCGCAGATTGTGCAGATTTTGATATGATTTGCAGGAACACGAGTCATGGGTTTGGGAAATATTGACAGGAGATTGGAAATATTGAATAGAAGCAGGAAGCGCTTTTACCAGGTTCTTCAAGTGTTGCCCCGCTCTTCAGAGCGGGGGTAGGAGTTCCTTAAATTGGGGGCGCGGACTTTAGTCCGGAGTGTGTTTGTGAAAATTGAATTAGAAAAATTGACATGACAGGAAATACGGAGACATCTACTTCGTTCTCTATAGCTGCTAAAGTGAAGGATTACTTCCAGCTGATCAAGTTCACTTTGAGCTTTACGGTAGTGTTCTCCTGTGTGGTGTGTTATTTGCTTGCGCCGAATGTGATCGGGTTTGATTGGGGAATGATCGGTGTTTTGTTTCTGGCAGGCATGCTCGTAACAGGCAGCGCCAATGCCATTAACCAGTCGGTAGAAAAAGATACCGACGCAATGATGAAACGTACTGCCAAACGCCCCGTGGCGAGCGGCAGGATGAGCCAGACAGAAGCGTATACGTTCGCGTTTATAGCAGGAGCGATTGGTGTGTGGATGATGGGTTGGTTCTTTGGCAACAATGACAGCGGCTTTAACTGGAATGCAGCAGGACTTTCGGCATTCAGCCTTTTCCTGTATGCGTTTATTTATACGCCGTTAAAAAAAGTGAATTCGATAGCGGTGCTTGTGGGTGCTTTTCCAGGCGCGTTACCCTGTTTGATCGGATGGGTAGCTGCCACCAACATGATCGATCCTTTTGGAAAGATCACTGTGAATGGAAAAGAGTATGCCAATTTTGGCGGATGGGTATTGTTCGCAATACAGTTCCTCTGGCAGTTCCCGCATTTCTGGGCGATTGCCTGGGTAGCGCACAGCGATTACAGCAAAGCAGGTTTCAAACTACTGCCTGCTGATAAAGGACCAACAAGATTCACTGCGATACAGGCCGTAATGTATTCGGTGCTGATGATACCAGTGGGCATGCTGCCTTACTATATCGGGATGAGCGGACAGTTAAGTTTATGGATCGTGCTGGCAGCTAACCTGTTCATGGTAATACAGAGTTTGCGGTTGTTAAAGAATATGGATGTAAAATCGGCGAGAAGAGTGATGTTCAGCAGCTATATCTATTTGCCGATCGTGTTGCTGGCGTTGCTGGCGGATAAGATGTAAGTGTTTTTCGTGAGACGGCAGACGTGAGACGGCAGTTGAAAGAAATACAAAAACTCACGCCTCACGTTTCACGGCTCACGAAAAAGCTGAACAACGAACAAAAAGCACAAGTGTGCGACGCAACGAAGCTGAATAGCGATCCGTTGCTGGTAAATAAAAAGAAAACAAATGCTTTCTGTGCAAATGACAAATGAGCCCAAAAGAATTCATCCGCATAAGTTTACCCTTTGGGTGGCGATAGGCAGTATTGTGATGATGTTTGCGGCGCTCACCAGTGCGTATATCGTTAAGAAGAACCAGGCCAACTGGCTGGAATTTGATCTGCCAAATGTGTTCTGGTATTCTACAATAACGATCCTGTTGAGCAGTGCAACCATTCACCTGGCATTGAAATCGTTCAAGGCGCGTGTGATGGACCGTTACCGTACGATGATCACGATCACCGCGATACTGGGTGTGGTGTTTATCGTATTGCAGTATATCGGGTTTCGTGACCTTGAAGCGCGCAATATTGCGTTGACAGGACCGAAAAGCAATTCGGCTGCATCGTTCCTGCTGGTGATCACTGGTCTGCATATGTTGCATGTGCTGGGTGGTGTGATCGCGTTGCTGGTGATCTTTATTCGTGCGTATTCATTGAAGGTGAAAAATTACAGTGCGGTGCCGGTAGAAATGGCGGCTACTTACTGGCATTTTGTAGACCTGTTATGGATATACCTGTTTGTGTTTTATAACTGGATCGGGTAGGCAAGAAAAACTTGGTTTTTTTTACCTTTTTCGACTGGTAACCAATATTTTTGTAACGAAATTTTAGAACTGAATCATGTCAAGTACAACAGTTACATCAACCAAAATGTGGAGCGGCGGTAAGAGTCCGTTCAATGTAGAATACGGCAAATTGATGATGTGGTATTTTTTGATGAGTGATGCTTTCACATTTGGCGCATTCCTGATCTCTTATGGTACCATTCGTTTTTCTACCAATGGATGGCCTGACCCGAATGAAGTGTTCAGGAGTTTTCCATTTGCGCCCGAAGGTGTACACGCACCACTGGTGTTTGTAAGTATCATGACCTTTATCCTGATCATCAGTTCTGTTACCATGGTATTGGCGGTACATGCCGGTCATAATATGGATAAGAAAGGGGTGGTAAAAAACCTGATCTGGACCATCATTGGCGGTATTGCTTTCTTAAGCTGCCAGGCATGGGAGTGGACACACCTGTTTCATGAAGGTGCATGGTGGGGTAGCAATCCTTTCCTGAACCATGATGGTACTGCTTCTTCTACCAACTTTACCAACTACTTCTTTACCATCACCGGTTTCCATGGTTTCCACGTATTCTCGGGTGTGATCATCAACATCATCATGCTGATCATGACACTGATGGATAAGTTTGAAAAACGCGGCCATTACCTGATGATAGAAAAAGCTGGTTTGTACTGGCACTTTGTAGACCTGGTATGGGTATTCGTATTCACTTGTTTTTACCTGATCTAAGACATTCACTCAACTTATTAAGTAATTATATGGAACATACAGCAGAACATACACACGAAGGTCACGCGGGCGGCGGCGTAAAAGAGATCGTTAGGGTAACCGTGATCCTGTCGGTGTTAACGATTGTAGAACTGGCATTGGGTTTCTGGATGATGGGCATGCCGCTCGAAAGCACCATGCGCATGGCTGTAAAAGGATCGATCATCATCCTGATGCTGGCCAAAGCATTCTATATCGTAGGATATTTTATGCACCTGAAGCATGAGATCAAGAACCTGATCATGACCATCGTAGTGCCTTTGGCATTGTTTGTATGGTTTATCATCGCATTCCTTTATGATGGCAATTCATTCAGGAACCTGCGTAATACCTATGATCCGCATTTTAAAGAACAAAGCACTATCAAGGTAGAGAAAAAAGAAGAGAAACACGGAGAAGCCAAGCATGGTGAAGAGAAGAAAGAAGCTGGTCACGAAGAAGCAAAACCCGCTGAGAAGAAAGCTGAATAAGCACAGGCCTTATCTACTTTTATAAATCATTTCAACTAAACCATCGCCTGTAATGACGGTGGTTTTTTTATACCATCCATTGTATGAATAAGAAAGCGCGTTTGGGATTGGCGATAGCATTATTGCTGCCGGTTGTGTGTTACCTGGTATTGAAATACGCCACAGACCATGTGGTGGATATTCCCAGGCATTATTTAATGGATACGGTGGTTACCAGCGAAAAGAATGGCCGTATCAGCAACGATACGGTATGGCATACCACTAAGAATATCCGCCTGGTGAACCAATTGGGTGATACCGTGAGTTTGTACGACAAACCCGGCAAGGTCATCGTTGCCGATTTCTTTTTTACGCATTGTGCGGGGATCTGCCCAAGACTCACAAAGAACATGTCGGCGCTGCAGCAGTCTTTTATACGTGGTGGTGACCTGCGCAAAAAGATCGATACGTCGATTGTCCAGTTCATTTCTTTTTCTATCGATCCCGAACATGACAGTGTGCATGTATTAAAAGAATATGCGGATAAGTTTGGCGTGAACCACGATAACTGGTGGCTGCTCACGGGCAGCAGGGATTCGATCTATAAATTTGTTTTTGAAGAACTGAAAGTTGACAAATTCAGCGAAGAACCGATCAGCCCGGATTTTGTGCATACCAGCCGTTTTGTTTTGCTCGATAAACAATACAAGGTGCGCGGTTATTATAATGGACTTGATTCTACATCCATCGGTCAGCTGGCAAAAGATATCGGCCTGTTGATGCTGGAAAAAGATACCAAACAGAAAAGCACCGTATTCCAGCAAATCGTTGACCTGAGCTGGCTCTGGCTGGTGGTGGTAGTAGCGGTTATTTTCTTCGTTGTATACATGCGCAACCGGAGAAAAATAAACGGCTAACCACAATAAACCTAAAACATCTAACAACCACAGACCACAAACTACAAATCACAAACCGCCCTTATGTTACCTCCATCTATGATCAAAAACGACAAACGCGCAGCCTGGCTGATCGGTATTTTCTCCGTTGTTGTATTTGCGGTCATCGTATTACTGGGCCGTGTTAAACTGGAAATAAATGCAGGATTTGATATACACATCTTTGCATTGATCAATGCCTTCCTGAATGCAACGACAGCGGTGTTATTGGTACTTGCTTTGTACGTGGTGAAGAATGGCAACTATCTTTTGCATAAAAAGATCATGATGACGGCGCTGGTGCTTTCGGTGTTATTCCTCATTTCCTACATAGCGCATCACCTGTTGGCAGGAGAAGCCAAATATGGCGATGGCAATCACGATGGCATTGTTTCACCGGAAGAACTGCAACTCGTAGGCACTATGCGGCCGGTATATTTTTTCATACTCGGCACACACATCGTTTTAGCGGCATTGATATTGCCATTCATTCTCTATACCGCCTATCGCGGGTTAACATCCGAGTTTGATAAACACAAAAAACTGGCACGTATCACCTGGCCCTTATGGCTCTATGTTGCAGTTACGGGGCCGGTGGTGTATTGGATGATCAGCCCGTATTATCGTTAATTGCGAATTACGAATTACGAGTTACGAATTACGAGAACACATCGTAATTCGTAATTCGTAATTAACCTTGGTTTCAAAGTTCAAGTTCCCTCCCCGGGTCCCAGAATTTTTTCTCAAAATCTACTACCTGGTCACCCTTCACCTGTATCTTTTCTTTCTTTAATAATTCTTCCATGCGTGTGGGTGTGGAGAAATGCATTTTACCGGAGAGCATACCCATGCGGTTGACTACGCGGTGCGCGGGAACCGGTGGTTTGGCATGGAACGAACCGTTCATTGCCCAGCCTACCATGCGCGCGCTGAGTTTGGTACCCAGGTAAGCGGCAATGGCGCCATAAGACGTAACGCGGCCACGCGGTATTTGTCTTGCCACATCGTATACCTGTTCAAAAAATGAACTGTCTTTCCTGCCGCTGGGCAGGACCGTGGGGATCTTTTCAGTTGATTTTTTCGGAGATGATTTCTTGCTTGATTTTTTTGCCGGCACGTTGTGGTGTTTGTACAGCAATTTACGCTATCCCTGGTTTATTATTTACAGCTTTCACTCTTCGCTGGCGGTATTTATCTACCGGCCGGACAACGAGCCGATTGATCAATAGTGCCGCCAATAGAGATACAATAAGCGTTGTTACTGTGACCATGGTCTTTGGCAGCGTTCCCGGATTGCCGTTAAAGGTGTTCACCATATTCAGCACCAACATATGTACCAGGTACAACGGATAAGACAATTCGCCCAGCAGGTTGTCGAAACGGAATAACCGCGGTACCTCCATTAATACCGGTAAGCAAAGAAATACCAGGGCATGGTAGCTGTTCTTTTTGATGAATGTGCCGGGTAGCTGATCGTAGGACAAAGTTGCGGCTACTACCAGGATGGTGATGCCAATGATCAGCGATGAATGAAAATGAATATGTTGCCGGCAGTATTGATAAATCCTGTATGCTACGCCGCCCAGCAGGAAAAGCAATAATTGAGATGGGAAAAAACGATAGATCCAGGGATCGTATGGTAAGTGCCAATGGTTTCTCAGCGCCCATCGCAGAATAAGTATGCCGGCGATCAGCAGGAACAGCCAGTACCATTTTCTCCTCACAAGAAAAGGTGCTGCCAGGTAAAAGCACAATTCAATTCCCAATGACCAGCCCTGTGGTATGACCAGGAAGCTGAAGAGGAAGGGATAGGGCTTTAAAAAAGTTGGAGTAAAAAATAATTCACCGGTGATGCGGTTAAGCCCGAAGAATGAAACAATGTCCTGGCCAACGATCGCGATATTACTGAAGCCAAGAAACAGTATTCCCGGAAGATTCATTTTGTAATGAAGGATCTGGTAGAAGATCAGTATGGGATTACCGGTGAATAACCAGTACGATAACTGGAACAGCAATGCTGCGATCAGCACCGTCCAGTAAGCGGGATATAATTTTAAAAACCGGTTGCTGATGAACAAACGATAGCTGCCTGGCCCTGTATATTTTTCATGCAGTATCAGCGCCATATAAAACCCCGAGATCAGGAAGAATGCCTCAACGGCCACACCTCCGCCCGCAAACTGCAGTCCCGCCGCGTTGGCGTGGAATAAAAGAACCGAGATGGCGAGTAAGAGTCTTAATAGGCCCATAAGTGATTAACAAAGTTCCGGAAAATTCTCCGTGTAACTCCGTGCCCTCAGTGCCTCCGTGTTGAATTGATCGAAGCGAAGGCTTTAACACAGAGGCACTGAGGGCACGGAGTTACACGGAGGGATTACGATAGGACAACAGTTCACTGCGACGCGGTTCGGGAACACAGTCATAATCATACGGGCAATGCCTGCACCCACAACCACAACAATGGCCTTTTTCGAGATGGTATTTTTCGGTGAATACCATGTAACCATTGTCATCGTAATAAAAATCAACTCCCTCAATCAATGCCTGGCTCACTGTATAATTGTTTTAGGATTTCATCTTTTTCCTGTGGCAATGCTTTGTCAATACGGAACTGGATGTAATGGATGCGGTTGCTTTGGGCAATATCCAATCCTTCATAATGTGTTTTGATCAGCAGCTCGGGTTTGATATTTTCCTGCAGGTACACATTATCGGTTTGTTCTACGATCTCCAGTCCAAACAGGCGAATCACATCCAATGTGAATTGATATAAATCGGGGCTATCGGTTTTCAGGTGGATGGACCCGCCTTGTTTTAATACCTGCTGGTATAAACGCAGGAATTTCGGATGTGTCAATCTTTTCTTTGCCCTTGATCCACGTAGTTGTGGATCGGGAAATGTGATCCATATTTCCGCAACCTCACCGGGCATGAAATAGTCGGTGATCTTATCGATATGGGAACGGACAAATGCTACATTCTTCATTCCCTCATCCAACGCGGTTTTGGCCCCACGCCAGATACGGTTGCCTTTGATGTCGATGCCGATAAAATTCCTCAGGGAGTATAAACGACCCAACCCCACTGCATATTCTCCCTTGCCACAGGCCAGCTCTAATGTGATCGGGTGATCATTTTTAAAAAAAATACCCCATGCCCCCTTCATATCTTGCGGATACTCAAGCACATTGGCAAAATGCCTGATCGCTTCGAAACGGATCAATTTTTTCTGTCCCATAAGCTGCAAAAATACGATAGTCTGTGTCTATTAAAACGACATCAAATTTGAATATATGCCCATAAGCTTATATATTTACTTCCGTCAATAGACCAAAATCCTATGTCTCTGCTAAACCAACTGCAATACATCGATCCAGGGTCGGGTAGTCTGCTATTTCAGCTGATAATTTCTGCATTACTTACCATACTTGTTTTTTTCCGGAACGTTTTTCAGTTTTTTAAAGTTATATTTTACAAAATGCGATTTATCAGATCAAAGAAAGAAGACTCTTGATTTGATCCCGCAAGCTATTTCATACAAAGACAAAAGCGGTTTTGTAGTTTTAGAAAACCAGTCTGTATATCGTTACGTCCTTCCTGTTTATGCCCGTCAGTATCATCACCTGATGCGTACCGGTCTATATGCCGACCTTGTTGCCAAAGATCTGTTGATACCACATACAACCCGCGAACTCGCAGAGCATGAAAAACCGGTGTATTTCCAGGTACTTGTGCCCGCGTTCATACCGATGGTCAGCTTTCCTTATGAATGGACGCCGGGGCAATGGAAACAGGTCGTACTAACAGCCCTGGAGATAAACCTGATTTCAATCAGGCATGGCATGATACTGAAAGATGCTACGCCGTTCAACTTTACTTTTCATCAGGGCAAATGCCTGCTAATCGATACGCTTTCCTTTGATTTTTACCATAACGGTCCCTGGATTGCCTACAGGCAATTTTGTGAATCGATGTTTGGTCCGCTGTCACTCATATATTATAATTCCGCAGAATGGGCTAAGCTGATGATGGCGTCGGTTAATGGATGGGATCTTTCTTTTATTCATCATAACCTGCCGTTGCGATCTTATTTCAACCTGAATGTTTTGCTCCATATCCATTGGCATTCATCTTACAGTAATAAAGGTCGCGGCAGGGATTTACAAAGCAAGCAGGCCTCTCTTTCTGAACAAAAGTTAACGGCTTTATGGTCTATGTTCTATAAAACCGTGAAGGGTTGGAATATCTCCCGGATGGCTAAACACTGGTCTGATTATTATGAAACGGATATCGAATCCAGCGAATACCTGGATCATAAAACCGTTATAATAACCCAGTTATTTTCGGAAATCCCATGTGATACGGTAATTGATCTTGGAGCCAACAATGGCAAATTTTCTTTGATCGCAGCTGCCTATTCAAAAAATGTGATAGCCATAGAATCTGATTACGCCTGTGTTGAACAATGTAGGGCAACTATAGAGCGGAAAGGCATCACCAATATCACTACCATCGTTGCAGATATTACACAGCCTGCGCCGGGGGTTGGATGGAACAATGCAGAGCGCATGTCATTGCTGCAACGGTTGCGCGGAAATGTCGTATTGGCGCTGGCACTGATACATCATTTGTGTATTTCAAAGAATATTCCAATGGAATTTGCAGCAGGTTTGTTTCACGCTGTAACGGAAAAATATCTCGTGATTGAATTTGTACCAAGATCAGATCCTAAGGTAAAACAGATGCTGGCTAACAGGGAAGACGTCTTTGATGACTACAATGAAGCCGATTTCGTCAGAAAATTCAGTGAACTTTTTTATCTGGAAAGAACATATACCATTAACAGTTCTAGCCGTAAGTTGTTCGTATGGATAAGAAAATAATGTCTTTGCTGGATAAGCCACTATATCCATATCTCTATGGCATATCTTTTATTTCATATAAATCCGCACGGTACCTTACATCGTTCTCTTTCTTTACTGCATTTGCATTTTTCCTGGGGGTTTGCGCTGTCTGTTATGTATTGACCACATTATTTAAAAAGGTTTCTACATCTTCCTATAGTGGCATCAGCGTCGTAATAATTATAGCCTCTCTGTTCCATGTTGCAACAATAGCGCAGTTCTTTGGATACGAATATGCCTATATACCTACACAGTTCTATGTAGTTTTTTACGCTATCGTGATCGCCGGTATTATTTTGCTTCAATTACTTTTTTCGCGAATAACGGGAAGCAGTGCTTTTATGTTTAATAAGGTTGCCAATGTATTTCTACTAGCCATCTCCATTGTATTTTTTCTCAATGGGGTTTTATATGCCCAAAAAATCAATACGAAACACTCAACAAGTATTGCCACTTTTAGAAAGATACCTGCTCACCGGCAAAGAGATATTATATGGTTTTTACTTGATGAGTATCCTTCCGCCATTTCGCTGAAGCAACAGTTTGCGTTTGACAATACGATGGATAAGCAACTCGCTGCGAAGGGGTTTGAGGTATTGGGTAATATGCACAGCAGGTTCAATAACACATTGTATTCACTGAATGCCATCTTTAATTATGATGACAGTGTTGTGCCGGCTAGCTTTTTTGTGGCGGCACATTCATTGCAGCAGAATTCCTGGATAAAGGAATTGGATGACTCAGGATACGAAATAGTGAATCTCGGGATTTTTGATCTTGGTATGCATCCCAAACTGGCCGACAGGAGTGGTTATCCGCAAACATTCTGGCAGCAACTGATCACCGGAACCTTCATCAATGTTGTTAATAATGGCATCAAATTCAGTATTGCTCAATGCGACCGATATACACAGGAGATTTTGCAAAAACTGGATGACACGCTCAAAAGTACCTCAGACAAGCCCCGTTTTATATGGGTACATTTAAGTATTCCGCATGAACCCTTTTGCAGGGATAGCAAAGGGCATGTTTTAGACAATATCAGCTTTGAGGAGGCTGATTCAACACCTATCAAAAAAGGATTTGTAGAGTACCTTCAGTATGGCAATACGGTAATGAACAGGATATTAAAAGATCATCCTTCGATCTTTGAAAATATAATAGTGGTGTCGGGTGATCATGGACCAAGATTCCGTTTTCTGCATGATAAAGCGTACCAGAAATGGCCCCTGGCCGCAGTGAGGATTCCGGGGAACTATGATACCACGCAGTTAAGGCAACTACGGTATATTTCCCAAATCCCATCGTTTATCAGTCAGTATAGGAACAATTAGTTTATTGTTATCTGGCCTGTTATTTCCGGAGCCATTCCTAAACACCAGCACCCTTAACAGCAAGCGTCTTCAACGTTATCTGTCGCGGAGGTTGCGTAAGCAAATGATCGGTTTCTATCGCCAGCTCTTTTGCTCCATCAAGCGAATGGGAAATAACCTGGTGTTCGGCACTATCCCAGATCTCGGTTACCCAGATACTGTCTTTGTTTTCCGGTTCTTCACTGATCGCATACAAGCGACATCCATCTGCTTTGGATACGATATTGTTTACTTTCATCAGCACTTCTACCAGTTGTTTTCCCTTACCCGAAGTGCTGGTAAAATGGGTGTATTGTGCGTGTAATGACATAGGATTGCCTGTTTCTTAACATCATACAACAATCATTCCAAACGAAAAAGATCACCAGGCAGGGCAAATACCTAACAATAATGAAGGCGGTTTCAATCGAAAAAATATTAATGAACTGATTTTCATATGTTTAAGAAAATATTTTTGTCGTAATATTGTTACATATTAAATTGCAATCTCCCCACCCCTAAATAAGGAAAACGATTCTATATTGTTTTCATTTAACTGCCACTGATACATATGGGTCTATCGATCGTTCGAAAGCTTTTTGGTAAGGCGAAGGGGAGATATAGCGTTGTTTACTGTTGTCTCCAATTAGTTGCTTTCAGTTTATTTGCGCAGGCTCCACCTGCAATTACTTCCATTTCCCCCGTTTCTGCTGCGGTAGGCGCGGCTATTACTATTACCGGTAATAATTTTAATACGGATCCCACAAAAAATATTGTGTTTTTTGGTGCTACGCGGGCAAATGTGGTAGCTGCTACCGCAACCGAAATAAATGTATTGGTTCCTTCTGGCGCTTCGCACGGCCTGCTGACAGTATTGAATACGACAACGCAGCTCGTAGGGTATTCTCCTAAATACTTTCTTCCATTGTTCAACGGTGGTGGTGCTTCCAGCAGTTTTGCATCAAAAACGGATTTTACCACTGCTGCTTATCCCTTTCGTGTGGCAACCGGCGATTTTAATGATGATGGTAAGCCTGATGTGGTTACACTTAACCAGATCGGCAACTCCCTTTCCGTTTTTAAAAATACCAGCATAGCAAAAACGATCTCGTTCGACAGCAAAACCGATTATCCAACGGAGAATATGCCCCAGGAAATTGCCGAGGGGGATATCAACCGGGATGGGAAACTGGATATCGTTATTTGCTACAATAATTCTTCGCTGATCTCTGTTTTTCTGAATACAAGCACCGGTGGCCTGATCTCATTTGCTGCCAAAGCGGATTTTTCCGGGACGCTTCCCGTTAGTATTGCCATCAATGATGTTGATATGGATGGGAAACCGGATATCGTAGCGACAAACCCCGGTGGCATCAACACTGTTACTATTTTCCGCAATACCGGCACACAGGCAAACCTCGCTTTTACAACTGTTGATATACCCTCCGGTGGTGGTTACCCTATGAATATAAGTGCTCTTGACCTCAACGGCGATGGCAAACCGGAACTGGCACTGCTTAACCAGTTAAACACCAGGCTGACGTTTTTCGAAAATCATTGCACACCTGGTTCAGTTTCATTTATTTCTTCATCAATGCCTGTGTCAATCAGTGCGCCATTAATGGTTGCAGGCGATATTGACGGGGATGGTAAAACAGACCTGGTTACCACGAATACCACAGCCTCTGCATTTTATGTCATGAGGAATGTTACTACAGATACACTCCAGTTTACTTTTAACAGTACACCGTTGAGCCCAACGGGTATGGTAAGTACTACTACGAACGATTTTAATGGTGATGGCAAAGCCGATATCGCGATCAGTAATGGAGGAAGCCAGATAGTAAGCGTTATTCAGAATAATTCTACTCCGGGATCATTTGCTTACGGCAATAAAACAACGATGCCGGCCAGCAGCACTGTTCAGGGTATGACCAATGCAGATATTGATGGTGATGGCAAGCCGGATTTACTCGTCGTGAACGCAGGAGCCAATACTGTTTCGGTTTTCCGGAATGCAACTTCGTCTACACCGCCAACCATCACTTCTTTCGCGCCGCTGAGTGGTGGCGCAGGAAGCACACTCACAATAACCGAGTCTGATTTTGATGACGTGATTGATGTAAAATTCGGAGGTACGAGTGCAACATCATTTACCGTAGTTTCTTCAACAGCTATTTTAGCAACGGTAGGAAATGGATCATCCGGAGCGATCAGTGTTACAACTGCCGGTGGAACAGGAGGGGTGGGCGGTTTTATATTTTTGCCTCCCCCAACAATTACCTCATTTACACCCGGAGGTGGTATCAGCGGCACGGTGGTGACCATCCAGGGAACAAATTTTTCCAATATCAGTTCCGTTCGGTGGCGTAGCTGCGGCTTCTTTTAGTGTTTTGTCTTCTACATCAATAGAAGCTGTTGTGGCTAGTGGAAGCAATGGTGCGGTGGTTGTGCAATCGGCAAATGGATCAGCAAGCCTTTCTGGCTTTTTGTATCAGGCACCACCAACCATTTCGTCTATCAATCCCTCTATTGCAACATCCGGTACGGCCATCACGATCACCGGCGCTGATCTGACGGGAACCAGTATGATTTCTTTCGGCGGAACAAATGCAAGCTCCTTTACAGTACTATCATCTACAACCATCAGGGCAATTGTGGGAAGCGGAAGTAGCGGATCTGTTAGTTTGGTTACACCGAGTGGTGTTGCAAGTATCACTGGATTTGTATACCAGCCTGTGCCGATTGTTACATCTATCGCGCCAACTTCTGGTGCTGCCGGCACAGTCATCACCATTACGGGTACCAACTTCAATGGTGTAACGGGCGTCAGCATCGGTGGGCTAAACGCCGCTTCATTCAACGTACTGTCTTCTACTACGCTTACTGCTATTGTGGGTGCTGGTGCATCGGGGGCAGTAGTTGTAACCAACTCAACAGGAGCTGGCTCGTTCTCCGGGTTTAGTTTTCTGGCGCCTGCGCCAATAGTTACCTCTTTTTCGCCAGCTTCCGCTGTTGTTGGGTCAACCATTACGATTACCGGCAGCAATTTTAATACAGATCCCTCCGCCAATATTGTCTTCTTTGGTGCGGTAAAAGCAAACGTATTGTCGGCTACTGAAACAGCATTAACTGTTATGGTGCCATCTGGCGCTTCACACGATGCGATCACCGTATTGAATACGGCACCGGCGCTTTCAGGGTACTCGCAAAAGAATTTTCTGCCATTATTTGATGGTGGTGGCGCTACCATCAATTTTGCCTCCAAAACCGATTTTACTACAGGCACTTATCCATTCAGGGTAGCCGCAAGTGATCTTAACAACGATGGTAAGACCGATGTGGTTGTTGTTAATCAAAATGCAAACACAGTATCGGTATATAAAAGTACCAGTACTACCGGCTCAGTATCTTTTGCTGCCAAGGTAGATTTCGCTACCGGCAATAAACCTTCGGGACTGGCTATCGCAGATATTAATGGTGATGGGAAGCCGGATATCATTGCAGGTAATTATAATTCAAATACTGTATCTGTATTACTCAATACAGGTAGTGGTGGCACGATTGCTTTCGCCACGAAAGTGGATTTCGCCACCGGTGCAGCACCTTATGGAATTGCCGTGACTGATGTTGATAAGGATGGCCGACCCGACATCGTTGCAGCGAATGCGAATTCAAATACTGTTTCTGTGCTTCGTAATACCAGTACGTTAAGCAGTGTCTCTTTTGCCTCGCGGGTCGACTTTGCTGTTGCCGCTTACCCAATGTCGTTGGTTGTGCTGGATCTCGAAGAAGATGGCAAGCCGGATATTGCAGTCATCAACCAGGTAACGCAAACCATATCCCTGCTGCGTAATACATCGTCTCAAGGTAGTATTTCTTTTACAGCAAGGATCGATGTTACCGCCGCGGGTTCTCCGGTGGCTGGCGGAGATATTGACGGGGATGGTAAAGCGGATCTCATTATTTCGAATCCGACAGCTACTGCGTACGAAGTGTTAAGAAATGCCAGTACGCCTGGGGTCTTCAATTTTGGATTTGGTAATGGCGCAAGCCTGAACCCCGCAGGTGTAACTGCGCTGACGCTGAATGATTTTAATGGTGATGGCAAAATAGATTTGGGTATAGGCAGCGATGGTAATAATGCAATAACCATTATACGGAACAATTCCATACCAGGCACGTTCCAGTACGGTGCCAAAACAATGCTGACACCAGGCAGTTCACCGCAAGGCATCACTAATGGGGATATTGATGGCGATGGAAAACCTGATCTGCTTGTTGTGAATGCGGGATCGAATACAGTTTCTGTTTTCCGCAATACCACTACTCCACCGCCACCACCTGTGATCACTTCGGTTGCTCCATTGAGTGCGGCCCAGGGAGCTGCTATGACGATAACCGGTTCCAATTTTATTGACGTGGCCGATGTGAAACTCGGAGGAACCAGTGCGGCCTCCTTTACTGTTCTTTCGTCAACAACTATTTCAGTAACGGTGGGGAGTGGTTCGTCTGGATCCATCAGTGTTACAACTACAGGGGGAACTGCGGGGTTAAGTGGATTTATTTTCCTACCTGCACCCACCATCGACTCCATTGCTCCGGGTGCCGGTATCAGTGGAACTGCGATCACTATTACGGGTAACAATTTTAGTGATGTTGCTAACGTGAGTTTTGGCGGTGTAAATGCCAGCTCCTTCACGGTTCTGTCTTCAACAACCATCCAGGCAATAGTAGGAAATGGAGCCAGTGGTAATGTTGTTGTGCAAACCCCGGGTGGTACTGCTATCAAAGCGGGTTTTATATACCAGATTCTGCCCACCATTACTGCTATATCCCCCGCAACTGCGGGCACCGGAACTGCCATCACCATTACTGGTGCTGATCTTACCGGCGCAACAGCTGTGAGTTTCGGTGGTGTTAATGCAACTTCGTTCACAGTAATATCTTCTACCACCATACAGGCGGTAGTGGGTGTCGGAAACAGCGGTATGGTGAGTGTACAAACACCGGCAGGCATTGGTACCCTGAATGGGTTTACTTATCAGCCCATACCTGTCGTTGCATCCTTTACACCAGTTTCGGGAACAACGGGTACGCCTGTTACAATTACGGGGCATAATTTTACTGGTGTGACCGGTGTCAGCTTCGGGGGTATTGATGCAGCATCATTTACGGTTCAATCGTCAGACACGATCGTTGCCGTTGTGGGAACAGGTGCAACAGGACCGGTTAGTTTAACCAGTTCAGACGGTACCGGTATAAAAAGCGGGTTTAATTTTATACCGCTCCCACCGGTAATCACAGCAATAAATCCTGCGTCTGCAGTTGCAGGAAGCCTTATTACCATCACCGGAAACTATTTCGGGAATAATGTAGCCAGTAACACTGTTTTCTTTGGTGCGGTAAAGGCAACCGTTCAATCTGCTTCGGCTACACAACTGGTTGTAGTTGTTCCTTCCGGCGCCTCGTATAATGCGATCACTGTTTTAAACACTGCGAGTGGACTTTCCGGTTACTCGCAAAAGAATTTCCTTCCTGTATTTGATGGTGCAGGCGCTTCTGTCAGGTTTGCAGCCCGGCAGGATTTTGTCACCGGTGCACTTCCATTTCGTACCGCAACAAGCGATCTTGACAATGACGGCAAACCGGATGTGATCGTTGTGAATCAGAGTTCGAACAGCATTTCGATATATAAGAATACGGGCATTGCTCAAACAATTTCCTTCGCCGCGAAGCTGGATTATAACACCAATAATAAACCTGCCGGCGTGGCTATTGGTGATATCAACAGAGATGGCAAACCGGATATCATTGTGGGTAATTATGATGCAGGCAACGTATCTGTATTCATCAACACGTATTCGGGTGGAGGCATTTCTTTCGCCACGAAAGTGGATTTTGTTACCGGCGCTGCCCCTTATGGCATCACCGTTAATGATATAGATATGGATGGCAAGCCCGATATAATAGTGGCGAATGCCAATTCAAATACTGTTTCTGTATTACGCAATACCGGTACGCTTAACAGTGTAAGCTTTACCAGGAGGGATCTGGCTACCGGAAGCTATCCAATGTATATCCGTGTTGCCGATTTCGATGAAGATGGTAAGCCAGACATTGCAACGATCAACCAGGTTAGCGGAACGGTTACCTTATACAGGAACACCTCATCGGATACGCTTTCTTTTGATTCAAGGAATGACCTTAATCTTAACCTGAATGCAGGTATGAGTTCAGGTGATATTGATGGCGATGGCAAAACGGATATCCTTCTGTCCAAACGCGATGCCAGCGGTTACGAAGTGTTGCGTAATACCAGTACGGCCGGATCCATCTCGTTTGCAACGGGCAACAGTTTATTATTTGATCCTGGTGGTGTAACAGGTTTTACAGTACATGATTTTAATGGCGATACCAAAATTGATATTGTTGTTGGCAGTGACGGATACAATACGCTGAGCGTTATCCCCAACAAGTCAATTCCGGGTTTGTTTGAGTATGGCACCAAGCTGGTATTAACACCAGGCAATTCTCCGCAGGAAATAACGAGCGGTGACCTGGATGGTGATGGCAGACCGGATATACTGGTGGTGAATGCACTGTCAAACACCATGTCGGTATTCCGCAATATCACCACACCTCCGGTGCCACCCGCAATCAATACCATTGCCCCATTGACCGCTGGCCAGGGTGCAACGCTTACTGTAACGGGTGCAAATTTTGAAGATATTATTGCAGTTAACATTGGCGGAACCAATGCAGTTTCTTTCACTGTGTTGTCGGCTACTACTATGACTGTGGTTGTAGGCACAGGTTCATCGGGTACAATAAGTGTAACAACAGCTGGCGGCACTGCGGGATTAAGTGGCTTTGTATTTGTGCCGGTCCCTGCGATCGCTTCTGTTTCTCCCGGTGCTGGTATCAGTGGAACCACTATTACTATTACCGGTACAGATTTTACAGATGTGAGCGTAGTTAGTTTTGGCGGAATCAATGCAGCTTCATTTAATGTATTATCATCTACGGTCATCGAGGCTGTAGTAGGCAATGGGGGCAGCGGGGCAGTGGTTGTACAAACACCCGGAGGAACAGCCACAAAAACCGGGTTTATATACCAGGTATTACCAACCATTACTGCTATTTCTCCGGCATCTGCAGGTACAGGCGTTTCCATTACGATTACCGGAGCAGATTTTACAGGCGCCACAGGTGTAAGTTTTGGAGGTGTCAATGCCGGTTCGTTTACTGTGTTATCGTCAACAGTAATAAGGGCCACGGTAGACAGCGGGAAAAGCGGCGATGTGGTAGTGCAAACACCGGCAGGAACAGGATCCATCAGTGGGTTTACCTATCAGGCAATACCTTTTATTGCATCGATAACCCCGACATCGGGAACTGATGGTACAGCGATTACCATTACCGGGTATAATTTTACCGGTGTATCTGCAGTGAGTATTGGTGGCGTAAGCGCAGCCTCATTCAGTGTACTGTCGTCCACAACGATTGTCGCAATTGTTGGTTCCGGCGGATCGGGATCGATCAGTGTTACCAACGCCGATGGGACTGCTTCCAAAGCGGGGTTCATATATACACCATCACCGCCATTGATCACATCAATCACACCTGCTTCGGCCGTTGCGGGAGCAACAATAACCATCACCGGCAATTATTTTGGCCATGATGCTGCAAACAATATTGTATTCTTTGGTGCAGTAAAAGCAACCATATTATCTGCTTCATCAACACAGTTAAGGGTAGTTGTTCCTGCCGGTGCTTCCTATCAGTCGCTCACGGTTTTGAATACAGTGAGCGGGCTTTCAGGATACTCACAGAAAAACTTCCTGCCTGTTTTTGATGCGGGAGGAGCAAACATCCGTTTTGCTCCAAAGCAGGATTTTGTAACCGGCGCACTTCCTTTCCGGACAGTAACCAGTGATCTTGATGGAGATGGAAAGCCGGATGTGATCGTGGTCAATCAAAATGCCAACACGATCTCTGTATATAAGAATACCAGTATCGGCCAGTCGGTTTCATTTGCTTCGACGCTGGATTACGCAACCGGTAACAAACCTGCGGGTATCGCTACCGCGGATTTCAATGGCGATGGTAAGCCGGATCTCGTTGCGGGTAATTACAATTCAGGTAATGTATCGGTTTACCTCAATACAAGTAGCGGCGGAACCGTTTCCCTCGCGACCAAAGTGGATTTCGCCACCGGTGCTGCACCTTATGGTATCACCGTTAATGATATGGATATGGATGGCAAACCGGATATAATCGTTGCGAATGCCAATTCCAATACTGTTTCTGTATTGCGGAATACAGGTTCAATCAGCACTGTGGCCTTTACAAAACTGGATCTGAACGCCGGAAGCTACCCGATGTATGTTCGTGTTGCCGATCTTGATGAAGATGGTAAACCGGATATCGTAACGATCAACCAGGTAAGCGGAGCAGTAAGTATTTACAGGAATATTTCCTTTGCAGGCACACTTTCTTTTGCTTCAAGAATCGATCTCAACCTCAACCTGAATGCAGGTATGAGTATTGGGGATATTGATGGAGACGGCAAAATAGATATCCTTCTTTCCAAACGCGATGCCAGCGGTTATGAAGTGCTGCGGAATACCAGCACAACAGGTAATATTTCATTTGCTGCCGGCAATAGCCTGTTGTTGGATCCTGCCGGCGTAACCGGGTTTACACTGCATGATTTTAATGGGGATAACAAAGTTGATATTGCTGTAGGCAGTGATGGATACAATGTGATCAGTGTGATCCCCAACAATTCAACACCGGGCTCATTTCAGTATGGAACGAAAACATTGTTATCGCCCGGCAATTCACCACAGGAGATGACCAGTGGTGATCTTGACGGCGATGGCAGACCGGATCTGCTGGTGGTGAATGCGGTGTCCAATACCATGTCGGTATTCCGCAATATCACCGGGCCTGCAGTTCCACCGGTGATTACATCTGTTGCTCCATTGACTACCGGACGCGATTCCACACTTAGCATAACCGGTTCCGGTTTTATAGATGTACTTGAGGTAAAACTGGGGGGCGTCAACGCCGCATCGTTTAATGTGGTATCATCAACATTGATCACAGCGGTAGTGGGGACTGGTGCATCGGGAACAATCAGTGTTACAACAGCCGGTGGTACTGCAGGTATGAGTGGCTTTGTATTTGTGCCGGCACCTTCGATCAGTGCTGTTTCGCCAACAACCGCCATTAGCGGAACGACGATCACTATTACAGGTTCCAATTTCACAGGTGCTACGATAGTCAGCTTCGGTGGGGTTGGTGCTGCATTTACTGTGTTATCATCTACATCAATACAAGCGGTAGTGGCAAATGGGGCCAGCGGCGATGTGCTTGTGCAGACCATAGGTGGAACTGCTTCTAAGCCGGGTTTTGTATACCTGGGGCAGCCAACCATCACCTCTATTTCTCCGGCATCCGGAGGTACGGGTGCTTCCATTACGATTACTGGTACGGACTTTACAGGTGCCATGTCTGTAATATTCGGGGGTGTTAGCGCTAAATCGTTCACATTATTATCATCAACAGTGATACGGGCAACGGTGGATAGCGGAAACAGCGGAACGGTTGTGGTACATACTCCTGCGGGAACCGGTTCGATCGATGGGTTCACCTATTTATCAACACCTTTTATTTCATCAATTGCTCCCGTAGCCACAAGTACGAATGGTACCATCACCATAACAGGAGTGAATTTTGTGGATGTGCGGTCAGTAAGTATTGGAGGCACGCCGGCAGTTTCATTTAATGTGCTTTCGGCTACAACAATAGTAGCTGTTGTAGGCAACGGCAGCTCTGGTAATATTACTGTTGTTACTGGTGCGGGTACCGCCAGCAGGTCAGGATTTATTTTTGTGCCGCCTGTGTATATCAGTGGCATCAGTTCTATCTGCGCCGGTGGAAATGGTATTTTGCAATCATCGGCTGCATCAGGTAACCAATGGTACAGGAACGATACATTGATCCCTGGCGCGGTATCGGCTGCTTATACTGTTACAACAACCGGTAAGTATAAAGTAGTGGTGAAGTTTGATACGCTTTCTTTGATATCCAATAGTATCGATGTGCGGCTGCGGGCCCGGCCTGTTGCCGGGTTTACGGTGAACGACGGCGCATCGCGTTGCATGGACAGCAGTTATTTTGCCTTTACCAATACCAGCAGTATCCCGGATAATGCTGCGCGGCTCTTTTATCGCTGGTCATTTGGTGATGGATCAGCAACAACTGATCTCAAGAACCCATTGCACAATTATGCAGGCGCAGGTTCTTACCTGGTTAAACTGGTTGTGACCAGTGATTCGAGCTGCCAGGATTCTGTGGTGCAGACGATATTGATCAAACCCAAACCAAAACTTGTTGTGCAACAACCGGCGGCTATATGCAATACAACAGGCGCACTCACGATTGATATCAGCGCTGCAGCCCTGTTCGCTGGCAGCGATGCGGGATTGTCTTTCAGTTTCTGGAAAGACAGCCTGTCGACACAGAAACTAACTGATGCCGCTGCGGTTAGTGCTTCGGGCACGTACTGGGTCAGGGCATCCGATGCTTCCGGTTGCTTCGCCGTAGCGCCGGTGAAAGTAACCATGAACGCTTTGCCGGTAGTGGCATCTATCACAGGAGACAACACGGTTTGTGTTGGTTCAACAATACAGTTGAGTAACGCAACTGCGAACGGTGTGTGGCGCAGCAGCGACCCGCTATCATTAACAATTGATAACACAGGCAAAGCAACCGGTAAACAACCCGGAACTTTCAGCATTTCGTATACTTATACAAACCCGCTGACGGGCTGTACCAATGCCTCCGGCCTCACTGTTACAGTCAATGCATCACCGATAGCCGGCAGGCCTTTGCTGGTGGGATATGCTTCTGACACACTTGCTTGTTTTGATAACACATTGTTGATTGCAGCGGGTAATACTTACGACAAGTATCTGTGGAGTACAGGTGCAACTACTTCTTTTGTTACCATTAGCAATGATGCTGCTGTTTCATTAAAAGTGGGCAGCAATCAGAGCAACTGTTATTCAGAACCCTCTGTCGTAGTTACCACCAGGAAAAATATGACGCCGAAGCCGGTGATCAGCAGGCAGGGAGACAAACTGTTGAGCAGCAACGCTGTTACCTATAAGTGGTTCCTGAACAACAAACCTACGGGAGACACGCTATCGCAGATCTCAATCGGTTTGCGGGGCGCCTATTCAGTAAACACAAGTATTGACCGTTACTGCTGGACAATGTCGGATGACTACATTGTATTTTTTGACCAGGTAGCGGTGAAGAAAGTTTTTGATCTTGTTACCTATCCCAACCCAACCAGCGGTGCCTTTAACCTGCAGCTGAATTTTGAAAGAAATGTCACTGCCCTGATTAGGATTTCAATTACCAACCAGGCGGGTGTTACTGTATGGACGGGTAATAAACTGATCTTTAATGACAAGTCGACCAAGATACCGGTAAGTGTTTCGCTTGTTAAAGGAATATATACTGTTAAGGTTGAGGTTGGCGGCGAATCTGTTTCACAACAATTGGTTGTTATGTAATGATATGAAGAAGTCAACGACAAAATATATCGATCGGATATGGTGCTGTATGCTCCTGCTGCTGCTTGTCTGGGGCTGCAGCAAACCGGATACTCCTGGCCCTACTCCTCCCGACCCTGTACCGCCGGTACAACCGCCTGTTGATCTGACCCCACCGGGAGGTGAGTGCGTGATACTCAAAATATCACAAAAGAACAACGGCAGCGGCGACGACAATGTATACGAGGTACAACGGGATGGTGTGCAAGCAAGTGCCAAAGGCATCATTTATACAGATAACCTTAAGTCAAAGAACAATTATACTTTGAGTATCCGGTCTGCCGGTGATACGCTTAGTTTATCCACCGGTGAATATTTTCTGATCAATCCCACTACCAAACTGGTAAAATATTTTGTTACGAGATCTGATCTTGCCGACGCCTCATCAGATAAGCAGGTACACGAGTATGTGTATAACGCAAACGGGTACCTGGTTAAAAAGTTCACTTATATCAATGATGCCGCGATCCCGCTTTATGAATCAAATTATACTTACGACAACAATAACCTGCTGACCGGAAGTGTGATGTATGTAGGATCTAAAAAAGACAAGCTGATCGAGACCACGCTTACCTACAATATGTCTGCGGCGATAAAACCCTGGATCTATCTGTTCCCTGATTTTTTCGAATCATACAGATACGCACAGACCATGCCGTTTGGAAAAAAAGCAGGATACTCCGTGAAAGCCATCAATACCAACGTGTATGATGTAGCAAATGGATCAGTGATCGATACATGGGTAACCAATTTTAGCGACTATGTATTTAGTAAGGATGGCTTTGTATTGCAGACAACTGCCAAAGGCGACCTGCAGCAAGGGTTGGGGCTGTTGTACGGAATGACAAAGTTCGACTACCAGTGTTCAAAATAATGTTCCGTCGCGCCTTCACCGACCGATTGTTTGTGGTTAGCGATAAATTCAATCCGTAAGATTATTCTGATTTATTTTCGCCGGTATGCGATGTGCCAGGATTTTACCCGTTTTCATATTTCTGCAGTTAACAGTTGGCTTATATGCCCAGGACGATACGCTGCAACACATTGTTCCCGGAAGGGAAAATAAAAAAGATCAGCAGCAACGCCCGTATGTGGTATTGATCTCTGTTGACGGGTTGCGGTCTGATTTCGTAGAGAAAGCCAAAGCCAATAACCTCCTGCGATTGCGGTCGGAAGGTGTTCAGGCGCAATACATGCAACCATCTTTCCCTTCGCTCACTTTCCCTAATCATTATACGCTTGTTACTGGATTATACCCTGCACACCATGGACTCGTCGACAATACTTTTATCGATCCCATTAAAGGGAAGTACTCGATGGGCGATAAACGCAAGGTGGCAGACAGTTCCTGGTATGGGGGTACACCGCTTTGGGTATTGGCCGAAAAGCAGGGCATGTTATCTGCCAGTTTTTATTGGGTTGCTTCTGAAGCAGCGATACAAGGTGTTCGTCCCAGCTATTACTATGTGTATAATGAGAAAATCGGGATGGACCAACGGATAGCCAGGGTAAAAGACTGGTTGCAATTGCCAGAAGAAAAAAGACCGCATCTTATTACCATGTATTTTCCACAGGTGGATCATGATGCCCATAAATATGGCCCGGAATCGCCGGAAGCGATGAGCGCTGTGAGGTATGTTGATGAAGCGATCGGAAAACTGGCAGCGGCACTGGCTCCGTTGAAATTGCCCGTCAATTTTGTAGTGGTGTCAGATCATGGTATGGCAGAAGTAAAAAACGACTACCAGATCGGATTACCGGTAGGTGTTGATACAGCGCGTGGTTTTTCATTTACAGGAGAGGGGATCCTGCACCTGTATGCCAAAGACAAAAACGCCATCACTCCCACCTATCAAAAACTGATCAGGGAGATAGGTAAAGATTACTCGGTGTATCTG
>Ga0247757_10000668_pt1 | contig 27187 bp, 24 predicted proteins | sample UWRJL126311R4_FD_180929 | JGI IMG/M metagenome (GOLD analysis project Ga0247757, IMG submission 180929) | Plant litter microbial communities from Arlington Agricultural Research Station in Wisconsin, United States - UWRJ-L126-311R-4 | ecosystem: Environmental > Terrestrial > Plant litter >...
AAGGATATGAAAAGGTACTTGGGCCAGAGCACCCATACACGCTTACCAGCGTCAGCCAGCTTGGGTCGGTGTTGTCGAGGCAGGGCAAGTACAAGGAGGCAGAAGCAATGCACCGGCGAGCGCTAGAAGGATATGAGAAGGTACTTGGGCCAGAGCACCCAGACACGCTTACCAGCGTCAGCAACCTTGGGTCGGTGTTGGAGAGCCAGGGCAAGTATAAGGAGGCAGAAGCAATGCACCGGCGAGCGCTAGAAGGATATGAGAAGGTACTTGGGCCAGAGCACCCAGACACGCTCACCGGCATGGCCAAGCTGGCATCGACCTTTTGGAATCAAATGTTGTTGAATGAGGCTGAAGACCTTGAGGTGCGAGTAATGGAGATGAGGAAGAGAGTGCTTGGGGATGAACATCCAAACACTTTGACGGCTATGGGAAATCTTGCGTTCACTCTCAAGTTCCAAGGCCGTAACAAGGAGGCTATCTCATTGATGGAAACGTGCATTCAGCTGCGCAAAAGAATCCTAGGTGATCGTCATCCAGACACAGAGTCATCGCTTGAAACATTAACTAAGTGGCAGATGGAGAATATAGAGATAGGGCTTTGATGCTGCTTTAATTGTGGAATATTAAGCTAGTGCTAAAGCGGAAGGGCCTGAGGTGTGTAAGCATGATTATGAGTGATATCTAACGGTACTCCTAAGAATATGACAGTGGCGGTCGCCACCACATGTAGGGAGAGTGGCCGACCCGCACCGGCCATGACCTTGCGTGGACGGCAAAACGAACAGGCAGACAGGCTGGCGAAAGCAGCGACGAGAGAAGAGAGCGAGCAGCCGCCGCAGCGTGATGGCGTGCCGTGGTATCTGACACGGCTAGCACTGAAAAGAGCCAAAGTGATAGACGGACCACCACCACCGAAGTGGGCGGAGACGGGCAGGTTCACGCGGAAGATCGACGCAGCATTTCATCTAGGCAAGTCGGCGGAGATGTATCGGCAACTGAACAGCATGGAGGCGGTCATCCTCACGCAGCTGCGGACGGGCAAGACGTTCCTCAACGAGTATCTGCACAAGATCAAGGCAACAGAAACAGCGGCGTGCGATTGCGGGTGCATAGAATCGGTAGCACACTTTCTCTTCGCGTGCAGGCGGTGGAGGCAGCAGCGAGCAAAGCTGCGACAGCAGCACGGACAGCGGTTCGGGGAACTATCGTACGCGCTGGGAGGGTATTCGAGCAGGCAAGAGGGAGGAGAGAGCATCGACGGACCAATCGAGCGTTGGAAGCCGAGCATGGGAGCAGTGGATCGGGCGCACGAGGCTGATGTTGTTATGGCGATCGGCTACGGTGCCGGGAGATCATTTCGCCGGTGGGTCGCCGGCGTTCTGAGCCTCTTGGCAAATACGCTGTCATTGTTGATCTTACAGCTACACCGTCCATCAACAAGACATACCCATATCTGCCTAAACCCGAGGGCGCGCTTCGCCACAGTGTCGACTATAAACCAATTTATCTTATGAACCTTGCCCGAGAGCCCTGTACGCCTCCAGAAGTCCCCCCTCGCATTAGGGGTCCGCGTCGCCAAATCCTCTTTCGCCACCCTGGGTACCACGACTCGAACAACGTACTTCTTAAGCTTTTTGCGCCTGATTTAAGACCGTCTTCCAGAGGCCAGGGCTTATATGCTGGATATGCTTTGCAAGCCTGTGGTATCATTACGGGAAATCGCTGGGACGGATGGCTATCAGAGACGAAAGACCATGACCCCTCAACTCGGGTCGATTCTGGTAGTGTCCTAGACAAAAACAGCTACTACTTCCACTTGCCCTCGTCATCAAGCGACGGCGACGCCGGCCGTCTCGACCCTCCGTATCCAATCGTCCCGACCTTTCGCGAGTGGCGTTTTCCACACGATCACCTGCCCGACTTATGGCAGCAGGCGAGCTCAGTAGATTCCGACTTCGCGGCTCCCGAACAGTCTTACGCGACCTCAAACCTTACCCTTGCCCTCCAAGCTCGAGACGTCTCGTGTCGCATAACTGGTTGTAAAGAGGGGACGCAGGTTGCGCACATTTGTCCACAGAAAGAAGCTGAATGGTGGTACGAGAACGACATGTCGAGATACAATCTCGGCTCCGCAAACACATTGGACGATCTCTCGAATGCGCTGCTTCTTCGCACCGATCTTCACATTGCGTTCGATAAACCAAAGTTTGTCTTCGTACCGAAACCGTCGTCTGAGCTAGAGAAGCCACGATTTGTGATCCATTTAGTTGAAGCATCGGCTGAGCTGGAGTTTCTATATCACAACCGCGCATTGCACCCCTTGTATTCAAGTGTGGAGACACTGTTTGCTCGGTTTGCCTGGTCCATCTTTCCACTGCTCGACGCATTCCTGACCTGCCGCGAACGTCGACGTCTTCTTCTAGCCAACAAAAACACGGCTCCTTCTGATGACGATGGCTTTTTTGCATGGGAGAGGTGCGCTCAATTCTCTAGGAAACGATCCCAAAGTCCCAAAAAACGTAAGCCCGACTCTGTGCCATTAGTGGACGACAACATCAACCTCACTATGGAATCTGGCGAGTCGCGCGCGCGTAAGAAACAACGATGCCAGCACCTAGTACCTCATGAAAACGTCTACTTGAGCAAAATCTCCGCTTCATCGATGTCTACCTCGCCTGCGAGCTTGCCAGCGTTGGAGACTCAGGACTCATTCGAGCTCGATGATCCGGACGAATTCGAGGACCCATTAGTATCGGTTGTGTCTTCTTGTTCTACCGACAGGCAAGACCATGCACATTTCTCTACATTGTCACGTGCATGGTTAACACAGGAGCGTCTTCGGTCCAACCTACATGATGAGTGGAAGGAAAAAGAGTCCTGGATGAGGGATGTTTGGATGGGAAAAGTTTCGTTGGACGAGGAAGGGGCAATGGAATGGCTCAAAAACTGCGGGGCAGAGTTTCTTGAAGCTGAGTGTTGACGTCTTACATTAGATATTGGATACTCTTTATGATTCGTTGCTTTTTCGGGGATCATAAGGTTGGCATACTCAGCCTTGTGCTACGTAATCACGCCAATCAGCCTTGTCGCTTATGGTGTTGTCTGTCAGCCTTGCCTCACTGAATATATTTTCTCTGCAGCCAAGACTCCGGACGGTGGTTTTAATGCGGGATCACTATTTCAAGTCGTTTCGAGTTAAGAAATGCCCCAAATGACTGGGATAGATCATATGGACGTGCGGCAACGGAGCGCATTCCCTTTGCTCCACCCCCACACCTCACCCGTGCCGCTAGGGCGCGATGAGAGCTCATATTCATAAACTGTGGCCGCCGCTCCCCGTGATATCTCCAAATTTAACATTTTAGCCCACAGAATGTTATGTGGCACTTGACAGGCTGTCAATATCACGAGATGGCTCATAAATCGTAGGTTGAAGCCGCCGTTGAGTCACTTGCTATGTTTTGACATTTTACAGCCAATACCAGAAATCGAACACCGAGTTGATTTCTGAGTATAGTATGGATGACGATATCACGCTTAATCCTAGAAACTCCAAGGTGCAGGATTTCCTACGCCAGCTACGACTACAGATATTGGGAAATGTCCTTAGGCCATTATCTTCCTGGAAGTTACCAACAGAACGCCGTAAAGTTGCTATACGCCAAAGTAGAAGAATAGCCATACTCTATAGTCTACTTCATCTGCTCCCTCTGACTGGAGCTGTGACGCTACTGGCATTCTACTGGACGCGATACTGGATTGGGCCAGTGTTTCAAGCTACCGTGATTCTACAATTCCTTGCCAAATTGCTCGAGTTATTGATGCAAGCTTCTATCATGGAAATGAGCCTCTGTATCATCCGTACTCTTGCAGTCAACCACTACGTACCCTTGGGTGCTCTCTCCGGAGCTACACAAATGACGCAATTATCATATCTATGGTCACTGGACTTCTGGTCTATCTTCCAAGCGCCAAGTTTTCATGGACTTCCGAAAGTGCTGTTTGCAGCATGTATTCCCCTGTTACTTGTCATGACCGCTCTCGTTGGACCATCGGCCGCCATTTTGATGATTCCTCGACCAAACACTCCTTTTACAAACGCGACTACGACTTTGTATGGGCTTCATTCGGCCGATGTAATGTTTCCATCAAACGTTACCGAAAGGGCAGAAATGCCATATCTACATAACACTCCAGATAATAATGAGGAGTTACTTTACTTGTGAGTTCTCGTTTTACCATAATTTCCTTCCAAACTTTGCGCTTATTTTGCAAAACCAGCGATATAGAGAATATCGGATACCTTGACTGGGATCTCTTTAACGAAATAAATTTGGGTATCAAGAACTATAACCTTGATATAGACCAATACGTATACGACAGTATCACGTACGATCAACCGAGCGGTGAAAGCTTCAGAAGGCTGGTATTTGCTATAAGGCCTGAAGAGTTTGGAAAGATTTCATACGTTGCCACATTACCTACGGAATTCAGTGCTATCTCATTATACAAGTTCAGTGGTTACACAAACGAACCAACGGTCTCTAACTTCTCTAATCCAGTGTGGTCCGCGGAAATGCCACAACCTATAGTGCAGACAGATTGTCTGGCCATGAACAATAGGTACGACAGTAATAATCCTGTACCATACATCCGAGACGACGGTTCCACCGGGTCGTTGTTTACTTTTGGAGAGTTGTTTTCCCATATCAAAGCCGTTGGCAATTTAAATATAACCACAAATTACACCAACTCTTCTTCGATGCTCTATTATCCACCAATCTGGCTGGATTCTCCAGAAACCGGATCCTCTTCATTAGTTGGTGTCTTCGCCGAAACCTTCGACTATTCTTCATTGATTGATATTTATAATAAAACGGAGACAGACTTCATCGGAGACAAATGTTCAACGACCACGATCTGCACTTTTCGATCATACTGGAAATTGGCCGTGATATCTCTTAACAGTGAGCTGAACGTAATAGGAAGTGATCTGAGTCAGCACTTCGACAATCCAGTTAGGGGGAAACTTGAACCAATCGCGCTGCACCTAGCCAACAACTCGATTCTTCGCACTGCGGCCTTTATAAGTAGCCTGAGATCCTATATGGCTCCACTAAAGATATCTGCAATTCTTGCAATTGGACTTTCAGAAATGCCCCCTTGGTTCGTGTCGGAAGTGAAAGACAAGAACTTCCAAACACCGTTTAGGTTCACTCAAACTCTTACCGGCTACGGCTGCGGCCACTCGTCCACTTCAGATATTCTTTCCATTATCGTCATAACTCTATATTGCATTGCTACGGTCGCATATATAACCTACACCATCTTCACTGGTAGCGTATCTACGGCTTGGAACTCTCCCATCGAACTCGTAATCCTGGCCCTCCAATCCAAAAGTGTCGACCATCTAGGCTACACATCTGTCGGCATCGACTCAATGCACACTTTCAGAGAGAGTGTCGGAATCCGCGCCAATGATCAAAATGTCCTAGAGCTGGTCTTTGCGCACGACCGGGACGTGGAGAGGAAGGGCCTACGGAAGATCGAGCGAAATAGAGAGTATTGAATGTCTCGTAGGACACATGATTCAAGAAACATTTCATTGCAGCTAGGCTCAAAACTAGTAGTTAAGACTACTCCCTACCAACCTCCTCTGATACTTCTTCACCACTTCCTGGCACCTGACCACTACGCCCGTAGCCAAAACGCGGACCCTCTCCTCCTCATCCCCTTCTCCCTTCCCTACAGGCAACTCCTCAAACACCATGCGCACCCACTCCAGCGTCTTGAGCAGCTCACGGCCTTGCACCGTCACGAGACGCTCCTTGTCCTCATTGGTCTCAAAAAGAATTAGCAGCAGTGTCAAGATACAGACGCCGAGCTTTCAACTGTGTTCGACTGAACAGGGTCAGGCGCTTGCAAGACGGTTCATCGCAATATGACTGTGCGCGAGACAATCCAGGGCAGAATGCGTCAGCGCCTCAGCTGCGCTACCAAGGTGACCACAGTCTCGTGAATGCTTGAAGCCTAGCAGCTCGATAAAGGGCGCCGACGTTAACACGCAAAGTGAGGAAGCTTACACACTCTAGGCGACTTTATCTAGAGGCCACGAGGCGGTTGTGAAGCTGCTGCCCGAGAACACTGTAACTTGGCCTTTAAGATAGTACACTTTGTCCATGTCGCCTACACGTCCGCAACGCGAGCCTAGACCGGTGACTTTCTTTGATGGGACGACATGGCAAGGAACAACAACTGAGCCCTCCGGCCATAGGCCAGAGGAAGTCCCTGAGGCAGACCGAACAGAACTACCGGACACGACCGCGCACAAGACGAGCCGCATCCCCCGACTAAGAGCGAGACAGAGACGATCCCCCGAACCCCCACAAACACGATGGGAAGAGGTGACATGGCTCATAGCAGGCTTGCGAGACACCATTATGGGACAGCAGAGGAAGATGGAAGAAGTCAGGACGAGCCAGATCGCGCTGGAGAGGCAGAACGAAATGCTGCAGGTCTAGAACGAATCGCTTCAGGCAACGATTGTTTAACTTAGAAATTAGATAAATGAGCTCCAGGGCTACAGCAACGCCTGTGGGACGAATGAAGTATTGAAAGAAGAAATCCCCGCCCTTAGAAGTGAGTTACAGGCGCTCAGAATAAATCGTCTATTATGGGCTGCTGTTGCAGCGCATGGAGTAATACCAAGTAGATCGCCAACGATGACCCCTACCCTAATCTAAGCGTAAATATCAGATCAATAAAAGCTTCCGGGCATCACCCTTAATCTCTCCGGCATAGTTAACAGATAACTCTAAGTATCCGACGTTAAGGAGATCCGAGGCCGAGTAAAACAAGCCTTTAAGAGCCATGCGAACACCAAGGACATTAGCTGGATAGGAATCGCGAGAACAGGAACAGACCGATACAGAGTCAAGATATACTTGAGAACCTATAAGGAGGCTACCAAGGCGAAGAAATATGACGAATAGCTCCAGTCCCATTTCCGGGGAGCCCGCATACAAGGTGAACAGTAGTACCCAGTCAAGGTGGATAGAGTCAATAAGAACAGTATCTGCGATGATTCTCGAGTAAACTTCCGCGATGATGCCTGCACGAAGTTAGGCGCGGAAAACGGGGTGTCCACCAAGAAGATGCGCTTCGTGGGCGCGGATAAACTCCACTGCTCCGTTGTCCTCTTCCTTGGCAACAAGCAGAAAGCGGATGAGCTTATACATCGCAAGTACCTGGAGGTCGATGGAGAAGTAGTGTATACCAAGACATACGAACGTATTGCCAACCCTCGGCGCTGTTTCCAACTGCCAGAAATTCGACAATCACGAAGCGCGAAGGTGTCCGACCAAGGAACCTAACGTCCGTCACTGCGGGTCGAGAAACACCCCACGCCGAGAAATATGAGGGGTACTTCAACTTTAGGCATCTTAATATCTGTGCACACGTTGATATTCACAATAACTCTCTATAAGTTATATGCTTTAGCTATTCCTAGACATCTACGACCCCTTCAATCTAAAAATTACGTTCGCATCGTCGCTTCTGCGCCTGATTTGTACAGCGCCTTGTGTCGTGGCACAGCAGGCTTCCCTCCCCACAGCGCCCAACCTCAAGCCTTTTTCGCTCCGAGTACTTGTAGAATAACCTTATTTTAGCCTCATAACCTCCGCCCACTACCAGAAAGTCATCATCAGCCCTATGTGCGCTGCGGGGGGCAGTTTCGTGCAGCGCCGCCCCGCCAATCGGTACTTCCAGCAGAAGCAAACTACGGATCCGGGCTAATGGCAGCGCGCACCCCAGGTGTGGCAGCCCACCTCTAGATTTCGAATATTTCGTGTATTCCACTCAGTCAGAATCATTACTCATTGGTGCTACACCTCTCGACATGTTTGCAGCGAATATAAATAATAAATCACGCGTAAAATACGCTGTATTTGATATATATGATTCTCATGATACATTTTCTGTGGTTTTCGGCCCGTGCGCAGTTGATCTCCTGATTCGTCAGCACCATGTGGCCCGTGTGCGGGCGTTTTTGACCATGCGAGGGATAGGTAGTCAGCGGCTCCCTCCTGTTAAGCTTACCTTGGATTGGTTGCCTCGATTCCAAATAGCCTAAATTGTTCTCGGGTAAATACGTGGGGAGAATCGTTATCATTGATCAATGCTGACCGGTCGCGCTGTCGTTGTCTCAGCCTTGCAGCGGTCTAAAGACTCGACCAATCACAGCAGCGGGTTCGCACCCTGGATACATTTTTCAATAAAGTGCGTACATGATGGTCAAGCACCAACGAATCCTACTGTCTGCTCGCATCCAACGACTGAGCTCATTTACTACAATGGACGAGGCTAAAGGGCGCATAATAGGGCCACACTTTCCTGTTGAGCATCTGGATGCAGCGAAGTTCTTAAGATGGTATCTGACACTTTAATAACCTGAGATTCCTGTACCAACCCCTAACCTGGACCTTCGATGTTTTCTGCCTGACTTCCAATATGGCACGAGCACCATTCTGGCTCAGTAAAGCGGCCTTGAGCATTTTCTGCCTTTTATTTCTCGTGTGTGCCTTCTCCCTGGTTATACTCGATCGCGTTATCACGTCTTCCAATGGTCTTCGTTTGTCTATTACTTCGAACTCCTACTCTTGGACCTACGGCCCTACTGCAATTTTAGTAGTCATTCTCAGTTTCTGGAGACGAGTGATCTATTACTATAAAATACGAGAGCCATGGCGGGAGCTACTGGCAGGACCGGCGCCGTCCGAAAAGTCTATCCTACTTGACTACATCTCGCTAACCGAACCGGTCACTATTAAAAGAGCTTTGAAGCACAGACATTACAGCATCGCAACCACCGTCATAGGACTCTTCCTACTCAAAATAATCCTCACTCTATCTACTACACTATTTGTAGTCAGGGAAACTGATTTCAGTAAAGAGATTAATGCAACTTTTCAAGATGCGTTCGATGCTACCAGTGCATGGTCTGCATATCACCCGTACGTGCCACCACCGCCCACTGCAGCCAATCCAGCGGAAAGCCAAGTTGAGGCAGGTTTTCCTGCACTTACTGGTGGATCAGGCCTGTCTGTTTGGAAATATTTAGGCAAGTTGAACAACATGACCGATGGCGATGTCAACTGGCAACTTCCGGACGATCTCGTCACATCTAAATTTGCACTTTCGTCTACCGAGTCAAATATTACGAGGCTAGAAAGCCCTGTGAACGTGTTCGTGCCCAAAGTAGTGTGTGAGGATGCTTCTCTTTCCACACAGCTTTGGAAAGGCGGCAATGGGCGCTCGACTGCAAATTTTTATCTCACCTCAAAAACTTGCTCTAATGTCAGTGTTCCAGTCGATCTGTGCGTAAATTCAGATATTAAAAACACTGGAGATCTTCTTGTCGCATGCAAGCTGTATACGGTAAATCGATTTAAATGTGCGAATACCTCAGAGCCATGGTATGCTATTACCACTATAGAATACGAGGTTACCTATAGCGACGGGATGCAAAACTACTTCCACGTTGAGTCTGTGAGACTTATCAAATCAGCAAGCGTCATGTGCAAAATCGGATACGAGATAGCGACTAACAACGCCCGACTAGATGTGAAGACTGGGCGGGTATCATTCTCCGCATCCGTGTCAGAAGCAAAAGCAGATGCTTTAAGAAATCTATCCAGCAACACATTGGCGGAGATGATTTGGACCAACTTGCAAAGCACGGCACCCGCTCTTATCATCGACCGAAAACTTCCGACGCGACCGCAAAGCGATGGCGCGTTTGAAGATTTCCGCCCGGGAGCTGCATCTGCATTCTTCCAGATTATGTACGCACAACTTGGCAGCCCAGAAAGTCTTAATCCCTTCTATGATATGACTTTACTCAAGAATGCCACAATGTCTATCCTTAATGGATTGGTATTGAAGTTTGCCCAGCATTCACTTCTCATACCTCAGCCTTCAGAAAAAGTTGTCAAGGGCTGGGTGACCGAGAATCGATTGTACATGAGATATCCTGCGCTCTGGCCGATGCTAAGTGCATTCGGACTACTGGCTCTACTATGCTTACTTCTACTCCTCCAAACTAAAAATATACCCTGGAACCCCGCTATGTCTGGATCTATTGCTGGGAATGCTGTGATTCTTAATAAAAGTCCAACTTTACAAGCCATGCTGTCTGGATCAGGCCATCTAGCGACGAAGTCGTTGAAGGAAAAGCTTGCCGACACTCAAATCTCTTGGAGAACATCACCGAACGAGGGAATCGAACTGCAGGCCCATAGCAGCTCTACCCCCCCTTCTCCGAATATGAGAGTACAGATTCAGGAAAGCAAAATTCGTTGGTCACCGAAAGTAGCCCGTCTTCCAATTATTACGGCAATTTTTGTCGCTCCTGCTGTCAGCATCGGCGTCCTAGAATTTTTGTACTATAGACTCAGAGAAAAAGATCATCTAGTCTTGGTTGGAACCGAGGATTCCACAACTTTATCATACGTTACTCGAATTGCATCAACAGTCGCTATCTTAGGCGTAGTCGGTATGATTGAAAAACTCGATTTCTGGATTCTTACTTTTGCGCCATACTCTAACCTCCGATCTGGAAACGTCCCAGCTGATCGAAGTATACTATTCCATCTACTCTCGTTCCACCCTCTAGTTGTTATATTCAAGTCGCTCCGACATGCTCAATTCGGTCCAGTAGCGTCCAAGTCCGCAACATTTATCGCTGCATTGCTCACTGTTGCCGTGTCTAACCTCTGGACTTCTACAGCAACAGTGGTTACCAACCAGCCTACCGTGGTTAGTATCAACAACTGGGACCGCACCTGGTTTTCAAATGTGACCGATGATGGAGGTGCAGGAATTGCTCTGAACCTCGTTCGACACAATGGTGCGAGTGTTCCGGAAGGCATATGGGAAGATCTCAATGTCGTAGTGCCCGATGTTCTCGAACTACCAGCCGATATAACTCTCACACACAGCGCCTATCGAGATGTCAACTACACTAATAACGTACTTGCGTTACAGCCGACATTGAGTTGTTCTAGTGTTCCACAAGACGCAATCGAGAGCAACAGATGGTCAGGTGCCAGTAAGGGTAAGTTCGGAAAGATTGGAGTCTTACCTTTTGTGAATATAACAGTAAAGCCTCCTGGGGTAGACGAGCGATGCTCATTATCTCGTTCTGGTGGCGCTGGGGACCTTGCTTTCGGTATAAATGAAAATGACCGTGCTCTTGGCAACACAATGTGGATTGGGCAATACTTTGATCTATCTCAATCCACCGCTGGGAAGGTTCCTATTGATTGTCCTTCGATCGGCATACTCTTCGGAAGTGTGCCGGCTGGAGGGGCTACAGAGAGAAAACTGACAGCACTTCTCTGTTCTCAGGAAATCAATCAAGTACCAGTGCAGATAGATTACAGTGCGGATTCGCGTCTTCCGCATATCAATAACGTGCATAAACAAGGGGAGCCTATTAGCGTTTGGAAGGCCACAAATGGGTCCCGTTCCGTGGGATATAAACTCCGTGGGTTCATGGAATCAAGCTTCCTATCTTTCGAAGATGCAATCCCCGACCCAAACACTACCTTTTACGACGGATTCTTCAACCACCTCCTGTTCCGTCCTAATCACTACGAGCGTGCCGAGCTTACCGGACCCGAGAATATTGATAAGCTTATCCGTGCAGTAACGCAAGATTATGCTGCGTACGCCAGACACTTCATTAACCGCAAGCTCCGAGCAACAGACCAGACTCCTGCCGATCATCTATTAAGCGCTGTCAATAACACTCAAACTTCATCGCCACATTCCAACATCAATGCTATGTACTCCGCAGAAGTGACGCATCTTGTAATCCAACGAACTTCGAAACTCGTTCTCCAAATCCTGCTCGGGGTAATGACAGCATTTAGTGTGGTAGGCTTTATTTTAGTCAGAGTGCGAGGCACTCTTCCTAGGGATCCATGCAGTATCGGGAGTACTATGGCCTTATTAGTCGACTCACAGCTTTGCGATCACGACTCTGGAGTTATCCCAGAGGGTTTAGAGTATATGAGCGAGAAGGAGTCAAGAAAGTTCTTCGACGGGTGGGTTTTCAGCCTAGGATGGTGGGATACGGAAGGGTCCATTGATAAAACCACCGCTTTAAAGAATCCAGGATATTCTGACAATGTTAAGAGAGCTAGGGTGGGCACGCCGTGGACGACTACCGCCGCGATCACAAAGACGAAACGATTTGGGGTAGATATTGGAAATGCAAGTATCTGACATAGCAAGGATCTGATCTTCATCTGGGCGGGTATCAAATGGTATGGCGGCCGGATTGGCATATGTAGGATTTCGACAATGATCATATATCCGTGTCCAGGGCCATACGTAGCGTATAATTTAGGAAGTAATTTTTAATTACTTACTGTTCCATCGCAAACTAATGCTTGTTTTTAAATAGTACCTCTAGGCAAATTTTATATCGGGCCTAGCTTCGATACTACTACGGTTCTATAACTACTAACTATGATATAATTTTTTATTATTACATAGTAGTTAAAAGTAGGATAAGGTCCTGCGCGGGTTAAGTACTTTTGCTGAATACGTACTCGCGAGTGACCGGTAGACTACTGCTTCGCCCCTTACGCCGATTGAGTTACGCTAGTAGTTTGTAAAAGACCTCTGTATTTTTAAAGACAGCCAGTTCAGCATATTTGATAGACTAGCCACCCCTTTCGCCATACGATGACCAGTCTACTACCTAAATGAATAGAGATAATACAATCAGGACAATACAACTAAAGCTTGTGTTCATGGAAGCTCTTGCGGCTTCTAGACGCTCATTGGTTCTACCAAATTTTGCGATTTCTCCTGCTCCGTAGCTAGCTCATGTGTCGTTGACGACGGAGGCTCACTTATATCCTGCTGCTTCATCTTGCGCCGCCGAAGCAAGAACCATGCACCAACAATGACACTCACAAGCCTGGCAATTCCAACGCCCACTCCTATACCTGTATCAGCCCCAGTCGAAAGCCCACTTTTGCTTCTATTTTTACCCGTGCTTCTACCGACCTGATTATATTAGCCTCGCTTCCTACAGAGCTCAGGGGTTTCAACTAACCTAGACCGACAAGTTGTTTCCTGGAAACGTACGAAAATTGCGTATTCGGCGATAGGAAGACCCGGTGTTAGTGTGTCTGACACGCCTGGCTTCCCTGCATTGTCGGTGATTATTACGCTCCAAGTTGAGTTGCCTGCGAGTACTGCTTCGCATCGTACCGTTGACAAAAGACGGTAAGGTCTGGAGTATGGAGCCTTCGGAGTGGAAATCATACGCAAGGCCCTAGTGAATTTACGTATGCTAGCAATTATGGAAATCAACATACTTAGGACAGCACACCCATGTTGTTTCCGTATAATTGCCTATAGAATTCCTTTTCTTGTCGGCCACAGTATACTCCGGCAGACAGGTTCCAGGTGGATAGTAGGCCTCGCTTGTAGGATTATAGTTCGTTGGATAGCAATTAGGATATTGATCCAATGGGGGACCACCTACGTCGTATATAGCAGTTGTATCAAAACCCCCGGACTGGAAGAGAGATGCTATACGCCTACTCACAGCTCTCATATCAGCGTTCAACTTCTATTGGAGCTAGATTTAATAGAGCTTGCGATTAGGCGAGGCGTCATGATAGCATCTGAAGTACCTACTATGCACCAGTCAGCGTCATAAATACCACATACAGCCTTGTTCTTACCTATTCATTGAACAACTCTCTGGCGGTATGAAAGGCGTGGGAAGCGGCCTTAGGTTCATTGGCCCCTCTAGAGAAGACATTATAGGATGCAGTCTTCTAATCTGTATACGGAAAGTAGAAATTGATACTAAGGGAGGAAATGTACATCAAACAGAAAATATATACAAACCATTCCTTGGTTTTATAAATTTCTAATCTGAAATGGCAGCTGCTTCCTCTCATTTCGATACCCAACCCGTATACCCTCCAGAGTTTAGGTTTTAGACCTCCGTCTTCATATAAATTCCTTGTAATGTTACTAAGTTCTTAGTTCTCCCTGTCAGTCCATGTGTATTACACCGCCACAGGGCCGAAGATGACCTATATTCCTCATACGAAGTACAATGCTCTAGCTTCCGTAGATCCTTTTCTGGCTCCCGCTGTGGACTCTTTCTGTTCCCGGTCTCTCGCTTCCGTTCTGAGACCCTAGCCCGGTTCCACTTTGTCATGAGTACGGTTTTGGAGCTCGCTACACTAATCCCAGCAAGTCATGTACTCTCTGGAAGCAGCAACTACTCTCCCCTCCCTCTTCATATATGCTCAAAAACTCAACGCCTCCGGCGCAACCCTATGGCTGGTGCGGGTCGGCATCCCTCCCTGCAGCTGGTGGCAATGGTCGATGTCTCGCCACCACAATACTATGACTCACCGGTACGAAATGTGCTTACTACATCCTCTGCAGTTATTTATCCATTCGGCTTTGTATCGAGTACACAGGAGGTGCAGTAGATTGATTGCATATCTCTTCGCTGATACTGTCGCTTGCGCGACCTATTCTTGGGCCTCTGCCACCAGCGGCCTTTTGGACTGGACTCTTGCGGAGAGGGGCTGACGTCCAGAGTCCTGCGGGTTGTCGAATATAAACTACTTTCTACAACCTCGTGCCTTGTATTGTCGGTCACTTTTTGTTTTGCGTCGTCTGGCATCGTATGTGTGGCATCGTTGGTCACTTGTCCGTCTAATAGCTGGCGAAGAGACGCTTGGTGGTCTAGACATACCTGAGCGGTCCGGTGATCTGGCCTAGGAGTTATGATATAGCCAGAAGAGGCTCTTTGGTAGAGAGGTAGGGGAGTTTGGATCTCATTGTCCTTGTAGCTGAAGTAGACATAAGCTAATCCATGGTCGACTGATGCTTGTTGTAATTGGAGGAAGTTAATGATTGAGGACCTTGCCATGGTCAGCCAAAGTCTGGCAAGCGTTTGGTCTTAGCGTACACGTTGATAGTTTTCCCAATTCCCGCTATAATGATATTAGTTCCGGTGTGCGCCAGTGAATGTCACGTAGGGAGCTTACGCATTCCCCTGCACCAAAGGAGCGTGCCAACCGAAGAACTCCATGTTGAGAATGCATCACTTTGAAGCAGGTTTTTAGTCCCGTCATCTTGTCGAACATTAGTAGCAAGGCATTCTCGATGCTTGTTCTGGAACACCATTGTCAAAGGTGTCAGCCAGTGATAGATACTTTCTATATGACGGTCTGCTAAGGGTAAGCCTAGGGCATAAGTACATTCGACGACCTGCGATTACCCTCTCGTCCAGACTTCAGCGTCTGAACGTCAATGCAAATATCGGAAATATGCTTTCCAAGGTCGTTGATATCCTTGGTTACGGTCGACGAAGCATTCAGCAACGTATTGAATTGCTGCTGCGCAATGACTGCGGAGTCGCTGGATGTTATCATTAGTGATAAACGGCGCCGTAACGTACAGGTAAAACCCACTTATTCAGAGCACCAAGTGCTAGATTCAGATTTTCCTCGACTTCATTACAGATCTCGCGCAGCTTCGCAAGAGTGCTCTCTTTCAGCGGATACGACATCTTCCTCCGTGCATTCGTCAATTTCGTCTGCCAAGTGCCATCGGGAGGTACCGATCTAATCTTATCAAGCTTCTTTGCTAGACACTTTAGCCCATGAGCGCAGGCTTTTACGTTCGACTCGACGACATGTACAGTGGCTTTGCTAAATTGTCTTTTGGCCATGGTGGAATCGATGACGACAAGAGTTTTGCCAATATGGCTCAACGAAGCACACGTAGTGTCAATTTCTTCGGTAGAGCCTCTGTACGCTTCGTAGTAAGTCAAGATGGCCTTGGAGAGCGTGATCCCCAGGGATATAAGCCCTGCAACACCGGATGCAATGCCTAGTTCGGCCATCTGGACAACTTCGAACACATAAAGCTCGACAACGGTAAACGGTGGGGCAGACAGCACTTCGTGGGGCAGGATACCATATGGAAGCCATCTTCCGTTCGATGGATCGCACTCTCTATCGGCGTGGAAGGACAATATGCGGGCGGCCAGTAAAGTAAATCCACCCGTAGCGAAAAACCACCCGTGCCGAAAAATTTGAGGGGTACTTTGACTTCGCACGGTCACAACCCCCGTATATATCGAGCTTTATAAAGATGAATATATAAATAATATTATATAGCTTTTTGTTAATAACAGGAGCACTGTACTGTTTCATACGTTTACGCTGTTGACTTCTGGCCTGATTCGCTCGGAGCCCTTTTGAGGGTCGAAACAACATCCCTTCATTATCTCGCTACTATTGAACTACGGCTGCTCTATGATACTTGTAAAGGGTGTAACCTGGGCCAAATAGTCTTACCAAGGTGCTTACAAATTGTTATTGGCCGTGTGTTGATGTGCATGCGCAAGTTTATGCAGCTCCGCCACCCTGTTCGAGACTTATGTTTATGTACCTTCTACTTCCGGCTAGCGTTACATTGCCCCACTAGTACACGTAATCAAGGTCACGTAACTAAGTTAATTTATCCAGTTGCATAAGCTAACCTCATGATTAGAGCTGTGGCTGTGCAGTGTTGAGGCCTATAACCGAAGCGTCAGAATATGGGTCTGCTGATTGGTTCTTAAGGATGATCAGTAAGGTAGGATATATCATGTATCGACGTGTACGAATACTTCGACAAGGCAAGGGGTTCATTGTATTGTAGTATGTAACTTAGGTAGAGTATACAGGATCCATAGGGGATTGTATGCGGGCTATATACTGAAGGTTTCGCTGAGCGCACTGATTGACTGAGCATGCTGCATAAAGTTAGGTGATCTCGGTTACCTGGCCAATACAGTTACCGATGGCTTTAGGGTCAGCCCCGTCGTGGCCCTCTGCTCCGTCCGCTGACCGATAAACGAAATACGTAATTAAGCCCACCCGTCCTTACGCTTCTCGAGCCTACTAAAGCCTAACCCTTAACGAACTAGTAGCGATAGCTGGTCTTAGCTCGCTAATGGAAAATCCAATCTGGTAGGAGAGGTATAAGCTAGGATAGAGTGCGGCGGCGATGTAGATGTTACAAGCAGTAATATCTCGACGCAAGGTAACTACGATCTACGCCCAGAAGAGCAACTGTGGCTTGACAACGAGCTTTTGGCATGGGAGGAAGAGAGGGACTGTGGGATGACGACCTCGGGCCAGAAGCTTGGCATAATATGGTCACGTGAGAAGGCACGTGACTGATCTGTGTGATCTGCTCAGGCCAAAAGGGGATCAGGACGGATCAAGCAGAACACAACAGATCAGGACAGATCAAAGGGAAACTGTACATGGAGGACTTGAATATAAATATAACTTGAATCTCCTATGTTAGTCCTTTATAGTTATAGTTCGTTAGCTATCTCTCGAATAGTTTGGTATCGCGAATTATATGATTGTCACTCGAAGCCCTCGTACCACTGAAGCATACCCCGCCGGTTAAGTGTCCTTCTGCTGAATCATTCAGTTAGGCTTACCCGTTTAAGGAACGTAAGTGACCCCGTCGTAACAGTAGAGTAGCACATTAGTAATACTTGGTTCCATCTAGAACGTACTCGAAGCTTCACTATAGCAAATTTACAAGGTATATATTCTTGTTGGTCTCCGGCCCTCTATCAAATAGAGGGAATAATAAATATATAATGATACATACTATCTATATAGAAGCTAAAGCTTTCAGCTCAACTTTACACAACCATACCCTTCCACCTCCAGTACCAACTCCAATAGTATTCCCTAACACCACCGAGCACGATGGCCGATAACCTGGAGGCAGCCATATCAGGTTCTTCGCATTATATGTTATCCATATACCATCCATGCTTAAACCTAAGTCTTGATAATGAGGGCTCCGAGATTCTAAATGAGCTAGAGGTATTCTCGAACTTGATGACGCACTAATGTTAATAGTACCGAATTCAGTACGGAGGTATGACCCAGTAATATCAAAGGAGATACGAGCCAGTGCCTTGCCAATAGTGAGGGTCTGCAGGCACTGGCCGCTGTGGGCGTCCCATACCTTGACGGTGCTGTCGACCGACGCCGATGCGAGCCGTGCCGAGTCGTGAGAGAAGGCCACCGACCTGACCCGATCGCTATGCCCCTCGAGCGTCTGCAGGCACTGGCCGCTGTGAGCGTCCCACACCTTGACAGTCCTGTCGACCGACGCCGATGCGAGCCGTGCCGAGTCGTGAGAGAAGGCCACCGAGTTGACCCAATTGCTATGCCCCTCGAGCGTCTGCAGGCACTGGCCGCTGTGGGCGTCCCACACCTTCACGGTGCTGTCGACCGACGCCGATGCGAGCCGTGCCGAGTCGTGAGAGAAGGCCACCGAGTTAACAGAAAGGCTATGCCCCTCGAGCGTCTGTAGGCAGGGACTCCATTTCTCCTCTATAGCTGGCTTTATCACGATCCACTCCGGCTCTTCTCGTTTAAAAGCCTCTCTTACCAAGCTACGCATTGGGCTAAACATGAGTGCAGACGTATACGTCTGAAGAGGACTATTCTCTATTGCCCACTTGTGAGACATAATAAATCGGCGCGCATCTTGCACTAATTCGGCTAATAGAGATATATTTGAGGTTTCCTAGGGCATATTAGCAAATACTCGATACAATATAGTATTAGTAATGGAAAGAACTACCCGGACTGCGGCCTCTAATTTTGTCATTGAAACTACTCCTTTGGCCACGCTCTTACGTAGGCTAAGAGCCTCAAGCCAGTAAAGATATTTATTTCTTATGAATATATCTATGGCGCAACCGTCTTGTAGGTCGACTCTATGCTTTGCGTATGAGGTACGATACCAGTCACAGAAGTGATCGACCCAGTAGATACACGAGTAGTGTGATGCAGCTAAGGGGTCTGGCTCTGGCTGTTTTACCTGCTCGATAGGATACCCTAGCGCTTGCAGGTTGTACATGTCTCGCTTTAGTATTCCAGACATAACGTAGAGAGATCTCGAGAAGACAACGTAATGTGCCTCTTCTTGTCCAGACGGAAAGATTACATCGGGCGCATTGGCTAATAGAAAGTCCTTTGCTGACTGGTGCACAAAGTAGACCGTGTTCCCTCGTAGGGTAAGAAATGAACCACAGAGGTCGATAATCTCCCGTATTGATTCTTTGTCGTCAGCTGTATGCTCAAGCTGCTCAGTGAGAGAAGCGAGCTCTTCCATTGTAATAGGTTGGTATACGATCGCAACTAAACCCAGGACCTGCGTGTAAAGGCTAGCATCATCCGATCCACTTATCTGGTGCATCATCCGCTCGTAGAAGGAGTTGAGGCCAGGCGGAAATGTATTCAACTTCTTTACCACGCTCCATCGTGGAATCTGTTCGAGATTTTGGCACACTAACGCCACCCATAGAAAGGTGTCATCCGCATTCGACACTAGATGCTTTAGTATGGCGTCTCGCGTTCTATTATCGTACTTCTTTCTTTGCGCAAGCTGAGATACTTTGTGCTCGATAAAGACGCTAACAGCTGTCGAAATAGATTCTGTGTTTAGCTCGAGACTCAGCCTCACCTTATGGCCTGCGGGCTCCAGCTGTTCCTCAATGTCCGGCCGGTTGCGGCTAGAGATAATCCACTTAACACGAGAGGATGTAAACGACTTCTGGGCGATAAGATCTAGCAGCTTTGGTAAGCCTACTATACATTCGTCGAGTGCATCGATGACTAAGTAAGTGGTGTTTAGCCTAGGGTCTTCTAGAATGCCTGTAAAGATCTCGGACAAGGCAACCCAGGCATTCGCATTCTGGAAGAGTGCTTTGCCTGTCTGGTCGTACTTCACTTGTAAATGCGGACTGAGCGATCGCTGTTGGCTGATGAGCATGAACAGCAGACCGCGCAATACAGCCGTTGCACTGTTAATCCGCGAGTCCGTGGCTTGGCAGAAGAAGTAGGATAGATTATTCGATTTCACCATCGATTTTTCTAGTTCGTTAATAATGCCGCAGAGCAGCATCGTCTTCCCTTTGCCAGGATCACCTTTAATCCATAATAATCGGCTCTGTTGGTCGTTACGCCATCGCCGGAAGTCGGTGTGTTCGAGGATCCAACGATATGAGTCCGGTAGCAGTCCGCCCTTAGTGCCCTCAATACGCTTCTTGTCATCACGAGGATCCGTTATGTGTAAGTCTCTAAGCAGCTCTAAGATCTCTTTCTCTCGTTTAGAAGCAGATAGCCCTTCTATAGAGCTAGTTATTGGCATGCTTTCTAGAAGTTCTTTTGCGTACGCAGCGGCTGTGGCTGCCGCATACGGTTGCCATGTCTTATTCTTATGAGAATCTGAATAGTCACAGATGCCACGAATGATCAAACACGGATGCTTCTGAATAACGCCTGCACCTTCCATTTCGAAACATATAACACCGTATAACTCCTGGAGCTTGCTCCTTTCGGCCGTTGATATTTGAAGTTGGTTACTAGAGGCGATATTACCGTAGTGGATCCTTGGGGTATCCATTTGTCTAGTTGCGCTATTGCCTCGCTTTTCCCGCTGCTGTGAGCATGCGAGCTGGCAACATTGCTGGCAATTAATACCCCGAGAATTGGCTGGGTGCAAATAGTCACTTTGAAATAGTCTATCTTCCTCCGGGCTCTGGTCCTGGTATTTATACCTCTCTTCGTCGCTAATTTTAAGTCGCATTCTCTGTAAAAGGATCGGAATAGTCGTCCCAGATCCGGTGTCATGGCTCGTTCGTAGACAGTTGACCGCTCCAAGGAGTACATCTGGGGGACCGTTTGTATGACCAACGATATTAAGTCGCCCTTCAACTTCTCCTTCCCATGCACCAGAATCAGATCGAAGGACCCCACCCAAATTACCCCACGGATAGCTGACCACTACATCTCCAAGAACTATCTCAGACACAGCGCCTACTGGGCCATATCGAGGTACACCTCCGCCTATACCGACAACTAGGAAGAACTTAATATTCGGAAACGCAGCTTGCATTCTAGCTGCGAGATCTGCAGCTGCGTCTGTTCCCATTCTCGACTGTACACCTAAGACAACCTCGTGTGTTCCAATCCTGCCTCCATAATAGTTGTATCCATCTGCGTGGATACGTCCGTATTCTGGCTCTAGCGCAGATCTTGCAGCCGTTAGCTCTAGAGGAAGCGGCGCTATCCATCCCACCGTGTACTGAACTTTTTCCATTATGGATGGGCTATTCGCGTAGCCGAAGTATATGCGATCTCGACTTAGAGATACGAGAGGTCTGGATAAGGCTCGGAACGCAGACGTTGCGCGACAGCTAGTAGCCGTGGCGAGTTTGCGTATTTGCGGCGAAGACGATTATCTCAGGAATTGTTCGCGGTAATAAGTGCCTAGAAGCTGTCGATAGGTCGGCAGGTAAGAGACTTAAGACTCGCTCCCGCTGCTTAGTGGAGCATCGGCTATGGTGGGCTAGAGTGGTATGAGGACGGGGTGGGCTTGATCGCATCTATGCTTCGACTAGCGGAGGCAGAGCTAGTTTTATTGAAGACTACTAAGATCACCGTGCGTTAGACCGTGAGTTAAAGTTGTACGATGGATGTGTCGAAGCTGATTTCGGCTCTGATGTGTTGCCTGGCCTAATCTGACGAGCGCTAAGCCGTCTGAGCCGTAGCTTTGCTCCCCCGCCCCGGATTTAGTGACAGCCCGAGCGCTTGGCAGTCTTCGCACAGCCACAAATCCAACAAAACCATTCTTCGTAAAGCGCAAAATAAAAGACATTAACAAAAGCTATATACGCAAGCAAGGATCTTCCGCGAGTCTATCCTCCAACACGGAGAAACTTTTTAAAGAGTGTGTACGCAGGGCTGAACATCCTTGAGAAGTGACTCAACATTTCCTTTCTATAGGACTATACCACGAAAGCACCAAATGAAAAAATATGCAGTTTATTTTACATCTATATAAAGGATCCTAGAGAGAAATCTATGGATAATTGTATTTTATTATTCACGGCTCAATAAAATCGTAGGGAAAAATATTATGTCACCAAAACAATGGATTTGTTTTGGCACAGGTGGTTTTTCGCTACGGGTGGATTGACTTTAGGCTGCATGAGCTGGAGGGCGGGACAGGAGGGGTGTGTGCACAGACCAATTTCCGCGGGAAGGCACGCCGCTATTCGCTGATCCGGAAGACAGGAGACTGGGTCAGGACACGGCCCACGATCGTTTAACGCTTTATCGAAATCGTCGATCGAATCAATGACGACAAATGTTCAAGCGCCTGCTGCGTAAACGGGGCGTTCTACAAAGAGCAAATTCGATTAGAAATTCATCACGTGATACTAAGAAACTCTAAAATTCTGCTAAGAACACTAAAATGACGTATACTGATTACGCTCAACGCCATCGTCAGTTCTTCTGCTACTCTACATCATCAACACTATGCTAGCAGGGCGCCCAAAAGGCTCACGGGACATCTCTACAATAATAACGTGATTCCAAACCTTTCTCCATATTATTCTGGCTGTAATCGAGATATCCGCATATTTGCGCGATTTTTTGATGTTCCTCGATACACTTTTCGCGTGATGAATATTCTAGTTGAATTTGCCCTTTGTATCGTTTAGCTCAAAGAGTGCCTTGTTGGCTCTCTCCGTAGTCAATTTGCGACGTTCTTCCATACACGCCAAACCCTTTACTAACATGTCGCACCAGCCTATCAGCATTATCGGCGCGGGCATCGGAGGGCTGACTCTCGGTCGTTGTCTTTTGAAGCATGGAATACCAGTTGTTCTTTATGAGAGAATGCCGTCGACTCCGCGACACAGCTACGGAGTAACCCTTCACGCCTCCTCTTACAAGCCCCTTCTGGGTGTGCTTGGAATGGACGAATGGACCTTCAGACGTCGTATATCCGTGGACGGCATGATTGGAGGCAGCGGAGAGATCAACCCAAAGTCTGTTATTCACCCAGGCGAAATCCAATCATCTTCCTTTCGGGCGCATCGCGAAAAGCTCGAGCGCCTTCTACGTGAGGGACTCGACGTACGCTGGGAGCACCCTCTGGAGAAGATACAAGAGACTCAGTCGGATCCAGTACTGTGCCTTCAAAACGGACACCGAATCGAAAGCAAATGCATCATCGGCGTGGATGGACCGCACTCTAACACTCGAAAATCTCTTTGTCCAGACACACCACTCAAGGTCCTTCCATTCGTTGCCTTCAATGGCAAGCGTCGTGTGAAGCGTGCCTTATTCAATAGCGTATATGCGCCAGCTATGCAATCCTCGAATATCATCGAATTGAAACAAAGCGATGTTATCATGCATGTATCGGTCAACGAACAGCAAGGTGATTTGGTAAACATCAATTGGATCTATTCTCGGCCTGCCAGAGGACCCACCGATCCTCTGCACAAGCCGAATCGGCCTGTATCTGGGGCTACTGACATCCCAGAGGAGTTCTTTGAAGAGATCAGAGCTCTGCAGGGGCTTAGTCAACCTTTCAAAGAAGTCTTTGATGCAGAGAAGCTCAAGATAGAACGAGTGCTACATTGGCTTATGCGCACTGTTCTTGTTAGTCTACAAGAGCTTCAGGAGCTTGCCAAGAAGGGTGTGTTCTTTATGGGCGACTCGGTGCACGCAGAGCCTATTCTTGGTGGCGAAGGTGCAAACGTTGCAATCGCAGATGGACTCGAGTTGGGAGAATGCATAGCCCAGACGGGGCTGGCTGGTATACCAGATTGGTATAATTCTAGGTATCCTGCATGGGAAAGTAGTGTCAAAAGAAGTGAGCAGACGATTGCTAAGATGTATAGCTTACAACAGGCGACTCTATAAAATAGAGAAATAGAGGTAGCAGCGATTAACGTCATCCACCAGTAAGCTGGCCACCCCAGTAAGCTGGCCACCCCACTAGAATCGTCGCGCCTTTCTAGCAATTGCTCCACAACGCGATAGTCAAATAAGGTTTTGATAGATTCATATCATAGCTACTATCTCTGAGTACACTGAGTCCTAGTATGCCATTGTATATGGCACTTGCTGCATGTCGGCGGCGCGCGTTGTTTCCTTAGTGTCGCTTCCTGCCCCCCCTCAGGGAGCACCCTTTCTGCTTCTGCAGCCAGCCTCTGCCCTTCCTCAACCTGTAGAGCGCCACCATGGGTAATAAACTGTCGACGCTGTCGCTGCTTACGCTCACGGCGCTCGAGGGTCTGGCGTAGCTGTATATTCTCTACTGCAAGTATTGTATTCGCATGCATCATAAGCTGGCATCCCTTCACTATCTTGCGCATACCTAGAGTACTAGGACTCTGAGATGAACGGTGGAGTAGATCCTGTACATGTCGAGCCTAGCGCTGTAGCTGATCAACATTCTGTGGCGTCCTAGGTGGTAAAGGTATCCTGACGACTGTAAGCGACGATAGGACGCGTTCAGGACATGCAAGGACTAGTCCTGATGCCCGGAAGCCAGCGTGAATATTCTGCGGCGTGAATACTGTATCTCTAATACCTAGGTAGATTTGTAGGAAGTCTACCTTGTCGATATGGAAGATGCGCCGGCGTGCAAGCTTATGGATCTGGTTCCTATACGCTGCCTTTAGGGGCGAGAAAAAGCCTGCATCCAATGGCTGTAGAAGGTGCGATGTATGCGACGGCATATAGATTGTATGAATCTTGTTCTGTGTACAGTAGGCATCGAACTCAGGTGTTGCATGACTACTATGGCCGTCTAGAATGAGTAGTCGCCATCTACCTAGTGTACGCGACTCTGTACACCGATTGAAATGCTGAATCCACTCGTAACCTAGCGCATCTGTCGCTGGTCCAACGTGTTCGGCGCCAGCAACATCCACGTGAACAAGAAGCGTCGAGAAGAGACCCTGTCCGAGCTATCGTTCCGCGCCAAAGACAAACTGATAAGGATTGCGAATGACGAGCTGGGGGAACACAGTACGACCAAGGCTGAGAAGGACGATATGGAAGCGACCACCCTAGGCGTGGTAAAGCAGGAGCTGGTTTCGACAACCCTTCCAGCGCCGATGGCTGAGCGATCGCAGTCGATATTGAGCCAAGTATCCGCAACTCCCAGCTCGATACCAGTAACCAACACGGGCACAAGCATCCGCGCGAGGATATTGGAAGGAGGTACTCAGCGCTCGCGACTAAGGCAGTCTTCAGCCACAATAGAAGTATGACTAAGGATGTGGCACATCCTCATATGTGGCTGTGCAATCCTGTAGGCTTCGGCGTTAGGATTTCTTCTGCCACATGGCCCGAGCGCTCATAACTCCAGCATAATTGTGGCCTTCCGTTATCCTCGCCAGCTCTCCAGCCGTTTTCAGTTCCCGCTGCAAGGCGGTCCGTGCGGATCACCCAACGCTGTGCCGGAGCCCCGACGGCGCCGTCGGATTCTGACTATGAACCGACAACGCCGCCTCCGGCCCCGGCCAGAGGACGCACCAAGAAGCCGAGCGCGAAAGTGCTAGAGGCCCAGCGGTCTCTACGCACGCGGACGGATGCACCAAGAGCAGCACAAACAAGCCATGGAGCGGCTGCAGCGCACGATGAACTACCACCGTTTCCTACTAGACGCGAGACCAGACGCGAGACCATCTCGCCAGAGCGGACAGAAAGCAGCAGCAAGCTAGAGGAACTGGTAGGGCTCGTTGTGAGCCTGAGGGATACTATCAAGGAACAGAGCAGCATGATCGCGGGCCAGAACCGTGTCATCGAGAGCGTCCAAAGCGAACTGGCGGCGATCAAGGCAGAGCAGCAGCACGTCAAGGACCAGAACACCGAACTCCAGGAGACAATACGGTCTCTTCGTGCGCAAATCGATACGCTCTCGGCATCGCCTCCATCGACGCAGAAGATATAGGCATCGGTTGCAGCCCGCCAAAGCACGGCAGGATCAGGAACAAGCCTCTCTCGCACGACGAGCAACGGCAGGACAAATAATGGGAACAACCATCAATTGGTGATCGACGTTAGCCGAGTAGGGAATGGAACGGTAGAGAAGGTGGGCAACACGGGAGAGGCTAGGAAGGCCATTCAACAGGGTATGGAAGGAGTGGAGAGGCTGGCGGGAGTGGCCATCAAGGACTTCCGCGTATGGCGAGCGAACGAAGGCACGAGAGTGATCAAGTTCTCGGTCGACAAGGACAAGGAGGCAGCCGTTCGGCAGACGACAGCAGACTGGCTCGACCCAGCCTTACCGGGCGCAAGACTGGTCAGACCTAAGTGGTACCCGGTGAAGGCAGACTGGATCGAGGTGGCGTTGGCAATGGATGCGGAGAGCGGCAAAGTGAGTAGGTCAGCAATGGAACGATTCGGTACGGAGAACGGAGTGGAGGTATGCACGATGCGATGGCTCGGGCGACCGAGGCCCAGCGGACAGCACGCGTCGGTGGTGATCAAGGTAGCGACGAAGGAGGAGGCAGAGAAGCTGCTCACATCGGACAGCGTGACGTTTGGCGGAGGTGGCATCATGGTGTCGCCGTTCGAGGAACGTCGCACACCGGTGGCCTGCTATAAGTGCAGACGATTCGGACACAGAGCACGCGAATGTATGCGGCCGGAGACGTGTGACATGTGCGGGCAGGAGGGTCACTTGCGATGCGAGGCGGTCAACCTGCGCTGCGTCAACTGTCAAGGCCCGCATCGAGCATCGCACCGAGAATGCCCAGAATATAGGAAAGAGGCAGCCAGGATTCTCGCGCGTCAACGCTATGAATAGAGAACTCAGAATCCTCCAGGCGAATATGAAGAGAACTAGGGAAGCACAGCATGCGCTCCACAACGACGCGGCACTCGCCGACTTTCATTTCATTCTAGGTCAGGAGCCTGGATGCTTTCTTGCAGAGGGAGAAGTGGTACTGCACGGCACGAATGCACGCTGGACGACATTCGTACCGCACGGCAGGCTACACGTAGACTCGGCGGATATCACGGCTGTAGTGGCGCATATAGGCGGAAGGAGGCTGGTCATCGTATCCGTTTACATCCCAGACCTGTCCTCGTCGACGAGGACTAGTGCGGAGAACATGGAGGAACTTAGCTGCAGGCTGCAGGCGATCGACGAGTTGGTGCAGCGAGAGCAACTGCGCGACCCGCACACGGAGGTGATGGTTGCCGGCGACTTCAACCGGCAC
>Ga0247757_10000669_pt1 | contig 27183 bp, 26 predicted proteins | sample UWRJL126311R4_FD_180929 | JGI IMG/M metagenome (GOLD analysis project Ga0247757, IMG submission 180929) | Plant litter microbial communities from Arlington Agricultural Research Station in Wisconsin, United States - UWRJ-L126-311R-4 | ecosystem: Environmental > Terrestrial > Plant litter >...
GCAAGCGGTTGTATCCGTTGACCGCCGACCGCGCCAAACCCGCCGTACCGTTCGGCGGCGCGTACCGGCTGATCGACTTCGTGCTCTCCAATCTCGTCAACGCCCGGTTTCTGCGAATCTGTGTTCTCACCCAATACAAGTCGCATTCACTGGACCGCCACATCTCCCAGAACTGGCGGTTGTCGGGCCTGGCCGGGGAGTACATCACTCCGGTACCGGCCCAGCAGCGGCTGGGTCCGCGCTGGTACACGGGTTCGGCGGACGCGATCTACCAGTCGATGAACCTGATCTACGACGAGGACCCGGACTACATCGTGATCTTCGGTGCCGATCACGTGTACCGGATGGATCCCGAGCAGATGGTTCAGCAGCACATCGAGAGCGGGGCGGGCGCCACGGTCGCCGGCATCCGGGTCCCGCGCGCCGAAGCGAGCGCGTTCGGGTGCATCGACTCCGACGAATCGGGCCGCATCCGCGGGTTCATCGAGAAGCCGGCGAACCCGCCGGGGACTCCGGACGACCCGGAGCAGACGTTCGTGTCGATGGGCAACTACATCTTCACCACCAAGGTGCTCATCGACGCGATCCGCGCCGACGCCGAGGACGACGACTCCGACCACGACATGGGCGGCGACATCATCCCGCGGTTGGTGGGCGACGGCATGGCGTCGGTGTACGACTTCAACGACAACGAGGTGCCCGGCGCCACCGAGCGCGACCACGGCTACTGGCGCGACGTCGGCACCCTGGACGCGTTCTACGACGCCCACATGGATCTGGTGTCGGTGCACCCGATCTTCAACCTCTACAACAAGCGGTGGCCGATCCGCGGCAGCTCCGAGAACCTCGCGCCCGCCAAGTTCGTCAACGGCGGATCCGCGCAGGAGTCCGTGGTCGGCGCCGGCAGCATCATCTCCGCGGCGTCGGTGCGCAATTCGGTGCTGTCGTCGAATGTCGCCGTCGACGACGGCGCGATCGTCGAGGGCAGCGTGATCATGCCCGGCGTCCGCATCGGCCGCGGCGCGGTGGTGCGGCACGCGATCCTGGACAAGAACGTGGTGGTCGGACCCGGCGAGATGGTCGGCGTCGACCTCGACAAGGACCGGGAGCGGTTCTCCGTCAGCGCCGGCGGTGTGGTGGCGGTCGGCAAGGGCGTCTGGGTCTAGCTCGGTACGAGGCGGCCCGACCGGATGACGTCACGGACCAGGGGGACCCCCGGCCGGTACGCCAGGTGCACGTAGGACGGGGCCTCGAGCACCGCGAAATCCGCGCGCCGGCCCACGGCGAGCATCCCGATGTCATCGCGCCGCAGCGCCGCGGCGCCGCCCGCGGTCGCCGACCACAGCGCCTGCGCGGGTGTGAAGAACATGTCGCGCACCGCGACCGCGATGCAGAACGCCATGCTCGAGGTGTACGACGAGCCGGGGTTGCAGTCGGTCGCCAGCGCCACCGTGACCCCGGCATCCAGAAATCGCCTGGCGTCGGGCCACGGTGCGCGGGTGCAGAACTCGGCGCCCGGCAGCAGGGTGGCCACGGTCGTTCCTGCGGCCAGCGCCTCGATGTCGTCGTCGGTGGCGTGCGTGCAGTGGTCGACGGAGGCGGCCCCGACGTCGACCGCCAAGCGGATGCCGTCGCCGGGTTCGAGTTGGCCCGCGTGCAGCCGCGGCACCAGGCCGGCGTCCATCCCCGCCGCCACGATGGTCCGCGTCTCGTCGACGTCGAAGGCGCCCCGGTCGCAGAAGACGTCGATCCAGCGGGCCAGGGGTGCGCAGGCGTCGAGCATCGGTCCCACGACGAGGTCGACGTACGCGGCGCGGTCGTCGGCGAATTCGGGGGGCACGACGTGGGCGCCGAGGTACGTCGTCTCGGTGGTGAACGCGCGGGCGAGTCTCAGGGCGCGCGCCTCCTCGGCGACGGTCAGCCCGTAGCCGCTCTTGATCTCGAATGTGGTCACGCCACCGCGGACGAGTTCGGCCGTCAGCTTCGCCAGCCCGCGGGTCAGGGTCGCGTCGTCGGCGGCCCGGGTGGCGGCGACCGTGGTGGTGATGCCGCCGGCCCGGTAGGGCTGTCCGCTCATCCGTGCCGCGAACTCGGCGCTGCGGTCGCCGGCGAAGACGAGGTGGGCGTGGCTGTCCACGAAACCGGGGATGACGCTCGCCCCGTCGAGGTCGACGCGGATGTCGGCGGCGGGGGCGTGCGCGCGCTGCCCGACCCAGGCGATGCGATCGTCGTCGACGATCAGGGCGCCGTCGGTCACGACACCCAGTGGGCTGCCGTCACCGAGCCCGGGGTCGTTGGTGACGAGTTCACCGATGCCGGTGTACAGCGTGGTCATCGGCGGGCCGCCGGGGCCAACAGGTCGTCGATCTCGGTGGCCAGCAGGGCCGCGGCGTCACCGACGCCGCGGTGGGCACGGTCGGCGACCACCACAGCGCCGTCGACGACGACGTCGGTCACGTCCGCTGCGGTCGCGGCGAACACGACGTTCTCCACCGTGGCACCGCCACCGGCGGTCCGCACCGACGTCACGTCCACCGCCACGAGGTCGGCCCGCGCGCCGACGGCCAGGGTCCCGGCGTCGGCCCACCCGAGCGCCTGCTGCCCGTCGCGGGTGGCGGCGGTCAGCAGCCGGTCGGCGGCGATGATCCCGCGTTCGCGCCGGGCCAGCCGTTCGTCGAGTTCGGTGGCCCGCGCCTCCTCGAACAAGTCGATCACCGCATGGGAGTCCGAGCCCAGGCTGAAGAGCCCGCGACCGCCCAGGAGCGTGGCCGCCGGGCCGATGCCGTCACCGAGGTCGCGTTCGGTCGTCGGGCAGAAACACACCCCGGTTGCCGTGCGGTCGAGGTCGCTGATGTCCTCGTCGGTCAGATGGGTGGCGTGCACGGCGGTGGTGCGGGGACCCAGCGCGCCGTGGTCGCGCAGCAGGGCAGTGGGCGTCGCGCCGTGCACCGCAAGGCATTCGGCCACTTCTGCCGGCTGCTCCGAGGAATGCACGTGCAGCGGCGCGTCGTGCGTCGCGGCCCAGTCGACGACGGCGGGCATGTGTTCGACGGGAACGCCGCGCACGGAATGCAGTGCGGCGCCGACGATGACGTGGGCGTCGGTGGTCTGGGTGCGCAGGGCGTCCACCCGCTCGGCCCAGCCCTGCCCGCTGCGGTCGCCGAAGCGCTGCTGGACCCCCGCGGCCAGCGGTGCGCCGTCGACCCCGGAGCTCAGGTAGCAGGCGTCCAGCAGCGTGATACGGATCCCGGCCTCGCCGGCGGCGGCGATGAGCGCATGCCCCATCGCGTTCGGGTCGGCGTAGGGGACGCCGCCGACATCGTGGTGCAGGTAGTGGAACTCGCCGACCGAGGTGATGCCCGCCAGGGCCATCTCGGCGTAGACCGCGGTGGCCAGCCGCCGGTAGCTGTCCGGGTCGAGCCGCTCCGCCGCCCGGTACATCAGGTCGCGCCATGTCCAGAACGATCCGCGGTCGCGCTGGGTGCGCCCCCGCAGCGCGCGGTGGAAGGCGTGTGAGTGGGCGTTGGCCAGACCCGGCACCACGAGGCCAGCCAGTCGGTGGGAGCCGGCAGTCGCCGCGGCGCCGGTCGTGATCGCCGCGATCCGGCCGCCCGCCACATCGACGAGCACACCCTCGGTCACGGTATCGCCGCCGAGCCAGGCGTATTCGCACCAGAAGGTGCTCATGTCACCCACTCCGCCATCACGTCGGCGAGCGCCTCGGCGCCGGTGTGGCAGTCACGTGCCTCGGCGAATTCGTCGGGGGAGTGCGACACCCCGGTCGGATTGCGCACGAACAGCATGGCCGTCGGCACCTTGGCCGCGAGGATCCCGGCGTCGTGACCGGCCTGGGTGGGCAGCACCGGGAGGTCACCGAGACGCGCGAGGGCGCGCTGCAGCCGCAGGCGCGGCTCGGCCGGGAAATCCACGACGGGAGTGCGGGATTCGACGGTGATGCTGAGGTCGATGGCGTCGGTCGCGGCCGCGCCGCGCGCCTGCTCACCGATCTGGGCCACCAGCGCGGTCAGGGTGGGTTCGTCGGGCGCCCGCGCATCCAGCCAGGCGCGCACCCGCGACGGGATGGCGTTCGCGCCGTTGGGGCTGACCACGACCTTGCCGAAGGTGGCGACCGCGTCGTGCGCCACCGCCGCAGCCCGGGCCGAATGCACCGAGGACGCGAACGCCAGCATCGGGTCGCGCCGGTCCGAAAGGCGGGTCGTCCCCGCGTGGTTGGCTTCCCCGGAGAACGTGAACTCCCACCGCCCGTGCGGCCAGATCGCCGACGCCACCGCCAGCGGCCGGTCGACGAGGTCGAGGGCACGGCCCTGCTCGACGTGCAATTCGACGTAGACGCCGATGCGGGCCAGCAGGTCCGGGTCGGCGCCCAGGTGGGCGGGGTCGCGACCGGCGCGCGTCAGCGCCTCGCCGAGCGTCACCCCGTCGTTGTCGCGCAGACCGCGGGCCCGGTCGGGGGTCAGGGCGCCGGTCACCAATTGCGAACCGACGCAGGCGACGCCGAACCTGGCGCCCTCTTCGTCGGAGAACGCCGCGACCGCGACGGGCACCCGCGGCGTCACCCCGCGATCACGCAGGATGTCGACTGCCGTGAAGGCCGAGACCACACCGAGCGGTCCGTCGAAGGCGCCCCCGTCGGGCACCGAGTCGAGGTGTGATCCGGTGACGAACGCGTCGCGGGGTTCACCGACCCAGCCCGGCGGCAGCCACCACGCCCACAGGTTGCCGTTGCGGTCTTCCTCCACGTGCATGCCGCGGGCCGCGGCGGCGCCGCGAAACCATTCGCGCAGTGTCAGATCGGCGTCCGACCACGCGAATCGGCGGTAGCCCCCGGTGGCGCCGACCCGCCCGACGTCGAGGATCTGCTGCCACAGCGGATCGAACAGCGTGGGCACGGCTGCGCTCATGCGTTCTCCTGCATCGGGATTCGCACCCCACGTTCGGCTGCGACCTCGGCCGCGTGCTGGTACCCGGCGTCGACGTGGCGGATCACGCCCGTACCCGGATCGTTGGTCAGCACGCGCTCGAGCTTCTCGGCGGCCAGGGCGGTGCCGTCGGCGACGGTCACCTGCCCGGCGTGGATCGAGCGACCCATGCCGACCCCGCCGCCGTGGTGGATCGACACCCAGCTCGCGCCCGACGCCGTGTTGAGCAGCGCGTTGAGCAGCGGCCAGTCGGCGATGGCGTCCGAACCGTCGAGCATCGCCTCGGTCTCGCGGTAGGGCGAGGCCACCGACCCGGAATCCAGGTGGTCGCGCCCGATGACGATGGGTGCCGACAGCTCACCGGAGGCGACCATCTCGTTGAATCGCAAACCGGCGCGGTGCCGTTCGCCGTAGCCGAGCCAGCAGATCCGTGCGGGCAGGCCCTCGAACTCGACCCGCTCACCCGCCATGGTGATCCACCGGCGCAGGTGCTCGTTGTCGGGGAACAGGTCGAGGATCGCGCGGTCCGTGGCGGCGATGTCCGCGGGGTCCCCGGACAGCGCCGCCCACCGGAACGGGCCGAGGCCCTCCTCGAACTGGGGCCGGATGTAGGCGGGCACGAAGCCGGGGAAGTCGAAGGCCCTGTTGTATCCGGCTTTTCGGGCCTCGTCGCGAATCGAATTGCCGTAGTCGAAGACCTCGGCGCCGCGGTCCAGGAAACCCACCATGGCGGCGACCTGGGTGGCCATCGATTCGCGGGCCTGCTCGGTGAAGTAACCCGGATCCTTCTCCGACATCTTCTTCATGTCCTCGAGGTCGATGCCGATCGGCAGGTAGGACAGCGGGTCGTGCGCGGAGGTCTGGTCGGTGACGATGTCGATCGGCGCCTCGCGTTCGAGCAGGGCGGGGAAGACCTCGGCGGCGTTCCCGACGACTCCGATCGACAGCGCCCGCTTGGCGTCCCGCGCCTCGACGGCGCGGGCGATCGCGTCGTCGAGGTCGACGGCCTTGACGTCCAGATAGCGTTTGGCGATGCGCCGGTCGATGCGCGACTCGTCGACGTCGACGCAGATCGCGACGCCTTCGTTCATCGTCACGGCCAGCGGCTGGGCCCCGCCCATGCCGCCGACCCCGCCGGTCAGCGTGATGGTCCCGGCCAGGCTGCCCCCGAATTTCTTCTTCGCGATCGCGCCGAAGGTCTCGTAGGTGCCCTGCAGGATGCCCTGGGTGCCGATGTAGATCCATGACCCGGCCGTCATCTGGCCGTACATGATCAGGCCCTCGGCTTCGAGCTTGCGGAAGTGCTCCCAATTGGCCCAGTCGCCAACGAGATTCGAGTTGGCGATCAACACCCGCGGGGCCCACGTGTTGGTGCGGAAGACGCCAACCGGCTTGCCGGACTGCACCAGCATGGTCTCGTCGTCCTCGAGATCGCGCAGGGTGCGCACCATCGCGTCGAACGCGGCCCAGCTGCGGGCGGCCCGACCGGTGCCGCCGTAGACGACGAGTTCGTCGGGGTGTTCGGCCACCTCGGGGTCGAGGTTGTTCATCAGCATCCGCAGGGCGGCTTCCTGCTGCCAGCCCTTGCAGCTGAGTTGAGTGCCGCGGGCGGCGCGGACCGGCCGCGCGCCATCCGATGTCGTCATGCGGGAACCTCTCACGGGAGTTCGGTACGTCGGTCCATTACAGACCTCCCGGCCCACCGCGGGCACCCCGAGCGGTGCGAAACAGTCTGAGATATCAGACACCCGTCACACGCTGCCGCGGATCCTGCGGTGCAGTTCGTTGGCCGTACGGGTGGTCTCGCGGGCCAGCCGCGTGTAACCGGCGTCGTCGACGTCGTCGCTGGGAAACGTGACGGCCACGGCGGCGACCGGATGGCCGGCATGATCGACCACCGCCTGGGCGACCGAGGAGAAACCCACGGTCACCTCGCCCGACTCCCGTGCGTAACCGAGGCGGCGCGTCTCGACGAGCAGGGCACGCAGCGCCGACAACGACGTCGGGCCGCGCTCGTTGCGCAGGACGAAGGCGGACGGATCCGGGAACAGTGCCCGTACCTGGGGGTCGGAGAACCGTGCGAGCATCGCGCGGCCGCTGGCGGTGAGGTGCGCGGGAAGGCGCACGCCCACGTCGGTGACCAACGGCGGTCGCCCCGTGGCGCGTTCCTCGATCAGATAGATCACCTCCCGGCCGTGTGCGACCGCGAGGTGGGCGTTGAAGCCGGTCCGGTCGACGAGATCGGTCAGCGGTATCCGGGCCAGCCGTTGCAGCGGGGCCTGGCGGCTGTATCCGGAGGCCAATTCGTAGGAGCTGAGGCCCAATCCGTAACGCCGTTCCTCGGGCAGGTGCACGACGAACCCGTCCCGCAGCAGGGTGTCGAGCAGGTGGTAGGTGGTGGAGCGGGGGAGGTCGAGGTCACGGCTGATCGCCACGGCAGGCACCGGCCCCGACTGGCGCGCGAGGTAGCGCAGGATGGCCAGCACCTGGGCGGCGGCGGGAACGGTCGCCATCTGCACGAACATACGCTTGTCTGGCATCGCAGACAGTTTGTGTCCGTCCGCGTAGCGGCGCGGGCGCCTCGTGCCGTCCCATGGACGGGTGAAGAACGTCGTCATGGGCATCGGCCCGCTGACCCCAGAAGATGTCATCGCCGTCGCCAGGGACGGCGCGCAGGTGCAGATCTCCCCGGAGGCGTGCGCGGAGATCGCGCGCAGCCGCGCGATCATCGAGGCGCTGGCCGATGACGAGGTGCCGCACTACGGCGTCTCCACCGGGTTCGGTGCACTGGCCACCCGGCACATCCCCACCGATCGGCGAGTCCAGTTGCAGCGCAGCCTGATCCGATCCCACGCCGCCGGCTCCGGTCCGGAGGTGGAGCGCGAGGTCGTCCGGGCGCTGATGGTGCTGCGGTTGTCGACCCTGACCACGGGGCGCACGGGCGTGCGGCTCGAGACCGCGCAGACCTATGCCGACCTGCTGAATGCGGGTCTCACGCCGGTGGTGCGTGAGTACGGTTCGCTGGGCTGCTCGGGGGACTTGGCGCCGTTGGCGCACTGCGCGCTGGCCGCGATGGGGGAGGGTGAGGTGCGCACCGCCGACGGCAGGGTGCTGCCCGGTGCCGACGCGCTCGCCGAGGCCGGCATCACCCCGATCGTGCTGCACGAGAAGGAAGGTCTGGCGCTGATCAACGGCACCGACGGCATGCTGGGCATGCTGGTGCTGGCCAGCCACGACCTGCGCCGACTGCTGCGCACCGCCGACCTCACCGCGGCGATGAGCGTGGAGGCGCAGTTGGGCACCGACGCCGTCTTCGCCGCGGACCTGCAGGCCCTGCGACCCCACCCGGGGCAGGCCGACAGCGCCGACAACCTGGTCCGGGCGCTCGCCGGCTCGGCCATCATGGAGAGCCACCGCGGACCGGAGTGCACACGGGTGCAGGACGCTTACTCGCTGCGCTGTTCACCGCAGGTCCACGGTGCCGCCAGGGACACGCTCGCACACGCGGTCACGGTCGCGGACCGCGAATTGGCCAGTGCCGTGGACAATCCCGTGGTGACGACCGACGGGCGGGTGGAGAGCAACGGGAACTTCCACGGCGCGCCGGTCGCCTATGTGCTCGACTTCCTCGCGATCGTCGCCGCGGATGTCGCCTCGATCGCCGAACGGCGCACCGACCGTATGCTCGACGTCTCGCGCAACCACGGTCTGCACGCGTTCCTCGCCGACGACCCCGGCGTCGATTCCGGGTACATGATCGCGCAATACACCCAGGCCGCCATCGTGTCCGAACTCAAACGGCTGGCCAATCCGGCGTCCACCGATTCGATCCCGTCCAGCGCGATGCAGGAGGACCACGTCTCGATGGGGTGGTCGGCGGCTCGCAAGCTGCGCAAGGCGGTGGACGGCCTGGGTCGGGTGCTCGCGATCGAATTGCTGGTCGCCGCACGGGCGATCGATCTGCGTGCACCGCTGACGCCTGCCCCGGGCACCGGTGCGGTGCTGGCGGGTCTGCGGCACACGGTTCCGGCTCAGGGCTCCGACCGGTTCCTCGCCCCCGACATCGAGGCGGTCGTCGACTACGTCCAGACCGGGGGTGCGGTGGCGGCGGCGGAATCGGTGGTCGGGACGCTGCGCTGAGACGGCGGGCGCGGGTTCACCACACGCCGGGTACCAGCCGGCGGCGCACCCGCGTCGCATAGTCGTCGTAGCCCGCCAGGCCCTCGCGTAACGCCTTCTCCTCGTCCAGGATTCGCGCGACGAGGACGGGCACGGCCAGCGCGACGACCACCAGTCCCCACAGCGACCCGAGCGCCAGAGGCATACCGGCCATCATCACCAGCGTGGCGCTGTACATCGGGTGGCGCACCACACCGTAGAGCCCCGTCGACACCAGCGGCTGCCCGTCCTCCACGGTGATGCTCGCCCCGGCATAGTTGTTCTGCACGACCACCAGCTGCGCGCCGAGCAACCCGACGGTCACCAGCATGTCACCGGCGATGACGATGGCGGTCGGCACCGTCGACCAGCCGAAGCGCCAGTCCAATGCGCTGACCACCAGCACCGCGACGACCGCCACCAACGTGAGGCTGATGATGATCCGCTGCGCGGGACGGGTTTCGGCGCTCGGACCGACCTTCACGCGGCGGGCCACCGCATCGGGATGGCGGACCGCGAGGTACACCCCGGAGAGCACCGAACACGCGGTGAACACCACGATGAAGGTCCAACCCTGCCAGTACCGCAGCGTGCCCGCGGGCACGAACAACGCCACCCCGAGTGCTGCGATCCCGACGATGCCTGAAATGATCCCTTGGACTGCGACTTTCACGGTGACCTCCTCAGCGCAGATCGCGACGGCGCAACGCGAGGCCGCCGACGGCGATCAGCGCGGCGTCTGAAACCAGCAGCCACACCAACGGCATCGCGTCGAACGCGCCGGTGCCGAGGTGGGGGATGTGGGCAAACGGTTCGAGGTCGAGCACCCACTGCGGGGCGTCGGCCAGCGTGCCCAGCAGATAGACCGCGACGAACGCGACGAGCACCCCCCAGGCCAGCGGTGCGAGCCGCGGCGCCGCGCCGAACAGGGCGACGGTGACAGCAGCGAGCAGCCACACCGCGGGCACCTGCACCGCGGCGGTGCCAAGCACCATGGGCAGCTTCCCGGTGAGGTCACCGGCGCCGGCGCCGTAGGTCAGTCCGGCGGCCAGACCGGCGATCAGCAGGGCGGCTGCCGATCCGCCGAGAGCGCACATGAGATGGCTTGTCAGCCAACGGGTTCGGCTCACCGAGCCGGCCAGCACCGCCTCGGCGTGTCGGTTGCCCTCCTCCCGGTGCAGTCGCAGGCTCAGCGAGGTCGCCGCGGCCGCGGCGATCATGCCAAGCATGCTGAACGCCACCGCGATGAACGCCTGCTCCATGGCCGAGCTGCCGCCGAGGCGCACCACCACGTCGCGGGCCACCGCGCTGTCGCCGATCTCGTCGTCGATGCCGGCGACGATGCTGCCGATGACCAGGCCGTAGAGCGTCAGCCCCACCGTCCAGACCGCCGCCGCCCCGCGGTCGAGCCGCCACGCCAACGCCAGTGCGCCGCGCAGGCTCGTCGCGGCGTGTGCGGGCCCGCGACGATCGGCGAACAGCCCGGCGCCCACGTCGCGCCGCGAGAGCAGGATCACGGCGAGGCCGACCAGTGCCGCGGTGAGCGCGAGGGACAGGCCGAGCGCCGAGAACCGGTCGCCGGCATACGGGCGGACCTGCAGCGACCAGCCCAGGGGTGACAACCAGGTCAACCACTGGGCCCCGGGGACGGCGTCACCCACGGCCCGGATCAGGAAGGCCGCTGCCAGCACCGCGAATGCGGCGCCGCGGCAGACGCGGGCGCTCGCCGACACTTGCGCGCAGACCGCGGCCACCGCGGTGAACACCAACCCCGCACATGCCAGCGCGGCACCGAAGGCCAGCGAACCGGCGGCGGGGATGTCGAGGGTCAGCAGGCCCGCGGTCGCGATGGCGCCGGCCGCCACGCACGCCCCGCCGGCGAGCAGCAGCGCGGCGGTCAGTCCGGCGTGGCGGCCGACGGCGGTGGCGTCGAGAAGCTCACCGCGGCCGTCCTCTTCGTCGGCACGGGTGTGGCGGATCACCGTCAGGATCGCGGCCACCGCGATGAGGACGCCGAAGATCCCGGCCTTCCAGACGCCGATCGCACCCACGCTGTCGTCGAACACCCGGCCGTAGAGCGCACGCTGCGCGGGGCTGGCCATGATCGAGGCGGCCAGACCTTCGCGGTCGGCGGCGGTCGGGTACACCGCTACCGTGCCGCCGACGTAGACGGTGGCCACCGGGACCGACAGCAGGAGCACCCACAGCGGCAGGGTGATCCGGTCGCGCCGGGCGTAGAGCCGAAGCAACGCAACGGTTCCCGTCAGACTGCCGTGCTGGGTCTGGGCTCGGTGCGCGGGCGGGTGGGTGTGCTCGAGCACGGCGGTCATGCGTGCACCCGCTCGGTGTCCGAGGTGGTGTAGTGGCGCAGGAACAGCTCTTCCAGCGTCGGGGGCCGGCTGATCAGGCTGCGCACCCCGGCGTCGCCGAGCAGTTTGATCACCGTGCCGAGACTCTCACTGTCCACATGGGCGCGCACCGTGCGACCGTCGACGCTGACGTCCTCGACGCCGGGAATCCCGGTCAGATCGACTGTCGTACCGATCATTTCGGCGGTGATGGAGGTGCGGGACAGGTGTCGCATCGACGTCAGGGTGCCAGTCTCGACCATCCGGCCTGCCCGGATGATGGTGATGCGGTCGCACAGTGCCTCGGTCTCGGCGAGGATGTGGCTGGAGAGCAGGACGGTGACACCGCGGTCGCGGGCCTCGGCCACGCATTGCTGAAAAGCGTTCTCCATCAACGGATCCAGCCCGCTGCTGGGCTCGTCGAGCAGGAGCAGCCGCGCGTTGGACGAGAACGCCGAGATCAGGGACACCTTCTGCCGATTGCCCTTGGAGTAGGTCCTGGCCTTCTTGGTCGGGTCGAGGTCGAAGCGGCGCACCAGCTCGGCGCGGCGGCGCTCGTCGATACCGCCGCGCATGCGGGCCAAGAGGTCGATCGTCTCGCCGCCGGTGAGGTTGGGCCAGAGCGCGACATCGCCTGGCACGTACGCGAGTTGGCGGTGCAGGGTGACGGCGTCCGACCACGGGTCGCCGCCGAGCAGACGCACCGTGCCTGCGTCGGCACGCACCAGCCCGAGCAGGATCCGGATCGTCGTCGACTTGCCCGCGCCGTTGGGTCCGAGAAAGCCGTGCACCTCACCGTGGCGCACCTCGAGGTCGAGGCCGTCGAGGGCGTGCACGGCGCCGAAGTTCTTGTGCAGGTCACGCACCTCGATCGCGGCACCGTCAGTCATCGGGGTCTCCTTCGGTGAACGCAACGCCCTTCTGCCGCTGGGCCAGGAAGGCGTCGTACATCGTCGAGTCGGTCATCAGGCCGTTGGTGTAGACGTCCAGCGCGGGCAGCACCATGTCCTCGCTGTAGTCGCGGAGCACCGCGCGCAGGTCCGACGGATCGGGATGCAACTGCAGATAGAGCAGGAAACTGCCGCCGTTGGCGAGCGCGAGGAAACGGGCCCGCGCCGCGGGGTCTGCGCTCGGTTTGACGGTGCCCGCGCGCACCCCCTCGGCCATGTACTCCTCGACATTGTCGATCATGGTGCGCCACAACGTCTTCGCCAGCTCCCCGCCGCTGCGCATGCTGCGCACGAGGTAGCTCATCAGCGGTGCGTACTGCTCGATCTCGGCCATCTGGGCCATCCAGGTCGCCGGGTCGGCACTGGTGATGGATTCGGACTTGCTCGCATGGATGGTCTCGGCGACGTACGCGTCGCAAGCACGGTGCAGCTTGTCCTTGGACCCGAAGTGGTGGATCACCAGACCGGGGCTCACACCTGCGGCTGCCGCGATGGCCCGCACGCTGACGCCGAATCCCTCGCGGCCGAACAGGTCGACCGCGGCATCGCGAATGCGCGCGACGGCGGTGAGATCGTCGGCTGAACGCATGTTCAGAATGCTAAACGCACGTTCAGTCCTCCGTCAACGTTCTCCCGCGAGCAGACGCAAACTCGCGTCTGCTCGCGGGGGAAAGGGGGTGCGGGGAAAGGGGTGCGGGAAAAGGGGGTCAGTCGCGGGCGGCGGCGAGCAGGCCGTCGCCGAGGGGGATCAGCACGGGGGTGAGGCGCTCGTCCTCGGCGATCAGCCGCGCGGCCTCCCGCACGGCGGCGACGTCGTCGTCCTTGGCCGCGGCGTCACCGGCCCGCCCGCCCAGCGCGGCCCGGTGCACCACGATCGCCCCGCCCTGCCGCAGCAGCCGTATCCCTTCGACGACGAACTGAGGCTGGTCGGCCGGGTCGGCGTCGATGAACACCAGGTCGTAGGACTCGTCGGCCAGTCGCGTCAGCACCTCCTGGGCACGGCCGCCGATCAGGCGGGTCCGGCTCGGCCCCACCCCGGCCTCGTTGAACGCCTGCTTGGCGATGCGCTGATGCTCGGGTTCGACGTCGATGGTGGTCAACACGCCGTCGTCACGCATGCCGGACAGCAACCACAGGCCGCTGACCCCGGCGCCGGTACCGACCTCGACGACGGCCTTGGCATTGGTCAGTTTCGCCAGCACGCACAGCAGCGCGCCTACCGCCGGGGTGACGGCGCCGGCCCCGATGTCCACCGCACGTTCGCGGGCCGCGGCGACGATCGCATCCTCGGAGATCGAATGCTCGGCGTGACGGACGATCGCCTCGGCCGGACTTGGCCGAGCGGCGGATCCGGGTTCGTCGGTGCTCGACATGCCCGCAGCGTAGAGCGTCGGCGCCAGCGCCCGGGCGTCGACACGCCCGCACCCTGCGGCACCCGTTTTTGCAGGTCGAAAAAGGGGTAGCGAAGTTTCTCAGGAAATGTTCAGTTTGCTCATATGCCTGGCACACCACCACAGGAGAACGTGACTGCATGACGAACGGCGCGCACCGCGACCAGATCGACTCACCCGACGGTGGGAAGAATGTGTCGGTGCCCTGTGTTCCCCTTTACGAGCGGCCCGTCACCGGCCGCATTTCGCACGACCTGGAGGATCCGACGACCACCACCTCGACAGCCGCCCCCGTTTCCATGGCCCATCTGGAGCAGTTCACCGACGCCGAATGGGTGGAGACCACCGACGAGCTGACCGGCACGGCCGTGTTCGACGCCACGGGCGACCACGCGGCGATGCCCAGCTGGGACGACCTGGTGCGTCAGCATGCCGACCGGGTGTACCGCCTGGCCTACCGGTTGTCCGGCAACCAGCACGACGCGGAAGACCTGACGCAGGAGACGTTCATCCGGGTGTTCCGCTCGGTGCAGAACTACCAGCCCGGCACCTTCGAGGGCTGGCTACACCGCATCACCACCAATCTGTTCCTCGACATGGTCCGCCGGCGCGGCCGTATCCGGATGGAGGCCCTGCCCGAGGACTACGAGCGGGTGCCTGCCGACGAGCCCAACCCGGAGCAGATCTATCACGACTCCCGGCTGGGGCCGGACCTGCAGGCAGCGCTCGATTCGCTGGCCCCCGAGTTCCGCGCCGCCGTGGTGCTGTGCGACATCGAAGGTCTGTCCTACGAAGAGATCGGTGCCACCCTGGGCGTCAAGCTCGGCACCGTGCGTAGCCGCATCCACCGCGGCCGCCAGGCGCTCCGCGAGTACCTGGCCCGGCACTCCGATGTCGACGCACGCGGCACAGCCGCATCTGCCTGACCATCCTCGGCAGATTCTCAGCGCGCCGCGCTACATTCGAAGAACGTGCCGCGTACGACATGACCGGAGAGGAGCCGGATGGTGTTCGACCCCGGACCTGCGTTTCGTCGCGCCTTCTCCTGGTTGCCGTCGCAGTTCGCGTCGCAGAGCGCCGATCCCGTGGGCCCGCGCCAGTTCGGATCGACCGAGCACCTCTCCACCGAGGCGGTGGCCGCGTTCGTCGACGGCGAGCTGCGCATGAGCGCGCACCTGCGCGCCGCGCACCACATGTCGATGTGCCCGGATTGCGCGCTGGAGGTCGACACCCAGCGCCAGGCCAGGGAAGTGCTGCGCGACGCCTGCCCGGTACTGATGCCGAGCTCTTTGCTGGGCCTTCTGTCGCAGATTCCCAAGCACACCCCGGTGGAGCATCCCGAACCCGCCGATGCACCGCAGTTGGCCGACGGCACACCGCGCGGCCGCCGCAAGCGTCGGTAGGGTGAGGGCCGCGCGGCCGGATACATATCGTTGATTGCTGGCGCCGTGGGCGTGAGCCGGTGACGGCCGCGCCGAAGGCATGAGTTGATGGCAGAGAGGTTGATGCAGCGGTGAGCAACCTGGACCAGACCGGTCGGGACCGGCTCGAGCCGCGCCCGGTGGCGCGTCCGCCGGTGGACCCGGCGGCCACGCGTGCCTTCGGCAGGCCCGACGGCGTCCGTGGATCGTTCCTGGGCAGCGGGCAGACCCGCGACCAGGGGCAATACACCCCGACCGACCAGCCGCCCGATCCGGTGCTGGCCGAGGCGTTCGGGCGCCCCTACTCCGGTGGCGACTCGCTGCAGCGCCATCCCACCGACGCCGGTGCGCTGGGTGCCGAGCGCGACGGCGGGGACGACGGTGCCGACGACCCGTGGCGGAACCCGGGTGCGCCGGTGGCGCTGGGCACGCCGGCCATGGTCGACACGCATCCCGCCCCACCTGCGCCGCCCGCGGGCAAGTTGGGTGTGCGCGACGTCCTGTTCGGGGGCAGGGTGTCCTACGTCGCCCTCGTCGTGCTGGCCATCGTGGCGCTGGCGATCGGTATCGCCGGCGGCGTGGTCGGCCGGAAGACCGCCGAGGTCGTCGAAGCCTTCACGACATCGAGGGTCACCCTCGAGACGAGCGACAACGGTGAACCGCCACAGGGCCAGTTCGCGAAAGTCGCTGCCGCCGTTGCGGATTCGGTGGTAACGATCGAGGCCACCAGTGACACCGAGGGCTCGCAGGGCTCCGGGGTCATCGTCGACGGCCGCGGCTACATCGTCACCAACAACCACGTCATCTCCGAGGCGGCCACCAACCCGAGCAAGTTCAAGATGTCGGTGGTCTTCAACGACGGCAAGGAGGTGCCCGCCAACCTCGTCGGCCGCGACCCCAAGACCGACCTCGCCGTTCTGAAGGTCGACAACGTCGACAACCTGGCGGTCGCCCGCCTCGGTGATTCGGAGAAGTTGCGCGTCGGCGAGGAAGTGATCGCCGCCGGTGCCCCGCTGGGCCTGCGCAGCACCGTCACCCACGGCATCATCAGCGCCCTGCACCGCCCCGTGCCGCTCTCAGGCGATGGGTCGGACACCGACACCGTGATCGACGGGGTGCAGACCGACGCGTCGATCAACCACGGCAACTCCGGTGGCCCGCTGATCAACATGAACTCCGAGGTGATCGGCATCAACACCGCGGGCAAGTCGCTGTCCGACAGCGCCAGCGGCCTCGGCTTCGCGATCCCCGTCAATGAGGTCAAGCAGGTCGTCGAGACGCTGATCCAGAACGGCAAGATGGCGCACCCGACACTTGGTCTGACCGCCCGGTCGGTCAGCAACGACGTGTCCAAGGGTGCGCAGATCGCGAACGTCACCCAGGGCGGGCCTGCCGATCGGGCCGGCATCCTGGAGAACGACGTCGTGGTCAAGGTGGGCAACCGCGATGTCGCCGACGCCGACGAGTTCGTGGTCGCGGTGCGGCAGCTCAAGATCGGCGAGCCGGCACCGATCGAGGTCATGCGGGACGGGCGGCGCGTCACGCTGACCGTCGTCCCCGGCCCCGACAACAGCACCTAGCCCATGTTCGCCAACGTCGGTTGGGGCGAGATGCTGGTGCTCGTGATCGCCGGGCTGGTGATCCTGGGCCCCGAACGGCTGCCCGGCGCGATCCGGTGGACCTCCGGCGCGGTGCGCCAGGCCAAGGACTACATCTCCGGCGCGACCAGCCAGCTGCGCGAGGACCTGGGTCCGGAGTTCGACGACCTGCGTGAGCCGCTGTCGGAATTGCAGAAGCTGCGCGGGATGACGCCGCGCGCGGCGTTGACCAAGCATCTGCTCGACGGCGACGACTCGATCTTCACCGGCAAGTTCGACAAGCCGACCCCGCCGGAGGCGCCGCCAGAGAAGCCGCAGTCGGGTCCGGGACCCGCGCCCGTCGAGGCCCCGCCGACCGCGACCCGGTTCGATCCGGACGCGACCTGATCTAGCGTCCGGCCGGGTCCAGTCCCAGCGACATGCCCGCCAGGCCGCGCTTGCGGCTCGACAGCGAGTCCGCGACCTTGCGCAACACGATGCCCGCAGGTGACTCGGGGGCGCTGAGCACCAGCGGTACACCGGTGTCGCCGGCGGCCACCAGCGCCGGATCCAGCGGCACCTGGCCGAGCAGCGGCACGTCGGCGCCGACGGCGCGCGTCAGGCTCTCGGCGACCTGACGGCCGCCGCCTTCACCGAACAGCTGCATCGTCGACCCGTCCGGCATCAGCAACCCGGACATGTTCTCCACCACGCCCGCGATGCGCTGACGAGTCTGCAGTGCGATGGCGCCCGCCCGCTCGGCGACCTCGGCCGCGGCCAGCTGCGGGGTGGTGACCACGAGGATCTCGGCGCCGGGGATCAGCTGCGACACCGAGATCGCGATGTCACCGGTGCCCGGCGGCAGGTCGAGCAGCAGCACGTCGAGGTCGCCCCAGTAGACGTCGGCCAGGAACTGCTGCAGCGCGCGGTGCAGCATCGGCCCGCGCCACACCACCGGGGTGTTGCCCTGGGTGAACATCGCGATCGAGATCACCCGCACGTCGTGGGCGACCGGCGGCAGGATCATCGAGTCGACCTGGGTGGGGCGGTCGGTGGTGCCCATCATGCGGGGCACCGAGTGGCCGTAGATGTCGGCGTCGAGCAGGCCGACCGACAGGCCGCGGGCGGCCATCGCGGCGGCGAGGTTCACCGTGACGCTGGACTTGCCGACCCCACCCTTGCCCGAGGCCACCGCGTAGACGCGGGTGAGGGACCCGGGTTGGGCGAACGGGATCACCGGTTCACGGGAATCGCCGCGCAGCAGCTTGCGCAGTTCGGCGCGCTGCTCGTCGTTCATCACGTCGAGGCTGACCCGCACGGAGCCGGTGCCCGGCACGTCGCTGACTGCCCGGCTGACCTGCTCGGAGATCTCGGTCTTCTTGGGGCAGGCCGACGTGGTCAGGTAGATCTCGACGTGCACCGAGTGGTCGGCGTCGACGGTGACGTTCTTGACCATGCCGACGTCGGTGATGGGACGCCGCAGTTCGGGGTCGATCACCTTGGTCAGGGCGGTGCGCACCGCCTTCGTCAGGTCGGGGGTGGCCAGGTCAGGGGTGTGGGGAGACATCACCCGCGAGTGTAGGCCGCGATCAGGCACTGACCCGCAGGCGGCCGCGGGCTCAGCCGCCGGGGCCCGGTGCCGGTCCGAGACCGGGCGGCAGCGCCGGGGCGGGACCCGGCGCGGGCGGCGGAGGCAGGAGCGGCGCAGGGGGCGGCGGTGCGAACGGCGCAGGTGGCAGGGCTGCCAGGGGTGCGGGCGGCGGCGCGAACGGGTTGACGGGCGGGGCGGCCGGGGGCGGGGTGCTCTTGATGCAGAAGACCGCACACTCCGGCGACTGGGCCGGCTGAGGCGTCATCCACGGTGGCATCCATGCCGGCGGCGGGGGAGCCGCCGGTTGCGGAGCGGCCTGCGGCGCGGGTGCAGGACCGGGCAGCGGTCCCAGGGACTGTCCTGGTGCGAAGCCCGGCACGTTGGTGTTGATCAGGCTGGCGACGTCGGTGCGCTGGCCGAGTTGCAGCAGTGCCAGCGGATCGTCGGCGGGCAGCCCCGCGGCGTTCAGCGGCAGCCCCGGCCCCAGCCCTTCCGGCCTGTCCAGGTGGTTGTCGCCCAGCGCGGGCACCGCGCCGGTGATCGGCGGCAGGTCGACCGGCACCACGCCGGTGGCGTAGGCCGCCGCCCAGGCCAGCACGTTGCGGGCATAGGCCATCGAGTTGTTGTAGCGCAGGATCGCGGCCAGCACGTCGGTCTGGCTGCGCAGGTTCAGCCCGCCACTGCACAGGTACCGGGCCGCGGCCAGCGAGGCGTCGAAGACGTTCTGCACGTCGGCTTTGCCATCCCCGTCGCCGTCGGCCGCATACCGCGACCAGGTGCCGGGCAGGAACTGCATCGGGCCCAGCGCCCTGGCGTAGACGACGCGTTCAGCGTTGCGGGTCTGCACGATCACCTCGTTGCCGGGGAGCGTGCCGTCCAGGCTGGGACCCAGGATCGGCCGCACCGCGGTACCCCTGGCGTCGGTCGCGCCGCCGTTGGCGTGCATCGACTCGATACGCCCGATACCGGCCAGCAGATTCCAACTGACCCCGCAGCCGGGCGCTGTCGCGGTCATCTTGGTCTCGGCGTTGCGGTAGGCGGCCAACGCCATCGACGGAATGCGTAGCGTGCCAGGGGAATTGACGACGGTCGCGGGTGGCGGCGCGGACACGGTGGCGGCGGCGATGCGCATCGGCGTCGGCGTCTTGGCCACCGCAACCACCGTCGCCCCGGAATTGCTCGACGACGAACTGGCGACGGCAGCCAGGGGGCGCACCGCGGGGTCGCGGGTGGCGATGGTCGCCGGCGCCGCCGCGCCGACCGCACCGGCCAGCACCAGGGGGGTCAACACCGCGGCGACTCCGAAAGCCGGCATCCGGACGACCCGTCCGGCGCGACTCCTCGCTGCTCCGAGGGCCGCTCCTCCCCCTATGCGCACGCCACCGTCCTAGCTGTCAGGTCACCTGTGAATCAGGTCACCATACCGAGTCGGTAACGACTCTGTAGCCGCATTGGCAACAGCTGTATCACCCGGATTTCCGCGACCTCCGGTCACCGGTGTCGGCTTTGCTCGATTCGGCGTTCCCTGCCGCGTCGTCGGAGCGCATGTCCACGAGCAGGTCGCGGATCTCCTCCAGTTCGCGGCGGAGGTAGTCGCGGGTGGCCACCTCGCCGACGGCCAGGCGCAGCGCGGCCAGCTCACGGGCGAGGTATTCGGTGTCGGCCTTGGTCTGCTCGGCGCGGCGGCGGTCCTCGTCGAGCGACACCCGGTCCCGGTTCTCCTGACGGTTCTGGGCGAGCAGGATCAGCGGGGCCGCGTAGGCGGCCTGGGTGGAGAAGGCCAGGTTCAGCAGGATGAACGGATACGGATCCCACCGCCAGCTGAACGCACCGGCGTTGAGTGCGATCCAGAACACCACGATGATCGTCTGGATCGCCAGGTACCGACCGGTGCCCAGGAACCGGGCGATCCGTTCGCTGACCCGGCCCACCGCCTCGACGTCGAATCGGGGGGTCAGCGACCGGGAGCTGCGCGGGGTGTCCAGACGCTGGCGCGCCGAGGTTTCGCTCATGTCGCCTTCTCGCCGGTCATGATGAGTTGCTCGGCCTCTCGTTCGCGCCAGTCGTCGGGCAGCAGGTGGTCGAGCACGTCGTCGACCGAGACGGCGCCCAGCAGATGATTCTCGTCGTCGACCACCGGGCCGCACACCAGGTTGTAGGCGGCGAAATACCGGGTGACCGCGGCCAGGGAATCCTCAGGGCCGAGGCTCGGAAGGTCGGTGTCGATGATGCCGCTGACCAGTGCGGCCGGCGGTTCGCGCAGCAGCCGCTGCAGGTGCACGCAGCCCAGATAGCGACCCGTCGGGGTCGCCGTCGGCGGCCGCGAGACGAACACCAGCGACGCCAGCGCCGGCGTCAGGTCCGGATCACGCACGCGCGCAAGCGCTTCGGCGACAGTGGTGTCGGGCGCGAGCACCACCGGCTCCGAGGTCATCAGACCACCCGCGGTGTCGGGGGAGTGGCTGAGCAGGCGCCGCACGTCCTCGGAGTCCTCGGGATCCATCCGGCGCAGGAACTGTTCGGCGTCGGCCGGGGCCATCGATCCCAGCAGGTCGGCCGCGTCGTCGGGATCCATCGCCTCCAGGACGTCGGCGGCCCGCTCGGTGTTCAGCTGCCGCAGCACGGCGACCTGCTCGTCTTCGGGCAGCTCCTGCAGCACGTCGGCGAGCCGCTCGTCGTCGAGCGCATTGACCACCTCGTAGCGCCGTTTGGCCGGCAGCTCGCGGACGGCGTCGGCCACCTCGACCGCGCGCTGGCCGGCGAACTGCTCGAGCAGTTGCGCCACCCCCTGGTCGGGCATCGCGAGCCCGGACGGTGTGAGTCCCTGCACGTGCTGCCAGTCCACGCTGTGGATGTTGCTGCGCCGGCCCAGCCGGCGCTGCGGGCGCACCGCGACCTTGGTCACCATCCAGTCGCGGGTGCGCGTCTGCTCGATGCCCAGATCGACCACGACGACGTCGATCCCGGCCAGTTCCGACAGGTCGGGATCGTCGACGCGCACCCGGGTCTCCAGCACCTGGCCCAGCACCAGAACCTCACCGGGGCGCTGCGAGAAGCGGCGCAGCGACACACTTCCCGTCGACAGCGTCACCGCGCCGGGCTCGATTGCCGTGACCCGCAGGATGGGAACGAAAATCCTTCGGCGGGTGAGCAATTCGATGACCAGGCCGAGCACCCGGGGCTGCGAGCGGACCAGGCTGATACTGACGACGACGTCGCGCACACGGCCGATCGATTCGCCGTCGGGACCCAGCACCACCATTCCCGCGAGCCGGGCCGCATAGACCCTGTTGACCGACGCCATGCCTGTCAGAGTAGAGAGTGGGGTCATGGAAAACCGGTATCGGCCCCGCCGAACGTGTCTGTCGGTTCCCGGCAGCAGCGCCAGGATGGTCGAGAAGGCCATGTCGCTGCCCGCCGACGAGGTGTTCCTCGACCTCGAGGACGCGGTGGCGCCTGAAGCGAAAACCCAAGCGCGCGAACAGGTCGCGGCCGCGCTGGCCGCACCGGGCTGGTCGGGGCAGCTGCGCGGGGTGCGGGTCAACGACTGGACCACCCCGTGGACGCACACCGATGTCATCGAGGTGATCGGCCGGGCCGGGGCGTCCGTCGACATCGTGGTGCTGCCCAAAGTGACCGATGTCTCACACGTGCAGGCGCTGCACCTGCTGCTGTCCCAGGTGGAGGCGACCCACGGCCTGCCCGTCGGCCGCATCGGCATCGAAGCCCAGATCGAGGACGCCCGCGGGCTCAGCCACGTCGACGCGATCGCCGCCGCCCCTCGGGTGCAGGCGCTGGTGCTCGGTCCCGCCGACCTGATGGCCAGCCTGAACATGCGCACGCTGGAGGTCGGGGAACAACCCGAGGGTTACGACGTCGGCGACGCGTACCACCACGTGCTGATGAGGATCCTGATCGCCGCACGCGCCAACGGGATCAACGCGATCGACGGCCCGTACCTGAAGGTGCACGACGTGACGGCGTTCCGCCGCGTGGCCGCCCGGTCGGCCGCGCTGGGGTACGACGGCAAATGGGTGCTGCACCCCGACCAGATCGCCGCGGGCAACGAGATCTTCAGCCCGCGTCAGCAGGCCTACGACCACGCCGAGCTGATCCTGGAGGCCTACGAATGGCACACGTCGCGGGCCGGGGGTGCGCGCGGCGCGGTGATGCTCGGCGACGAGATGATCGACGAGGCCAGCCGCAAGATGGCGCTGGTGATCGCCGCCAAAGGCCGGGCGGCCGGGATGGCGCGCACGGGCGAGCGGTTCACCCCGCCGACAGGCTAGGTGACCGCCGCCGGGGGTGGTCAGGCGTTCAGCGCGGTGATGCCCCACACCAGACTGATCACCAGCGTCAGTGCGCCGACGGCGATGCCGGCGACCGCCAGCCCGTGGCCGGCCTGGCGGGTCTGCTTGATCTGGTTGAGCGCCAGGATGCCGAGCACGATCCCGACGATCGAGCCGATACCGCAGCACACCCCGACGATCGAGGCGACCAGCGAGGCGATCGCCATCGAGTTGGTGCCGGGCGGGACGGGCGCGCCGTAGCCGTAGTCGGGGCCACCCGGATACCCCATCGGGGGAGGCGGGTAGCCGCCCGGCGCCGTGCCGTAGGGCGGCGGCGGGGGATAGCCCGCGCCGCCGTAACCGGGCTGCGGGAACTGCGGCGTCGCGGTGTTGGGGTCGGGGTAGGGCGTGCCGTATCCCGCCGGGGGCGGCGGATAGTCGGTCGGCGGCGAATAGGGCGGCGGTGGCGGGTTGTACGCCGGCGGCGGTGTGTAGCCCGGGGGCGTCGCGGACTGCTCGATCGGCGGCGCTTCGTAACCCGCCGAGGACGGCTCGGACCCGCCCGCGGGAGAGTCGGAACGGTCGATTCGGCCTGCCTCGTCGTCCTGACTTGTCATGCTGATCAACCTAGCCTAAGTACCAGAAGGGTCGAGGTGGACGCGAGAGCCCGGGCACGATCGGGCCGTCCGATGCGTTGACCGTTTCAAGACCGTTCAAGCGTGCCGGACCGAAGGAGTGCAGCGAGATGACCAGCCCGTTCCAGCCAGGCCAGAACCCGGGTGCGCCCGCAGCGTCGGGCCGGGGTCGCGCCGTGGGCCTGCCCACCCCGCCCAAGGGGTGGCCCGTCGGGTCCTATCCGACCTACGCCGAGGCGCAACGTGCGGTGGACTATCTGTCCGATCAGCAGTTCCCGGTCGAGCAGGTCACGATCGTGGGTGTCGACCTGATGCAGGTCGAGCGGGTGACCGGTCGCCTGACGTGGCCCAAGGTGCTCGGCGGCGGAGTGCTCACCGGTGCCTGGCTCGGTCTGTTCATCGGCCTGGTCCTCGGTTTCTTCAGCCCCAGCCCGTGGCATTCGCTGATCACCGGTCTGGTGGCCGGCGTGTTCTTCGGCCTGATCACCTCCGCGATCCCCTACGCGATGGCGCGCGGCACCCGGGACTTCAGCTCGACGATGCAGCTTGTCGCCGGCCGCTACGACGTGCTGTGCGACCCGCAGGCCGCCGAGCGTGGCCGAGATCTGCTGGCCCGCCTCAAGATCTGACATGCCCGACGTCCTGTCGACCGTCCGGGCACACGTCCTCGATCACTTCACCGCGGCCGGCGCGGCCGACCCCGACGAAGCCAGCGTCACCTTCCTCGGCACGGACCGGATGGTCATCCTGCGCTTCGCCGACCCCGGCGGCGAGGTGGCCCACTACGTGTCCATCGGGTGTTCGGCGCACCCGATGGGTGACCCGGCCGTGCTGATGGCCGACCCGCTGCACGGGCCCCGTGCCGAGGTCACGGTGTCACTGCGCGGACCGGCGCCCACCGGGCTGGCGCGGTCGCTGGCCGTGCTGGCCGCCACACCGGCGGTCGAGGGCCTGGTGCTCGAGGCCGACGCGCTGATCGATCTCGAGACGCCGCTGTGGCAGGGTGCGCCGTTCACCGCATTCCTGTTGGGGCGCAGCGACATCGGCGATGTCGATCTGCCCGAGCCGGCGTCGGCGGTGACCGTGTTGGCCGCGGTGCCCATCACCGCCACCGAGGCGGCCTGGGTCCGGTTGAAGGGCGCCGAGGCGATGCGGGACGCCTGGACGCAGGACGGGGTCGACGTCACCGATCCACGACGCCGAGCCGCCAGCCCCGCCTAGCGGTCTACAGCCAGTTGTTGTGCCGGAACGTGCGGTGCAGCAGGAGGCACACCGTGGCCATCAGCAGGAGCACGGCCGGATACCCCCAGACCCAGTGCAATTCGGGCATGTGGTCGAAGTTCATGCCGTAGATGCCCGCCAGCGCGGTCGGCACGGCGGCGATCGCGACCCACGCCGAGATCTTGCGCATGTCGACGTTCTGCTGCATCGCGACCTTGCCGAGCGCGGCCTGCACCAGCGAGCTGAGCAGTTCGTCAAAGCTGGCGATCCGGTCGGCGGCCTTGATCGTGTGGTCGAGCACGTCGCGCATGTAGCGGCGGATCTCGACGTTGATCAGGTCGTCGTGGTGGGTGCCGATGCGCTCGAGGTCGGTGGCCAGCGGGCTCACCGCCCGGCGCAGCTCGACCACCTCCCGCTTGAGAAGGTAGATCGACTCGATGTCGGTCTGCGCCCGCGGCGAGAAGATGTCCTCCTCCATCGCGTCGATGTCCCCCTCGATCAGCTCGGTGACGTCGAGGTAGCTGTCGACGACGCTGTCGGCGATCGCGTGCATCACCGCGTACGGCCCGAGTTTCAGCGAGGCGGGTGCGGCCTCGAGGCGTCTGCGCACCCCGGCGAGCCCGCCGTGCTCGCCGTGGCGCACCGTGACCACGAAGTCGGGTCCGACGAAGATCATCACCTCACCGGTCTCGACGATCTCGCGGGCCTTGGCCATCGACTCGTGGTCGACGTACGTCACGGTCTTGAGCACCAGGAACAGCGTCTTGTCGTACCGTTCGAGCTTGGGCCGCTGATGGGCGTGCACCGCATCCTCGACGGCCAGTTCGTGCAGGCAGAAGACGTCGGCCACGGCCTGCATCTGGTGCTCGTCGGGTTCGTGCAGGCCGATCCAGACGAAGGCGGACCGGCCCTCGGCCTCGATCTCGTGCACCTTGTTCAGCGCGGCGGCGTGGGTGTACTTGCCGGGCAGCCGGTTGCCGTCGCAGTAGACACCGCAGTCCACCATCGCGCGGGCGACCGGGACGTGGATGCGGCGCGCGTCGGGCAGATCGGCGCGGGGACGGCCACCCTGGCGGATCAGCGACGGTGGCAACGCGCGGAATGACGGCATGCGGCTGACCTCCCTCCGGGCGCGAAGGCTGCGTCCAGACGGATCGTACGCGCCGTCGGCTACCCTGACGGCCGTGGCGGACAGTGCGTCTCCCCTCCGGGAGCCTTCGACGGCGCTGCCCGCCGCGACCGCGGAATGAGCCGGGTGCGCCGAGCGGCACGGTTGTCTGCCGCGCTGCTCGCGGTGCTGCTCGTGACGGTGTGTGCCGTCGCCTGCGGAGCGCGGCGGGGGCCCGCCCCGATCGCGGTGTCGGCGATCGCCGAACCGCAGGCTCAGCTGCTCGCCGAGCTCTACGCCTCGGCGCTGCGTTTCTACGGCAGCGCGGCGCAGGTCCGGGTGGCCGACGATCCGCTGGCCGGCCTGGATTCGGGGGAGTCGACGGTGGTGCCCGGGCTCACCGGGCGGTTGCTGGAGCGGTTCGAACCCGACGCGCCGGCCCGGTCCGATGTGCAGGTGTACCGGTCGTTGCTGGCCGCCCTGCCCGAGGGCGTCGCCGCAGGCGACTACACCACCGCGGCCGAGGACAAGCCGGCGCTCGCCGCGACCGACCCCGAGGCGGCGGCCTGGGGCCGTGACGTGTCCGGGTTCGCGCGCCGCTGCCCGGCGGTGACCGTCGGCGCCGTGGCCGGGGTGGTGCACCCGGCGTCGGTGGGTACCTGCGCGCTGCCCCGGGCCCGCGTTTTCGGTTCGGCGGCACAGCTTTTCGCGGCTCTGCCGGCCGGCGGGGTGAACGTGGCGTGGACGTCGACCGCCGCGCCGGGCGTGCCGTCCGATGTGGTGGTGCTGTCGGACAAGACGTCGCTGATCCGGGCCGAGAACGTGGTGCCGCTCTACCGGCGCAACGTGCTCAGCGAGTCACAGGTGCTGGCCCTCAACGAGATCGCCGGCGTGCTGGACACCGGGTCACTGGCCGACATGCGACGCAAGGTCGCCGAGGGCGTCGACCCCGCAGCGGTGGCCGGGCAGTGGCTCGAGGCGCACCCGCTCGGCACCAGCAACTGACGCTGCGCGCGCTCAGCCGATGAACGAGAACGGCACCCCGTCGGTCAGCGCCGAGACCGCGCGCGGGCAGAAGATCTGGATGGCCAGCCCGGTGAACATCGTCGCAGGGCCGAGCGGGCGGCCCAGTTCGTCGGACACCTTGGCGGCGACGTTCGCGGCGTTCTGGCCCGGTTCGGCCAGCATCGGGCACACCTGCTCGCCCACCCGGGCGGCGGTGCCCGCATCGATGTCGCCGAGCCGGTAGTGGTCCAGGGTCGACAGGAAGTCATCGGTGGTGGTGTCGGCCTGGGCGGGTGCGGCCACCGACAGGGCGGACGCGACCGCAGCGGCCGCCACGGCCGTCGCGACAGCGGGGAACGTCAACTTCATGTCCCTATTGTCGTCCGGCGGGCCGCAGACATTACGCGATGCCCATCACCCCGGGCGGCGGCCGGTCGCCCCTGGTGTGTGACCGGTACCCGCGGTACCGCTATGGTGGGCCGAACTGGACCGACCTCGACAGACAGGAGTGGGGTATGCAGGGCTTCGCCGGAAAAGTGGCCGTCGTGA